>Ga0209067_10000794_pt1 | contig 19798 bp, 16 predicted proteins | sample ColStrG_CSR_2013_FD_187199 | JGI IMG/M metagenome (GOLD analysis project Ga0209067, IMG submission 187199) | Freshwater sediment microbial communities in response to fracking from Pennsylvania, USA - Cold Stream Run_MetaG_CSR_2013 (SPAdes)... | ecosystem: Environmental > Aquatic > Freshwater >...
GTGGATCTCGGCGTTCCGGTTTCTTCCAACACTTATGCGGCTTCCATCAATAACAGCGGCATGGTGGTCGGCACGTACTACACCAGCACCGGCGGAAATCACGGGTTCCTCTGGACACAAACCGGCGGGGTGCAGGATCTTGGCAACCTCGGCGTGCAGGAAGTCAGCGCCGGGGGCATCAACGACTTCGGAGAAGTAGTTGGATCGTCGGAAGTCGCGCCGCAAAACGCGGACCTCTACGCGGGCTTTCGCTGGACGGCTACTGGCGGCATGAAACGGCTACCGTCACCCTATCCCAAGAGCGATGCAGGGGCGTCGGCCATCAATGCCAGCGGCGAGATTGTCGGCTCTGGGTCGACCTCGAAGATATTGCCGCGCGCGATCGTGTGGCTCACTCCCACGAGCGTTCACGACCTGAATACGCTCACCGTGAGCTCTCCGATGATTCTGGAAAGGGCGAGCGCGTTGAACAGCGTGGGTCAAATCGTGGGCGTAGGAAAGATCAAGAGCAATCCGGCGCTGTCGCATGCGTACCTGGCCACGCCGACGGGGAAGTAAGAGCTGTTCTCCCGTTAATGAGGAATAAATGAGATTCAGTTCATTGCTGATGTCTTTCGCGGCGGCCATCTTGTCCTTCGGTGCAATGGCCAATGCGCAGTCTTACACCGTGACCGATCTGGGCACGCTCGCAGGTACGCAGAGTTATGCCGCGGCGATCAATGATGCAGGCCAAGTCGTGGGCTCCTCCTTTTTTAATTGGAGCAATGCTGGGGATCACGCTTTTTTGTGGACGTCCGCCACCGGGATGCAAGACCTCGGCACCCTGGGCGGCTTCCAGAGTTATGCGCTGGGAATCAACAATCTTGGCCAGGTTGTGGGGTGCGCTGATCCCGGAATAGGCACTCTCGTGCATGCATTCTTGTGGACGCAAAGCGGAGGGATGCAAGACCTCGGAAAAACGGGCTTTGCGTCGTGTGCGTACGCGATCAACGATGCAGGTCAGGTTGTGGGATACACTACGTCGCCGGATTACTATCAGCACGCTTTTGTCTGGAGCGCCACGACGGGGATGCAGAACCTCGACGTGCCCCTCGGAGCCGTGGCCGTGGGCATTAACAGCAGCGGTGTTGTCACGGGATCTTTTCCAGGAACATCGGGATGGCCGCGTGCATTCCAGTGGACGGCGACCGGTGGAATGCAAAATCTAGGATCCCTGGGTAGCAGTGGAATTGCTCAAGCGAACGCCATCAACGCGGCAGGAGAGATCGTAGGAACTTCGGAGACGACCACGAAGTCGGACCAGTACCTTGCCTTTCAGTGGACTTCGGGCAACCTGATGCTGGCGTTGCCTTCGTTGGCACAGTATGGTGCGACGGCGGCGGGAATCAATGACTCTGGTGTAACCGTCGGCTTCTCCCTGGAGCCGGGATTGACCAAGCCGCTAACCCGCGCCGTCGTATGGGACACCTCTGCGACCATCTATGATCTGAACCAACTCGTCAACAATTCTCCGCTGTTGCTGGAGGTTGGAAACGCAATCAACAACACCGGCCAGATCGTAGGCTCGGGTCGATTGAAGTCCGGGGTGGCGCACTCGCACGCGTATTTGGCGACGCCGACCGGGAACTAAGGCGAGTCGGGCCAGGAGAACGAAATGAAACTCAGCACAGCCCTTGTTCTCGCAATGGCGATCGCATCCTCGAGTGCGATTGCGAGCGCGCAGTACACGATCACCGATCTGGGAGCGCTTGCTGGCCCTCAGAGCACTGCTTACGCAATCAATGACTCTGGCCAGGTCGTCGGCTATTCTTACGCGAACAAAAACGGCACCATCATTCACGCCTTTCTCTGGAGCGCTGCCACTGGCATGCAGGATTTGGGCACGCTTGGCGGATACAACAGCGTAGCGGAGGCGATCAATAATGCCGGCCAAGTGGTGGGATGCTCCGACACGAGCACCGGCACCTCGAACCACGAACACGCCTTCCTCTGGACGCAGGCCGGCGGCATGCAGGATCTCGGCTCGCTGGGCTGGGGCGCTTGCGCCGCCGGCATCAACGATGTCGGCCAGGTCGTCGGAGACTCGACGACTTCCCGCGAGGACTCGCACGCCTTTCTCTGGACGGCTGCAACCGGGCTACAGGACATGGACGTCCCCGTTTCTCCTACGACCGAAGCGGCGTCCATCAATGATCAGGGAGTGGTTGTGGGTGGCTACTCCACCTCCAACACCTATCACGCGTTCCTATGGACGCAGGACGGAGGTCTGCAAGACCTGGGTAATCTTGGCGAGCCCTTCGCGACGGCGTACAGCATTAATACGTCGGGGCAGGTCGTAGGCAGCGCGGTAAGCAAGAACTCAGTGGTCGGTTTTTTCTGGACTTCCTCGGGCGGCATGAAGGCCCTGCCCACGCCTTACCCGGACTACAACTTCATCGCGTACACGATCGGTTCGACCGGGGAGATCGTCGGCTACGGTTCCAATCCCGTTAGCCTTCCACGAGCTCTCGTCTGGTTTACTCCCACAAACGTTCACGATCTGAATTCGCTGACCGTGAACTCACCGATGATTCTGGAAGAGGCGTATGGCGTGAACAGCCTGGGCCAGATCGTGGGCGTCGGCAAACCGAAAGCGAATTCGACAGAAGAGCATGCATTTCTGGCCACACCGGCAAAGTAAAGTGTGAAGTGTAATGCAATGAGAAGGGCCGGTCTGTTTAGACCGGCCCTTCTCTTTAGCGGTCGTGATTGCGACCGTTAGTCCCCAGACGGCAACAGCATCTCTTCCGGACCTGGTGTGAACATTGGGTCGATCTTGACCGGCACGTGCGGGCAGTCGCCTAGAATCGGCTGGCACGCCGCGTCCGGCCCGTGCTCCGGATGCACCAGCGGCTTGCGCTCGGAGAACTGGGCAGCCTCGGTTGACTCAGCCAGCGCGATGGTTGACGCCAGGCCTCCAGTGATCACCTGCTGCACCTGATCGAAATATCCCGTGCCCACGAAGCGCTGGTGCTTCACGGCCTCGTATCCATACTGCGTTTCACGGCTGAATTCTTTTTCCTGCAGCCGCGAGTACGCCGTCATGCCGGCCTGTTTGTATCCGCGCGCCAGTTCGAACATGCTCAGGTTCAGCGCGTGGAAGCCGGCCAGCGTGACGAACTGGAACTTGTATCCCATCTTCGCCAGCTCCGGCTGGAAGCGCGCAATCGTCGCCTCGTCCAGATTCTTGCGCCAGTTGAAGCTGGGCGAACAGTTGTACGCCAGCATCTTGCCGGGGAACTTGGCGTGAATGGCGTCAGCAAACTGGCGCGCCTCGTCGAGATGCGGATGCGACGTCTCGCACCAGATCAGGTCGGCGTAAGGCGCATAGGCCAGCCCGCGCGCGATCGCCGACTCGATGCCACCGCGAATGCGGAAGAAGCCTTCCGAAGTGCGCTCGCCGGTGCAGAACTCACGATCGCGCGCGTCGATATCGCTTGTCAAAAGATGAGCGCTATCCGCGTCGGTGCGCGCCATGATCAGCGTGGGCACGCCCATGACGTCGGCTGCCAGCCGCGCCGCCACCAGCTTTTGAATGGCCTCAGTCGTAGACACGAGCACCTTCCCGCCGAGATGCCCGCACTTCTTCGCAGACGAAAGCTGATCTTCAAAGTGAACGCACGCCGCGCCCGCTTCGATCATGCCCTTCATCAATTCGAAGGCGTTCAAAGTTCCGCCGAATCCAGCCTCGGCGTCGGCCACCAGCGGCGCGAACCAAGTTTGACTCGGCGCCACTTTTCCCTCGGCATGATGCACCTGGTCCGCCCGTTGCAGAGCGTTGTTAATCCGCCGGCAGAGATTCGGAACGCTGTCCGCCGGATAGAGGCTTTGATCGGGATACATCGTGCCCGCATTATTGGCGTCGGCCGCCACCTGCCATCCACTCACGTAGATCGCCTTCAGACCTGCCTGTACCTGCTGCACCGCCTGGTTGCCGGACATCGCGCCGAGCGCGTTGACGTACTGCTCGGTCCGCAGCAGATCCCAGAGTCGCTCCGCGCCCAAGCGCGCCAGCGTATGCTCGATGGCAACCGAACCGCGCAGACGCAGCACGTCCGCTGCTGCGTAGGGCCGCTCCACGCCCTTCCAGCGTGGGTTTGTTCCCCAGTCATGCGCGATGCATTCCTGTGCGAGGGCATACTGATGCGCTCTTTCGTTTTCGTGCAGGCTCTCCGAGCGGTTGTGAGTGGACGTGGTATGGTTTCCGTTTGCCGACATGTACTGACTCTCCTCAAATGCAAAAATTTGATGCAAGCAGATCTTTTCTGGGCATTTCTAAACTGGGTTGAATTCGCCATTGACGATCATGGCTTCGCTAATCTCGCGCGCACTTCGGAACCGCTCGGCCTCTTCTGAAGGCATTCCGGACGACTCTTTCAGCAAGCGAGCCAGTTCTTCGTCGAATAGCTGCGTAATGAACTGCGGTGTGTGCTTCACCGATTGCCCCTGCCCGTCCGAGATGGGCACCAGTTCGCGATGCAGCACGCGCTGCGCGATCATCAGCCGGTAGATGCGATCGGTCGCAAGATCTTCCATGTAGCCGTCGAGCAAGCTCGCTCCTTTGCCGCTGAGCACGCCGTGACGGTAGCGGATCACCGTGCGCACCGCAGCCCGCGTGCCTTTCACCGTGCGTTCGCCAACTCCGGCCGGAACCGGCCGCAGATTGGGATAGCGGCTGGCATGCTTCGGCCGTGCCTGCAGTTGATTGGGGAAAGGAAACTGCGCCACCGCAATCGCGTTCTGATCCGGATGCCCGGTCCACGCGCCATCCATCAAGCAATCGGCCTCGTTCTTCTTGTCTTTCTCGAGCACTGCGAGCGCGCGCGTATTCAGTTCGGCATCTTCGCGGCTGGGATAGAGCGCCGTCATTCCGCCAATTGCCAAAATTCCACGGTGATGACAGATGTCCGGAATCAACTCGCGCAGGTTCTGGAAGAACGGCACGTTGTGCGGAATCGTGTTGCGGTCCGGCAGCACCCAGTCGGGATCGTCGAGATTGAAGTGGATCAGGCTCGCCATGTAATCCCAGCGGCCAAGGTTCAATCCGATGATGTGCTCGCGCAGGTTGTAGACGAACTCTTCCATCTGAAACGCCAGCGGGTGCGACTCCACCAGCGCCATGCACTTGATGTAGTCATGCGGTAACCCGCGCCAGGCCGCCAGCGCCTGAAACAGATCGCGCCACCACAGCGCCTCGTCCGCCGACTCCGACTTCGGAATGTAAATGCACAGCGGATGCTTCAACTCGGCCGGATCGATGCTGAAAAAGATGCGCGCCACATCGAATAGAGACGCCGACACCAGTTCGCCCGCAATCATCCCAGCCTGGTTCAAGTGCAATCCGCGCGGCCGCGTGTAGATGACGGTGCTGCTGTCTTTAATCGGAACGGTGCGTTCGCGCTTCTGGTCGTAATAACTCAGCTCGCCGCGCAGGCACGCGAGAATATTGGCCACTCCCGTCTCGTGATGCGACCACTCGTTGACGCAGGAATCTTCCAGATCGAGCATGACGCCGGGCGCGCCCGAGTTCAGCATCTTCACGCAAAGCTCGGCGTCATCGGCCGGGCCGGTCATCTGATTGCGCTGGTCCTGGCACCACGCCGGCAGCGTGATCCGCCACCCGTTGCGCACCGTGTCGGAAGGGAAGTGATGCGTCGGCTTCTCGCCTTCGAGCGAGCGCTGCAGCACTTCCACTCGCTTCAGCGCGAGTTCCTGCTGGCGGGGTGTGAACTGGCGGTGAAGCGGCAGGAAGAAATCCAGGAATCCTGCGGGCAGGTCGCGCGCTGCGTCGAATCCTGCGGGCGCGCTGTTGATGGGGTTGAGAAGATCGCCAGTCTCCGGCGTCACGGTTGCAATGGACATCATCACTTAGGGCTCCTGCAGTAATTACGACTGTTCACCATGCTGAACAATCATTCGTAATGCTGTCCGATCCTAGGCGGGGGCCATGTTCCAGTCAAGATGAGTGTGCAAAATACGGAACGCTAAAACGATATTATGTACGACCCGGGGTGTTTTGGCAGAGAGGCTGGGGCTAATCGCCGAACTCGGACTCCCCAGTCCACGGAGACTTGCTGCGGTCTTCGTGCGCCCGAGGGCTGGGGACCGATTCCTTGGCAGTTGCATGGCCGGGGTGATCAAGCCGCTTGGAGGAGCGTGCCATGCCCGTCTCGATTTGCCATTCTCTGAGCTTGCGCCACGCCGCCAGAGCATGGTCCGATAGCACCGAGAACAAGCTAAAGGCGAGCATGATGGGGAGGGCGATCAGGAGTAGAGCGAGACTGACTACCTCTGAAAGCCGGATCAGCAAACGTTCCAAACCTTCCAGAAAGTCCGACCAGTTCATAGAAGCCCCCTTCTACGATCTGTCCGATCAAACGCGTGTTCGTAATACTGAACGCCAAATCGTTATTCTGAACGCGGCGATGGTACTTCCTGGCTATAACGGTGGTCAAGAAGCTGGTTCAATATTATGAACAGATATTCATTTTGTTGTACGGCTGGCTTTTGCTACGATAAGCACTCGGTATGCCCTCGAACCACGAATCTCCTTCGGTTGCTGTCGAGCGGGCTCTAGCCATGCTGGAGGCGGTGGCGGAGGAACCGGAGGGCCTGTCGAACGCCGACATCAGCCGCAAACTCCGGATTCCAAAGAGTTCCGCCAGCTATATCCTGCGCACGCTGGAAGCTCAGGGCTATTTGAATCGCGACCAGGAGAACAGCAAATACCGCGTGGGCCTGAAAATTCTGAGCCTCAGCCGAGGCGCCCTGAGCGGCATCGATGTGCGCGAAGTAGCCCTGCCGATCATGCGCCACCTGGTGGAGAAGACCAACCTTACCTGCCACCTCGCCATTTTGGACGGCCCGGAAGCGGTCTACATCGAGAAAGTGGAGCCGACCGGATTCCTCCGCGTCGACACCTGGGTCGGCCGCCGCATGCGCGTGCATGCCACAAGCGTGGGCAAAGCCCTCGTGGCCCACATTGCTCAGGAAAAGCTGGAAAAGATTCTCGCCGAGCGCGGCATGGAAAAGCGGACCCCGAAAACGATCACGACGCTTCCACGTCTGCTCAAGGACCTCGAGAAAGTGCGCGCTCAGGGCTACGCCGTCGACGACGAAGAGAACAACATGGGAGCGCGTTGCGTCGGCGCTCCGGTATTCGACCAGCAAGGCGGGATCGAGGCAAGTATCGGACTGAGCGGAACCATCAATCAGGTCAATTCTCAGACCATGCCGCGCATCCTGGAAGCGCTGAAAGACGCGGCGCGGCACGTCTCCATGCAGTTGGGGTATCGTCCGCCGCCCCGGCGGGTCGGAGCATAGATTTCCTTTGGTCTCACGAGCTTTGTCTCAACCCGCAACTAAGCGGCTGCGCCCACGTGTTCGCGGGTGAGATTGGTGATGATGGGGTGCACCAACCGCACCACATCGTCCCACGCCATGCGCACCAGTTCGCGATGTGTGCCCGCGTTGAATGTGATCTCTTCGTTCTCCGCGAGGCTGGCGTCGGCGTACACCTCCATGTCGTAGAGATTTCCGAAGGGCGGCATCGCCCCGGTCTCGCAATCGGGAAACGCATTCATGAACTCGCGTTCGGTGGCGATCTCCACCGATTGAGCGCCTGTCAGAGTTTTCAGCTGATCCACATCTACATGCAGCGATGCCGGAACGACGGCCATCGCCAGCACATCATCCATTTTGACGATCACCGTCTTCGCCAGTTTTTTTCCGGGAACATGGGCCAGGGCGGCAATGCCTTGCGCGGTGTAGGCCAGGGAGTGAGAGATGACCATATATTTCACGTAGTGGGAGTCCAGAAAATGGCGAAGCTTGGAGAGCGGCATGAGACCTCCTCGCCGGAGGGAACGAGCAACGATGCCCAAACATCCGACACAAAACAGAAACGATCAAGTTGCCCGCTTCCGCCGGTCTTCCTCGTTTGGGTGAATTCTATTCTCCAAGCTGCAGCTTCTCGGTGACCGCGATCACCTCAGTTCAATATCGGAACCAACCGATCAATTTATTCGTGAACTCCGTGATCTGCATCACAGCCTGGCGTAGAATGAAGGAACAGAATTCTCCTTGCACACCCAGGACTAGCGCAGATGCCTATTTAACGGCTCGCTTCGGCCCGAGCGCTGTGGCCGGGGCGAACCTCTTTCAGCCCCCACGAAGGAGGGAAGCGATGAAATCGACAAAAGCGGAAGCGAAAACGTCTCCACCTGTGACTCAGATACATCCGAGCCCCCCGGACACATTGCAATGGGAAACGCAACAGATTGGCCTGGCGATCGCGCACCGAGCCTATGAGATCTTCGAGGCGCGCAACTGTGAACACGGCCACGATTGGGAAGACTGGTTCCAGGCAGAGTCGGAGCTGCTGCGGCCGGTCTCGATTGCCATGTCGGAGTCGGCGAATCGCATCAGCGTTCGCGTCAACATTCCCGGGTTTTCGGAGAACGAACTCAAAATTGGCGTCGAGCCGAAGGGCATCACCATTGTCGGCAGGAAAGATTCCAGGCTGACTCAAGGCGACGAAGAGCGGACTGCGCCTCCGAACCAGGTCTTACGCTGCATCTCCCTGACTTCTGAGATCGACACAGCCGGTGCGGCGATCGAACTCGAATCCGGAGTTCTGAAGCTGGAACTGCCCAAGGTCGCAGTCGCAGAGGCGAAGGCGGCGGGAGCAGGGACGGCCTGATCGAGCCGTCGCGAGCCGAATTTAATATTTCACAATCGCGGCGAACGAATTCGGGTCGAGCGACGCTCCGCCGACCAGCGCGCCGTCGATCTCTTCCTGCGCCATCAGCGTGGAGGCATTGTCCGGCTTCACCGATCCGCCGTAAAGAATGCGGAGCTTCGAAGCAAACTCTTCGCCAAAGATTTCCGTCGCTTCGCGGCGGATCACCAGGTGCGCCTCGGCAGCAATTTCCGGAGTAGCCGTCTTGCCGGTTCCGATTGCCCACACGGGCTCGTACGCCACAACCATCTTCGCCGCCTTCTTCGCCGAGATTGCATGAAAAGCGCGCACACACTGCCGGCGCAGCACGTCGTCGGTGGCACCAGCCTCGCGTTCTTCCAGCACTTCACCCACGCAGCAGATCGGAGTCAGCCCCGCTTCGAGCGCGGTCTTCAAGCGCAGGTTCACCGAATCGTCGGTCTCGCCGAAATACTGGCGGCGCTCCGAGTGCCCGATGATCACGTGGGTCACGCCCAGACACAACAGCATGGGGGCGGAAATCTCACCCGTATAGGCGCCGTCTGCCTTCCAGTGGACATTCTGCACGCCGATTGCGACATTGCTCCCGCGCGCGCCTTCGATCGCGGCTTGGACGGATGTATAAGACGGGCAAATGACGATCTCATCCCGGCTGTGGCCAGCGACCAGAGGCAGGAAGTCGCGAAAGAAATCTCTCGCTTCGTCCGAAGTCTTATACATCTTCCAGTTGCCGGCGATCATTTTTTTTCTCATGAATAGGCCTTCCCTATGAATTCGGTGGCTACATCCTTAGCTATAACAATAAACTCAGCAAGCGTACTGTAATGGCTCCCCAGTCGATTCGCCGGTCGATCTACGATCCGTACGACCTCGATCGTTTTGTGCGTGCCCAATCTAGCGTATATGATCGCGTCCTCTCGGAACTGCGGGCCGGAGTAAAAACGAGTCACTGGATGTGGTTCATCTTTCCCCAGATCCGAGGCTTGGGACGCAGCCCGACCGCGATGGAATACGCAATCTCGTCGCTTGAAGAAGTGCGGGCCTATTTGCAACACGAAGTCCTTGGCCCGCGTTTAAAGGAATGCACGCGACTGGTTCTACTCGTTGAAGGACGTTCAGTCAACGAGATCTTCGGATCTCCTGACGACATGAAGTTCCGGTCGTCGATGACTCTCTTCTCCCTGGTTTCCGATGACGACGATATCTTTCAACGGGCCCTGCAAAAATACTTCCGCTCAGTGCCTGATCCGCTCACTCTCGATCGACTGTAACGACTCACTTCTTCTCGCTCAGCGCCTCAACCCCGGGCAGTTTCCGGCCTTCCAGAAATTCCAGCGACGCGCCGCCGCCGGTTGAGATGTGCGTCATCTTGTCGGCCACGTTGGCGGCATGGACTGCGGCCACCGAATCGCCGCCGCCCACAATCGAAATCGCGCCCCCGTTGTCGGCAATCGCGTGCGCCACTTTGAATGTGCCCTTCGAAAATCCCGGCACTTCGAACACACCCATCGGCCCATTCCACACAATCGTCCGCGCGGTGGAGATCTCCTCCGTAAACAGCTCAATCGTCTTCGGCCCGATATCCAGCGCCATCTTGTCCGCCGGAATCGCCTGGCCTTCGCCAATCTGCTGAATCACGGCATTGGCCTCGGGCTTCATGGCGACCACGTGATCGACGGGCAACAAGAACTTGATGTGCCGCTGCTTGGCCTCGGCCAGCAGTTCTTTCGCCAAGTCGATCTTGTCGGCCTCGACCAGCGACTTGCCGATTTCCTGCCCCTGCGCTTTGAGGAAGGTGTAGGCCATCCCGCCACCGATGATCAGCACATTCACCTTGTTCATTAGATTCTTGATGACGCCGATCTTGTCGCTGACCTTCGCCCCGCCGAGAATGGCAACGAACGGCTCCTCTGGATGCCCCAGGGCCTTGCCTAGATACTTCAACTCTTTCTCCATGAGCAGCCCGGCCGCACACTGCTTCATGAAGTGCGTGATGCCCTCAGTCGAAGCGTGCGCGCGGTGCGCCGAACCGAAGGCGTCATTCACATAAAACTCGGCGAGGTGCGAAAGCAGCTTGGCGAACTTTTCGTCGTTCGCTTCCTCTTCGGAATGAAAGCGCAAATTCTCCAGCAGCAGCGTCTGGCCCTTCTCCAACTGAGTCGCAACTTCCTCGGCCTCGGGTCCAATGCACTCCGGACAGAAGCCTACGTTCTCGCCGCGCGCCAGCTCCTTGTCGAGCAGCATGCGCAGCCGCTCGGCCACCGGCTTGAGGCTCATCTTCGGATTGGGCTTGCCCTTGGGCCGTCCCAGATGGGAAGCAAGAATCAGCCGGGCCCCGTGGCGCAGCGCGTACTCGATGGAGGGCAAAGTCTCGCGAATGCGCGTGTCATCCATGACGCGCCCGTCATCGAGCGGCACGTTGAAGTCCACGCGCATGAATATCCGGTTGCCGTTCAGCGGGAGATCACGAATGGAAAGCTTGGACATGGCTGGTCGTCCTCTTTCAGCAGTATAAGAACGCAAGCGGGTGCCCCATCCTAACGCCGCGTTTCTTCATTCTTGCGGCGTTAGGGTGGGTCCAAAATTCTTACAGGCCCTTGTCGGCAAGATAGTGGATCAAATCGCGCACGCGGCAGGAATATCCCCATTCGTTGTCGTACCAGGAGATCACCTTCACGCAATTGCCGCCGACCACCATCGTGCAGGGCGAATCGACAATCGAAGAACGCGAGTCCCCTTTGTAGTCAGACGAGACCAGTTCGTGCTCCTCGTAGCCGAGATATCCCTTCAAAGGCCCGGATTCGGAGGCCTTCTTCAAGGCTGCGTTGACTTCTTCTTTGGTGGTTTTCTTCTCGACCCATACCACGAAGTCGACTACCGAAACGTTGGGCGTGGGCACGCGCATCGAGAATCCGTCGATCTTGCCGCCCAGTTCCGGAATCACCAGCTTCAGCGCCTTCGCAGCGCCGGTGGTAGTCGGAATCATCGAGAGCGCAGCCGCACGCGCGCGCCGCAAATCCTTGTGCGGAAAGTCGAGAATCACCTGATCATTGGTGTAGGAGTGAATGGTCGTCATGGTTCCGCAGACGATTTTGAATTCGTCCTGAATCACTTTGGCCACCGGCGCCAGGCAGTTCGTGGTGCACGACGCATTCGAAATGATGTGATGCTTCGCGGCGTCATACTTCTCGTGATTCACACCCAGCACCACCGTGAAGTCCTCGTTCTTTGCCGGAGCAGAGATGATGACCTTCTTCACCGTCCCGCGCAGATGCTTCTTGGCGTCATTGGCGTCAGTGAAGCGGCCGGTGGACTCAATCACGACCTGCGCGCCTACGGACTCCCAAGGCAGCGCTGCCGGATCTTTCTCTTTGAATACCTTGATCGTCTTGCCGTCGACGGTGATGCTGTCCGGTCCGGCCGACACCTGGTTCGGCAGATTGCCCAGAACCGAGTCGTACTTCAGCAAATGGGCGAGAGTCTTGGGGTCGGTGAGATCGTTGACTGCGACAAATTCGAGGTTGGGGTCTTTCAGCGCAGTGCGCAGCACGTTGCGGCCGATGCGTCCGAATCCATTGATGCCTACTTTAATTGCCATTTCTTTCCTCCGTAGATGTAAGAAGGCGTGATCAGATTCACTCTGAGTTGGTGGTGAACTCATGATGGTAGCAGGGAAGGGGAATTGCCGTAAATGACAGCCGCGTGCTTGGAGTCACCTGTTGTTCGGATCACGGAGCCGCGTGCGCCCGGACACAGACACAATCCGCAGCGCGTTATTGCGGGAAGCCCATTTTGCGCAACAGTTCGGCGTAACGCGGATCGGAGTGCAGGGAATCGAACTTTCGGTCGACCATTACGAGTCGAAGGTAGAAATCATGCTCCTTGTGCGCGGTTTCGAGCCATTCAAACACGCGGTCTTTTTCTCCCAAATCAGCATAGAGTCCGGCGATCAGGTAGGCCAGGGATGCGGCATTGCGTTTACGTTGCGCCAGTAGAAGATCGATTCCCTTGTGGGTTGCCGCCGGCCATCCGCCGGCGTTGTAGCCTGCTTCGAGAGCGGCAGCGAACTCGGCATAGTTGGTGTTGTTGGCCAGTTTGGAAAAGGCGGCCATTTCCCGAATCATCTCCGGATATTTGTGCTCATCCCAATTCTGGTACGAGTACATCAGGTGAGGTACAGCGGCGTTTGGGTTGTCGGCGATGAGCTTCTGGTAGAGTTGGTCGGCCTTTTCGTCTTGATGGTCGGCCGCATAGGCTGAGGCCTGCGCCCAGCCCACCGGAACCGAAAACGGGTCCAGTTGGCGCGCTCGATTGCACTCCTCGATCGCTTCTTTCGCCCGCCCCACCATGGCGGCGAGCGTCTGGCAGTACCACTGGTGCGCCGTGGCATCGCTGGGATCGAGTTCGAGAGCCTTATGAAACTCCGCCTCACCGCCAGCTAAATTCCATTCGTATTGCGAGACGTACTGAGCCAGATCAGCATGCGGCCGGGCCAGGGTGGGATCGATTTCCAGAGCTTTCTCCGCAGAAGCCTTCGCCTTAGGCATGGCATCGTTCGGGTCTACGAACCCGGACTCGACAATGTAGGAATCGGCCAGCCCCGCATACGCCTGCGCATAGGCCGGATCCTTGTCGATTGCCTGATTGAAGTAAGAGATCCCTGTGTTGATATCAGCGACGGTTCGCTTGTTCCAGTAATATCGGCCCTTGACGTATAGCTGATACGCCTCTGGGTTTTGCGTGCCTTGCTTCGAGACTTGCTGCTTCTGATCGCCGCTGAGCGTCGACCGCAACTTTCCGGCGATGTCGCTGGCAATCTGCTGTTGCAAGCCTAAAATGTCGCTGACCTTGCGTTCGTAGTGCTCGCCCCAGATTTCGGTATTGTCCTTCACATTGGTGAGGTCGGCGCTCACCTGGACCGTGTCTCCGTGCTGCACTACTCGGCCAGTCAGTAGTGCGTCAACCGTAAGTTCCTTGCCTACCTGCTGGATGTCCACGTCTTTATTTTTGTAGCGAAACACAGAGTTGCGCGACTTCACCTTCAGGTCCGGAACGTGTGCCAGGCTGGCGATGAGCGACTCGGTGAGGCCGTCGCTGAGGAAATCGGTGTCCGCGTTGCCTCCCGAGTTGGAGAACGGAATGACGGCGATGGCTTCGATTGGCGCGGTGCTCGTCCCGCGGCCGCGCCAATACCACAAACCAGCAATCGCCAGGATCACGAGAAGGATGGCCACTGCCGCGAACGCATACTTGCGGCTGGGGGCTTGCGAGGATGCAGCTGGCACGGCGGCAGCTGTTTTCCCAGTCTCGGTGTCGCGCTTCAGGCGTTGCAGATCGGTCCGCATGTCGGCGGCATGCTGGTAGCGCAGGTTGCGGTCTTTCTCCAAAGCCTTGCTGATAATCTCGTCCAACTTGGGCGGCACGTCGGGATTGAGCCGCAGGGCCGGAGCCGGAGCCCGGTTCAGGATGGATTCGAAAATCGTCGCCGTACTATCGCCGCGGAACGGCAGTTGCCCGGTCGTCATTTCATAAAGCACTGCGCCGAAGGAGAACAAGTCGCTGCGCGCGTCCAAATCTTTGGCGCGAGCCTGTTCCGGCGACATGTAGGAAATGGTGCCCAGAGTCGAGCCCGGGCTGGTCAGGTGCGGCTCCCCGACCGCCGTCATCGTGTTACCGGAAGCGCCGTGACTGGACGATCCGGACGCAGGCGCCACCTTGGCCAATCCAAAGTCGAGAATTTTGATGTGATCGCGCTTGGTGACGAAAAGATTCGCCGGCTTGATGTCGCGATGCACGATGCCCTGAGCGTGGGCGGCATCCAAGCCGTCGGCAATCTCAATGGCGAACGAGAGTACCGAGTCCATATCGAGCGGCTTGCCCGCGATCAGGTGCTTTAGGGTTACGCCGTCGAGAAACTCCATGGCGATGAATGACTGCTCGCCGTGCTTGCCGATTTCGTAGATGGTGCAAATGTTAGGATGATTGAGGGCCGAAGCCGCCCGCGCCTCGCGGCGGAAGCGCTCCAGGGCTTGCGGGTCTCGCGACAGTTCATCCGGCAGGAACTTGAGGGCCACTAAGCGGCCAAGCTCGGTGTCTTCGGCCTGGTAGACGACGCCCATACCACCGCCCCCGAGCTTTTCAAGAATGCGGTAGTGCGAGATGGTCTGGCCTATCACTAAAGTCCGTTCTGCCTCCGGTCGCTACATCTTACCTCAAGCCTCTGTGACCCCGATCACAATCCCCCGCGACCTTTATCACTGCCCCAAGAATCCGCTGGCAGTCTAATGGCTGCGATGCGGGCTTAGGCGCGGAGCGGCGCCTTTCCCGCGAGACTCTCCTTTCCAAAGAGGTAGGCAATGATTAACGACGACGTTGTGAAGTGTCCGTTGTGTGGCGGATTCACCATGTCGAGAACGCCGAGCTTCTCGCGGCCCTGAAGGAACCCCGGCTCCGCGAGCAGATCGAACAGTACATCACGCAGTTGCTGAAGTCTCCGGTCGAAGACCTGGCATCGGTAGGCGCCACGCAGGCCGGCCGGGACTTCCAAAAAGATGTTCACAGCTGGAATCCCTGCGTGCCCATGTGGCGCAGAAGCCCGAAAGAGTAACCGTCAGCGGCGAGGGCGGGTTCGTGCAGCGGAGGTGTGTCCATGAAGGCGAAGAAGATTCTGATTCTGGGAGCGGCAGGCAGGGATTTTCACAATTTCAACGTTGTATTCCGCGGCAATGGCGACTATCACGTCGTCGGATTCACAGCCACGCAAATTCCCGGCATCGCCAACCGGCGCTATCCCACGGAGCTGGCCGGACCGCTGTATCCTGCCGGCATTCCCATCTTCGAAGAGAAAGACCTGGAGCGCCTGGTCGAGGAGCACGGCATCGACGCGGTCGTCTTCTCCTATAGCGACATCTCCCACCAGAACCTGATGCACCTCGCCTCGCGCGTCGTGGCTGCGGGCGCCGACTTCTGGCTGCTGGGCTCGGAGCGCACACAACTTAAGGGTTCCGTGCCCGTGGTCTCCGTCTGCGCCGTACGCACCGGATGCGGCAAGAGCCCCATCGGCCGCCTCGTCACCTCCGAGCTTCGCCGTGAAGGGTGGAAGCCGGTCGTGGTTCGCCATCCCATGCCCTACGGCGATCTGGCTGCTCAGGCAGTGCAGCGCTTCGCCACCCTCGCCGATCTCGACCGCCAACAGTGCACGATTGAGGAGCGCGAAGAATACGAGCCGCACTTGCGCGAAGGCACCGTCGTCTACGCTGGCGTTGACTACGGACGCATCCTGCGTCAGGCCGAGCAGGAAGCCGACATCATTCTGTGGGACGGCGGCAACAACGACACCCCGTTCTACGCTTCTGACCTAGAAATCGTTGTCGTCGATCCGCACCGCGCGGGGCACGAGTTGTCCTACTATCCCGGAGAAGTGAACCTGCGCCGCGCCGGCGTCATCGTCATCAACAAAGTCGACACCGCCGCGCCTCAGGATATCGAAACCGTGCGCAACAACGTTCGCTCGGCCAACCCTCATGCCACGGTCGTCGAAACCGCCTGCCGCGTTGCCGTCTCCGAGCCGGAGATCATCAAAGGCCGCAGCGTGCTCGTGGTCGAAGATGGCCCGACGCTTACTCACGGCGAAATGCCCTATGGCGCCGGAGTCGTCGCCGCGCGCCAGTGCGGGGCATCTGAGCTGGTTGATCCTCGGCCCTACGCCGTCGGTTCAATCCGCGGAGTCTACGAGCGCTACCCGCACCTGACCAGCCTGCTGCCCGCGATGGGATACAGCGCCATCCAGCGCCACGAACTGGAAGAAACCATCAACCGCGTGCCCTGCGATCTTGTGCTGGTCGCCACTCCTATCGACCTGGGCCATCTCATCAAGCTGAACAAACCAACGCTGCGCGTGACTTACGAAGTGGAAGACCTGAGTCATCCCGGCCTCGCCGAGATTCTGGCCCACTTCACCCGCGAACGAGCCGGAGTGGGAGTTTAACGGGGCTCGTGCTCACCGCCCTGAGTGATCCTAATCACTGCCCACGGATCACCCAAGGCATATACCAAAGTGTGGCTTCTGGAGAGCGGCGTACGGTACGTCTGCGCCGCCAGGAGGCTCCCATGACCACCGCCCCGCAGGTCGCTCGCATCGCCCTCAAAAACATACTGTTTCCCACAGATTTTTCGGCCGCATCCGATGCCGCTTTGCCCTTTGCTCTGGCCCTTGCGCGCATTTACGGTTCGACCATCCTGATGGCGCACGCCCTTCCGCGCGAGCCCATGCTGCAAGTGGTGCCGGATCGCGTTCCCGCTCAGGACGATCAAGACTGGCAACAAGCCCGCGAAAAGCTGGCCGAATGCACGCGCAACCTGGCGCTCGGCGATATTCCGTGCAAAGCTGTGCTCAATCGCGGCGATTTGTCAGACGTGATTCCGGCTATCATCGACGAATATCATGCCGACCTCGTCGTGCTCGGAACCCACGGCCGCCGCGGCGTCTCCAAGTTGATGCTCGGCTCGGATGCGGAGAGAATCTACCGCTCCGCTCAATGCCCGGTTCTCACCGTAGGGCCGAAAGCCAAGGCTGGCGCGGAATGGAAGCCCCGGCGCGTCCTCTGCCCGGTCGAGATTACGCCGCACGACAGTGGGCGCGACCCTGAGCCTGCCCTTCATTACGCCCTGTCGCTGGCCGAGGAAAACGAGGCGCAGTTCATCGTCCTGCAAACCGTTCCGCTTGTGCCCTGGCAGCATCGCCACCAGGTATCCGAGCAAACCCAGGAAGCGTTGCAGCGCCTGCTTCCAGCGGAGGCCCGCAACTGGTGCACTCCTGAGTTCGTCGTGCGCTGGGAGCACCCGGTTGAGGCCATCCTGCGCACCGCGGCCGAGCGTGAAGCCGATCTGATCGTGATGGGAGTTCGCAGGTCGCCGGCCGCAGGACTGGCCGCGCATCTGCCGTGGCCCATCGCGTCAGAAGTTGTGAGCCGGGCGACATGCCCGGTGCTGACCGTCAGAGTTTAAGTTTGCAGGCGTCAGAGAGTGTCTGTTGTGCCTGGCGCTCTAAATAGAGTACGGAGGCAATCATGTTAGTCACGAAGCAGCAGGCCCTCGATTATCATAATGGGGCCCGCCCGGGAAAGATCGAAGTCACACCCACCAAACCCTGCCGCACCCAGCGCGATCTCAGTCTTGCCTACACGCCGGGAGTGGCCGAGCCCTGTCTTGCCATCGAGAAGAATCCCCAGGACGCTTACAAATACACCGGCCGCGGCAATCTCGTCGCCGTGCTCAGCAACGGCACTGCCGTTCTTGGACTGGGCGATATCGGAGCTCTCGCCGGCAAGCCTGTGATGGAAGGCAAAGCGGTTCTGTTCAAACGCTTCGCCGACGTGGATGTATTCGATATCGAAGTCAACTCGCACAATCCCGACGAAATTGTGAAGCTGTGCCAGTTGCTCGAACCGACTTTTGGGGGAATCAATCTGGAGGACATCAAGGCGCCTGATTGCTTCTACATCGAAGAGAAGCTGCGCGCGACGATGAAGATTCCCGTCTTCCACGATGACCAGCACGGCACGGCAATCATCTCTGGCGCAGCGTTGTTGAACGCCTTGGAGGTCACCGGCAAGGATGCGGGCAAAGTGCGCGTCGTCTTCAACGGCGCCGGAGCCGCCGGCATCGCCTGCGCCGAGCACTATGTGCACCTCGGCGTGAAGCGCGAGAACATCATCCTGTGCGACACCAAGGGCGTCGTTTACATCGGTCGCAAAGATGGGATGAACCCCTATAAAGACCGCTTCGCGCAGGAGACAAAACTGCGCACCCTCAGCGAAGCCCTCGTCGGAGCCGATGTTTTCGTTGGCTTGTCGGTGAAGGGTGCCATCAATCAGGACGACATCCGCGCCATGGGCCCGAATCCGATCGTCTTCGCAATGGCGAATCCCGATCCCGAAGTCACTTACGAAGAAGCCAAGGCCGCGCGCCCCGATGTCATTGTCGCCACCGGCCGCTCGGATTATCCCAATCAGGTGAACAACGTTCTGGGATTCCCTTTCATCTTCCGCGGCGCGCTCGACGTGCGCGCTACCGCCATCAACGAAGAGATGAAGCTGGCCGCCACGCGCGCGCTGGCCAACCTCGCGAAAGAAGATGTTCCCGACTCGGTGTGCCGGGCCTATGGCGTGGAGCGCCTGCAGTTCGGGCGGGATTATCTCATCCCCAAGCCGTTCGATCCGCGTGTGCTGATGTGGGAGGCTTCCGCCGTCGCCGAAGCCGCCATGAAAAGCGGAGTGGCGCAGGAACCGGTCGATCTCGCCGACTACCGCGCGCAGCTCGAACGCCGGCTGGGCAAGGCCTACGAAGTTTCGCGCACCATGATTCACAAAGCGCAGGCCAATCCCAAGCAGGTGGTCTTCCCCGAAGGCGACAACGAAAAGATTCTCCGCGCCTGCCGCGCGCTGGTCGAGGAGAAGATTGCCAAGCCGATCCTGCTCGGCGACACGGCAAAGATACATACGCGCGCTCAGGAGCTGGCAGTCAGCCTGGAAGGTGTGCAGATCGTCGATCCGGCGACCTCCAGCCATCGCGAGCCGTATACGCTCGAACTCTTCCGCCTGCGGCAGCGCCGTGGGGTCACGTTGCATGAAGCCAACGCGCTCATTACCGATCGCAACGTCTTCGGGTCGATGATGGTGCGCATGGGCGACGCCGACGCTCTCGTTTCTGGCGTAACCCAGCATTTCTCCGACACCATTCGCCCGGCCCTGCAGATCATTCGCATGCGGGAGGGTCTGCACCGGGTTTCAGGCTGTTACGCCATGATTACGCGCAAAGGGGATGTCTTCTTCCTTGCCGACACCAGCGTAAACATTGAGCCCACGGCGGAGGATCTGGTCGAGATCGCTCTCTGCACTGCGCACATGGCTCGCCGCTTTGAAATCAGTCCCCGGGTGGCCATGCTCTCGTTCTCCAGTTTCGGCAGCGTCGATCACCCGATCTGCTCGAAAGTACGCAAGGCCGTGGAATTGCTGAAGTACGCCGATCCAACACTGATCG
>Ga0209067_10000795_pt1 | contig 19780 bp, 13 predicted proteins | sample ColStrG_CSR_2013_FD_187199 | JGI IMG/M metagenome (GOLD analysis project Ga0209067, IMG submission 187199) | Freshwater sediment microbial communities in response to fracking from Pennsylvania, USA - Cold Stream Run_MetaG_CSR_2013 (SPAdes)... | ecosystem: Environmental > Aquatic > Freshwater >...
GAGCCAAACGCCCTGACCTCTCCACAAGCTGGCCAAACGGACGGGCGTGGGCAAAAAGTTTTTCCATAAAAAATGTTCTTACCATGAATCACTTGATCCGCCGCCACCAAAGCTGCCACCGCCACCAAAATCAGGCCCATCAGAACCTGACCCGCGTCCGCCGCCCAGTCCACCCATCAACATGCCGGCTGCCCAGTAGCCGCCCAAACCGCCACCACCACCGCGTCGCCGCGAGGCAATGATCAGCAGCACAATGACAACAATGATCGTTGTCAATGGCGAACGTCCGCCCCGCTTGCGTGAGGGCGGGTCATTGTTTACGTATTGGCCTTTGATGGCTTGAATAATAGACTCGACGCCAGCTTTGATGCCACCCTCGTAGTCGCCTTGACGGAATCGGGGCGCGATTTCATTGCGGTTGATGCGGCTGGACAATGCATCGGTCAATACGCCTTCAAGCCCCTGACCTACTTCGATGCGCACTTTTCTGTCTTGCACGGCCACCAACAGGAGAACACCATTGTCATTGGTCTTGGTGCCAAGTTTCCAAGCATCGGCCACACGTATGCCATAGCCGTCGATGTCTTCGCCTTCGAGCGAAGGGACGATCAAGACAGCAATTTGATTGGATGTGGAGTCGCGTTCGGCTTTGAGCACGGCCTCCAACTGCGCTTTCGTCGCGGGCGATAGGAGGTTGGCTTCGTCGTGTACCCAATAGCCGCCGTGATCGGGCACGGCTCGCTGGGCAAACAAACCTTGCGCAAAAAGCAATAGCAGAATGAAGGTTGAAAATTTATTCACAACCTTGTATGGTAGCGGGCGAAAAAATAAAGCGGCCTTCATGGGATCATTCGATCCGCAGATCATCTTTCAATTCGTTGACGTCGTCGTCGGTTTTCAAAAATCCTTTTTCAAGAAGAATCTCGCCACAACGCAGGATGGCGACCTCCATCCCCTCAACGACTTTACCCATCCGGATGTTTTCAATAATTCCCTGCACCATCTTGTCCCATTCTTTTTGTTCCACCACCTTGCTGATGCCACGGTCGGCGATCACCATTACTTCGCGCTCGAAGAATGAAATGAAAATCATGATTCCCGTGCGGTGACGCGTATTGAAAACCTCCTCTTGCAAAAAAGCAGTCTCGGCCCGTTGGCGCGTGGCGTGGTCGAAGTGCTGTTGCGGCACAAACAGCCGCCGGACAAAGTCCAGGTAGTTTGCCGCCACTCCGGCCAGCAGGGCAAACATCACCACGGCCAAGAATATGATCATGGGGTCGTACACCGCCAGCGCAGGAAGATATCGATCGAAAACAATCACCAGCAAGAATGCCAGCGTACCACCCACGAGGGCGGCCCGGTAGTTGGCAACCGCATAAAATCCACTTTTCTCAACAAAGACCGGCACAATCTCGCCGGAAATTTTGCTCTCGGCCTGGTGCACCGCAGATTTGATGCGCTCCAGGTCTTGTGCCGTAAAACGTTTGTGAAGAGACATGATAAGTAGCGATCAATCGCGGTTAGTAACGATGAGGTAAAGTTAACACTTGACTTCGGTATTATGAACCGCGATCACCGGGCTATTTTGCCGGCACACGCACGGCGCCAATACCCGCGTCCCAAAGCTGCTTCGTGTAAGCCGGGACATCTGTCTCAATAATCTCCTTCGCCCGCGCGTTCAGCTTACTCCATTCCGCTGTCAATTCCTCCAACCTGTCCCGGCAAGGCTTTGTCACCTTGGGGATATCACTCTCCGTTTGGTTGATCAGGTAAAGGTAGTTGGCGGTGAACTTGTTCTCGTAGTTGTCAACATCGTCATAGGCTTTTGCTTTGCGTTGCACCATGTCGTCGTCCCAGGCCTTCATTTTCTTCACGAGCTCTTTGCCGGTTTTTTTCAGGGCGTCAAAGTTTCCGCCCGCCGGCAGGTCTTTCAACACGTCCTCCATTTGCGATTGCATTTTTTGGATGCGGCGCACTTTGGCGTGCATGTCGTTGAGGGCGTCCTCCATTTGCGACATGATTTGGTGGTAGGCCGCATAATCTTCTGCGGTGGTTGGATACAATGGATTGGGCAGAATATTGAACGACGATTTGCTTTCGGCCGTGCCGTACTTCAAACTAACGGAATACGATCCCGGCGAGGCCTTGTGTCCGTGAAAGCTGCTTTCGATGTAGACTTCAGGCACGCCGGTCATCGTGGAGTAGCGCATGTCCCACACCAGGCGGTTCAGCCCTTTTGTTTTTAGCAGCACAGGTTCGGCCTGAGGGCCGCCGGTATATGACTTGAAGCTGTCATCTTTCTTTGAGCTGAACGAGCGGACCAGCTTTCCGGCAGCGTCCTTGATCTCCATGGTCACGACAATTGAATCAGCCAACTTTGGCAGGTTGTAATAAATGACCACGCCGTTGGCAGGATTAATGCCTTGATAGGTATCGGTGCCTTTCGCCTCCAGTGACGACCGGTTCAGCGGACTGCCCCAATTGCCGATGATGGCATCTTCGGGTTGGTAAAGCTTGAAGGAATCGTCCGTGCCGGTGTTTTGGCGTAGCAGGCCCAGGTCATCGAGAATCCAAAGTGCGCGCCCCATCGTCGACACAATCAGGTCGCCCTGGTGGATTTTTAAATCAGTAATCGGGACGATGGGCAAATTGAGTTGAAACGATTGCCAGGTGCCTCCGCCATTCCAGCTGATATAAAGACCGGTCTCAGTGCCGGCAAAAAGCAAGTCTTTGCGCTTGTCATCTTCGCGCACCACGCGGGTGTACGCGCCTTGCGGGATACCGTTGCTAATATTGGTCCATGTCTTTCCGTAGTCGGTGGTTTTGTAAAGCCCCGGCGTAAAGTCATTGAACTTGTAGCGGGTGGTGGCAATGTATGCCGTACCCGGATTGTGGGGCGACACCTCAATGGCGTTGATCAGACATTCGGCGAGTCCCTTGGGCGTCACGTTCGACCAGGTCTTGCCGCCATCGCGCGTCAACTGCACCAAGCCGTCGTCGCTGCCGGTCCAGATCACGCCTTTTTCTGAAGGTGATTCAATCACATAGCTCAGCGTGCCGTAGTTTTCAGCACCCACAGCCTCCACCGTGTAGGGGCCGCCGCCTTTGCCTTGCTTCTCTTTTTCGTTGCGGGTCAGATCCGGCGATGCCTCTTCCCACGTCACCCCGTTGTCGCGCGTACGGAGTAAACATTGCGCACCATGGTAAAACGTGTTGGCCTCATGTTTCGACCAGATAATGGGCGCATTCCAATTGAAACGATATTTCATGTCTTTGGATGCGCGGCCGAGGTATTGAATGGGGGCGGCCATGATACTGGTTCCCGCGTTAGCCGCCACGTTGAGCGCCTCAATGGTGCCAAGGTAGCTGCCGCCAAGTACAAGCTGCGGTTGGTCAGGATTGAATGCCAGAAAAGCGCTTTCCCCGCCAGCCGAGAAATCCCAATTTCGTTCTGAAATTCCCCGGCTGCCGATCGCCATGCTCTGAATGCGAACAGACGTATTGTCCTGCTGCCCGCTATACACCCGATACGGGAACCCATTGTCGGTGTTGATGCGGTAAAATTGTGCCGTCGGCATGTTGTTTGAAATCAACGACCAGCTTTTTCCTTTGTTAAAGCTGACGCTCGCGCCGCCATCGTCGGCGAGAATCATATTTTTTGAATTGTTGGGATTGATCCAAAGATCGTGTGTGTCGCCGTGCCAGGTCGAAATATGTTCCCAGGTTTTCCCGCCATCGATTGACCGCAATGCAGGTGCGCTGAGCACATACACCACATTTTCGTCTTGTGGGTCGGCAAATACCTCGATGTAATACCAGGCGCGCTGCAGCAACTCATGATTGCCGGATACACGGCTCCACGACTTGCCCGCGTTGTCGGAGACAAACAGTCCGCCGGTTTCTTTTTGGGTATCGCTTTCAATGAGGGCATACACCTTGTCGGGATTGGCGCGGCTCACCGCAATAGCCATTTTGCCCATCTCTGTGGGGAGACCTTTTTGCATTTTCTCCCACGTGTCGCCACCATCTACCGACTTGTATAGTCCGCTGCCCGGGCCGCCGCTGATCACTTTCCACGGCAATCGCTGGTGGTGCCACATGGCTGCATAAAGTACTTTTGGGTTGTGCTGGTCCATGGAAAGTTCAACACAACCGGTGAGTTCGTTGACAAACAACATCCGCGACCACGTGAGTCCGCCGTTGACGGACTTGTACACGCCACGGTCTTGTGTGGGGCCGTTGATCGCGCCTTGCGCGGCTACGTACACGACGTCAGGATCCTTCGGATGAATGACGATGCGCGAAATCTGCAGGGTTTTTTCCAGGCCCATCTTTTTCCAGGTTTTTCCGGCATCGTACGATTTGTAAACGCCGTCGCCATAGCTGGTCATCACGCCACGCGGCGCGTGTTCGCCCATGCCTACATACACAACGTTGGGATCACTTTCTGATACCGCCACCGCCCCTACCGAGCCGGTTTTAAAAAACCCGTCCGATACGTTCTGCCAACTGACACCGGCGTCTTCGGTCTTCCACAGTCCACCGCCGGTCGTTCCCATGTAGTAGGTCAACGGGTCGTTGATCACGCCCGTCGCACATACTGACCGGCCGCCGCGGAAAGGACCAATATTTCTGAATTTGACATACTTGAAGGCGCTGTCCATATTCTGGGCAGAGGCGATGCCGACCACCAATACAAGGTGAAGTAAAAAGACTCGTTTCATGGTTATTCGAATGTTAAGTAAGTTCAATATACAAATGATTTCAAAGGTTCATTAAATGTTGATACATTCCAAGGACATTGTGCCGTAAGCGACTTACCGCCCATCAAAAAATCGTGAACAGTTGCCATTGATCAAGTCGGCAATTCGTACTTTCAAGAAACCTTTGTGTATGAAAAAAATCGTCCCACTTCTGCTGTTGCTGGCTGCCTTCGTCGTCCGCGCCCAACATCTGCCAACCCTCGAAGAGCAAATTTCGCTGCGCGGTGCAGGGAGTGTTCAGCTCTCGCCCGATGGCAAGGCCGTAGCCTACACCGTGCAAACCACCGATTGGAATGACAATCGCTATGATACAGAAATCTGGCTGGCACGTGGCACCGACGCGCCGCTCCAGTTGACGAACAATCCGAAAAACAGCAGCATGGCGCCGTTGTTTTCTCCGGACGGAAAATGGATTGCATTTTTGTCGGATCGCGGCAACAAAACGCAGATTTACGTGATGCGTGCTGATGGCGGCGAGCCTCGCGCCGTCACCCACGAAGAGGAGGGCGTTTCATTTTACGATTGGCACCCGGATGGTAAGCGGTTCCTTTTTGTAAGGCCCGATGCCGATGGCAAAAAAGAAGTCGAAAAGCGTTACGGAGGTTTTGAGATCGACGACGAAGGGTTCACGTTGTTGCATCTTTGGCAAATTGAATTCAATCCGGATCAACCCGATCCTTCCACGTATCCCTGCTACGAAACGGTTGACTCGCTCAAGACCAAGTCGGGCTGCATTACCTGGTCCAAGGCTTCTCGCCTGACCACGGGGAAATTTACTGTCACGGCATTTTCCGCTTCGCCCGACGGAACGAAGGTGGCCTTCAGCCATCAGCCCGATCCGCTCACGAACTCATTTATGAAGTCTGATATTTCCGTGCTTGACTTGTCCACAAAAAAGACAGCTTTGTTGGTCTCGAATCCGGGTAGCGATTCGTTTCAGGATTGGTCGCCAGACGGACAGGAGATTTTGTACACCACGCACCTGGCCGATACATCAGCCAACTTTTATTTAAACGCCAAGCTCCTTGCCATTCGCCTGGATACCAAAGCGACGCGCGCGCTGGCTACTACGCTGGACGAAAATTTTGGTAGCCTCGCGTGGAATTCGGCTGGGATTTTTGGCGCCTTGTGGCACAAAACCAATCGTCCGCTGTACCGCATTGATCCCGTAAGCGGAGCGTATTCCACCGTGGCCAACCTGCCTGAACAGGTGTTTGGTTTTTCATATACTAAAAATGGGAAGGCCTTTGCTCTGGCGGCGCGCAATGGCAACCAACTTACTGAGATCTTTTCCGGCCAGGTCGGTGACGTTCCCAAACAAGTCACTGACTTCACGTCACAAATCAAGAACTGGAAGACTGCGCACAGCGAGGTGATCAGTTGGAAAAGTAAAGATGGCGCAACCATCGAAGGCGTCTTGCACAAGCCATTGAATTATGATCCGAAGAAGAAGTATCCACTGCTGGTCGTCATTCACGGAGGCCCTACCGGCATTGATACGCCTACGCCGGTGCCCGGTGGCGTGTACCCGGTATTGCAGTGGCTCGACAAAGGGTGCCTGGTACTCCGTCCCAATTATCGAGGATCCGCCGGCTATGGTGAAGCGTTTCGATCGCTGAATGTGAAAAACCTCGGCGTGGGCGACATGTGGGATGTCATGAGTGGCATCGATTATTTGGATAAAAAAGGCATGATCGACCCATCTAAAATGGGCTGCATGGGATGGAGTCAGGGCGGGTATATTTCCGCGTTTCTTACCACGAACACCACGGCCTTCAAAGCCATCTCGGTAGGTGCGGGCATCAGCAACTGGGTGACCTATTACGTCGGCACCGACATCCACCCCTTTACACGGCAATACCTGAAGGCTACACCCTGGAATGATGAGGCCATTTACCGAAAGACGTCGCCAATGACCCACATCAACAATGCCCGAACGCCAACGCTCATCCAGCACGGTGAGTTTGATCGGCGTGTGCCGATTTCCAACGCATACGAACTGTTGCAAGGGTTGCGCGACAACCATGTGCCTGCTGAACTCGTGGTGTACAAAGGATTTGGTCATGGAATCTCCAAACCCAAGGAACGGCTGGCGGCAAACTGGCACAACCTCGAGTGGTTTGGTAAATACCTGTGGAGCGAAAAAATTGAGCTGCCATTAAATCAAAAAAAATAATCGAACATTGCTAAACGACTAAAATAGATACCCATGAAGTTTGTTAAGATTTTCTTTCTTCTACTCCTGGCCTTCTCGGTGAATGGTCAAGATAAAAAACCCATCACCGCCGGTGATCTCATGAAGATCGTCACCACGAGCGCGCTTCAGATCTCACCAGATGGCAACAAGGCCGTCACGGTGGTGGTGCGCAAAGCCGTGAAAAATGACAACGAGTATTACTACACCCGCAATTTGTATCTGATTGATTTGGTCGGGTCGAACGATCCGCTTCAATTGACTTTTGGCGACCGCAATGACGGCTCGCCACAATGGAGTCCGGATGGTCGGCAGATTGCGTTCACCCGTTCGGACGGCGACAAGTCTCAAATCTGGCTATTGCCCCTCAGCGGCGGCGAGGCCCACGTGTTGACCAAAGCGGAATTTGGCGCATCCAACCCACGCTGGTCGCCAGATGGAAAGAAAATCTTATTTGCATCCGGCATTCCGTTTTATGCCATCGAAGGCAAAACACCCTGGACCTACGAACGGCCGGGGCGTACGCAGGGTGATGAACCCAATTTCAAAAACATGAAAGCCGATGAAAAGAAAAAAGTTGTGGCCAGCCCAGACGGATCACTGTCGGAAGTGCGCGCCTGGCTTGCCAAAAACGCCAGCGAAAGCAATCCGCGCGTCTTGAATCGACAAAACTTCCAGGGTGAACAAAATCTTCAGCCCGAAGAAAACTTTTCGCATCTCTTTCTTGTCGACGTCAACGGCGATGGCAAAGCGGTTCAACTCACGCAGGGTTTTCAAAGTTTCTCCGGCGCCGAATGGTCACCGGACGGAACAAAAATTATTTGTGATTCACATGTCAACTCAATTCATCCCGACCGGGAGCGCGACTCTGATCTTTGGGTCGTCGACGTAGCGGCACGGCAAGCCAAGTTGTTGCTGCATTGGGACGGATACAGCGTGAGCAACCCTGCCTTCTCGCCCGATGGCGCGCGCATTTCATTTTATGCTGCCACCACAGCCGGCGGTCGCTTTTTTGCACAGTCAATCATTGCCACTGCAGCTGCGACCGGCGAGAAACCCGCGTTGCTCACCGCCGCCCTCGACCGTGATGCCGGCCCGCTGGTATGGTCAGAAGACAGCAAGACAATTTATTTTACGGCGCAGACGGATGGCGACATCCCACTCTACAGCGTTGCGGCCGCGGGCGGGCCTGTCACCCGGCTGCTAGGCGAAGACAGTGGCTTAAACGATTTTGATTTGCGCGGCGATCGCGTGGTGTATGCCCTGACGGAAACAAAAAATCCATGGGAGTTGTATTCGTATTCACTCAAGGAAAAGAAAGCCCGCCAACTTACCAAATTGAATGAATCGTGGCTTGCTGATCGCCAGATAAGCGTCGCACGCGAATATTGGCTGACACGACCCGACGGTAAAAAAGTACAGTACTGGGTGATGGCTCCTGCAGGCCAAAAGGAAGGCACAAAATACCCGACCATACTCAACATTCACGGCGGCCCGTCTGCGATGTGGGGACCAGGCATCTTTTCGATGTGGCATGAATATCAGGTAGAGAACAGTTGGGGCTACGGCGTGGTGTACAGCAATCCCCGCGGCAGCGGTGGCTATGGCGACGCATTCAAGCGAGCCAACTTCAAGGATTGGGGAACCAGTCCCATGAACGATATTCTCGCCTCTTTGGACGAAGCTATGAAAAGTAATTCCTGGATTGACCGCGACAATTTGTTTGTGGAGGGCGGGAGTTATGCAGGCTACATGGTTGCCTGGATTGTCGGCCATGACAACCGGTTCAAGGCGGCCAACGCGCAGCGTGGTGTCTACGATCTCACTACCTTCATGGGTGAAGGCAACGCCTGGCGATTGGTACCGGATCACTTTGGCGGGTACCCGTGGGACAAGGACGTTAAAAAATTGCTTGATTTGAATTCGCCCTATTCTTACGTCAACAAGATCAACACACCGTTGCTGATCATTCACGGCGATCAGGACTTGCGCACCGGCGTCATTCAGTCCGAGATGCTCTATAAAAGTTTGAAGATTCTAAACAAACCGGTGGAATACATCCGATACCCGAAAGAAGGCCACGAGCTTACTCGCAGTGGCAATCCGGGGAGGATGATGGATCACCTGCTGCGCGTGATCGAGTTTTTTGAACGCTACGCCAAGCATCCAAACTGACGCTCACAGACGGCCTCGCTCGCGCTTGTTTTCGCGGATCATTTCCGAATACCCCTGACCCTTGCCAAAGGCATTTAGTGCCATGGCGATTCGCCGCGCTTTGGTGGGCAGGGTTTTGGCGTCGTCGATCCATTTGCTGAAATAGCGCTGGTGACTGCCGGGCAAGGTCTGGAAGAATTTTAGTGCGGTGGGGTCTTGCTTCAGGCATTTCATAAAATCGGCGGACGGCTCGATTTGCCGTGGGTCCAACTCCATTTCCACCAGCAATTCATCGCCCTGTCGTTTGCCCACGACTTTTCGCAGTTTTGCATTCAACGGCAGGATAAAGCCGCCGTGTCCCATGGGCAGCAGCGCAATTTTCGCGAAGGGCACGGCATCCAGTTTTCCTTTTACGCGGTAGCCCACTTTTACTCCTGGGTTGACTTTTTTTGCCTGGGCAGCCGAGACTTCGATATAAGTCCATCCGGTTTTTTCACCCTGCTTGTCAAATTTCTTGATGGTGGTTTTAAATTTCATCCGTGAAAAGTGTCTTCAAATCTACAAATCCGCCGCATCAATTGCCCTTCCGCCATTTTTAGGCTTCATTTGCAGTTCGAACTTTGCCGTTCGATATCCCGTTAAGGCATTAATCTCTAAAATTCGCTATGGAAGGTCAGAAAAACTCCAACTACCAGATTAGTCTTCCCCTGATTTTGTGCATTGGGTTGGCGGCCGGCCTGCTCATCGGCGCCAGCATCAACTCCCGACCAACTGGTTTGAAAAGTCAAAATCCTGAGATCGAGAAACTACGCGAGGTGATGTCGTTGGTTGAACATGAATATGTGGACAAAGGCAAAACCAACGCGGTAGTGGAAGACGCCATTGACCACATTCTGAGCAAGTTGGACCCGCACTCTGCCTACATCCCGGCGCGTGAGAAAATTCAGGCAAACGAAGATCTGAAAGGCAATTTTGAGGGCATCGGCATCGAGTTCAATATTTTTCAAGATACGCTCGTGGTCGTGGCCGCCATTAACGGCGGACCGTCTGAAGCAGTGGGCCTTCGCCCCGGCGATAAAATTGTGAGCGTCGACGGGAAGTCCATCGCGCATGTGAAGCTCACTAACTTGGATGTTCAGAAATATTTGAAGGGCCCGAAGGGCACAGAAGTAAAAATTGAAGTGGTGCGCAAACGCGAAAAGTCGCTGTTGGCTTTTACGATCATTCGCGACCGGATTCCACAAATATCAGTAGATGCCGCCTACATGATTGACCACGAGATTGGCTACATCAAAATCAGTCGGTTTTCGCAAACCACTTATGAGGAATTCAAGACGGCCTTAGCCCAACTGCAAAAAAGTGGAATGAAAAAACTGGTGCTGGACCTGCAGGGCAACCCGGGCGGATACATGGACCAGGCCATCAACGTGGCTGACGAACTTTTGCCCAAGGGCGAGAAAATAGTTTTCACCAAAGGTCAGGAAGCTAAGTATGATGAAGATGCTGTGGCCACGGGCAAAGGTGATTTTGAAAAGGGTGATCTGATTGTGCTGGTGAATGAAGGAAGCGCTTCGGCGTCGGAGATTGTCAGTGGAGCGCTGCAAGACAACGACCGCGCCCTTATCGTGGGCCGCCGTTCGTACGGCAAAGGTCTGGTGCAGCGACCGTTTGATCTCAACGATGGATCAGAAGTGCGCCTCACCATTTCGCGCTACTACACGCCCAGTGGTCGGTCCATTCAAAAGCCTTACGGCGATCTTGACGCTTATGACAAAGACATTGTCAAACGCTACAAGCACGGTGAATTTTTCCATGCAGACAGCATCCACTTCAATGATTCGCTAAAATACCATACCCTCAATGGCCGCACGGTCTACGGTGGTGGCGGCATCATGCCCGATTATTTTGTGCCGCTGGATACGGCCAACTCTAGTCGCTACTTCAACGCGTTGTTTGCCGCTAATACGATTCGCGAGTTCGCGTTCATCTACGCGGAAGAAAACAAACAGGCGCTTGAAAAAATGGGGTTTGAAAATTTTAAAGCCACGTTTCAGGTCGATCCGCCCATGCTGGCGAAGCTTACTTCGCTGGGTCAAAAGGAAGGGGTGAAGCCCGACCTCAAAGACTTGGAACGCAACCGCCGGATTTTCCAGATCTATTTGAAAGCAGAAATCGCCCGCCGGGTGTGGGGAAACCAACGCTTTTACCCCATCTTCAACGACGACAACGAAGTGTTGCAGCAGGCGCTCAAACTCTTCGACCGAATCCCGGAACTCAACCACAGCAAGATGTAGCAATGCTTCAAAAGACCAAAGGTGTTGTCTTTCGTTTGACGAATTACAGCGAAAGCTCCATTATCGTCACCATCTTCACCGAAGTCTTTGGCTTGCAGAGTTACATTGTGAATGGCGTGCGCGGCAAATCACGCCGATCGCAAATCGCCTTGTACCAACCGTTGACACTGGTGGACCTGGTGGTGTACCACCGTGAAAATGCTTCCATCTTGCGCATAAAGGAAATCAAATGTCTTCATCCGTACCAGACCGTGACGTCTGATTTTCGCAAGTCAACGGTTGCGCTCTTTCTGTGCGAAATCATTAACAAAACCATCAAAGACGAAAGCCACGCACGCGATCTTTGCGACTTTCTCATTCACTCCCTCACCTATTTTGACTTGCAGCGTGCTCAGATTGAAAATTTCCATTTGATTTTTCTGATCAAACTCAGCCAACACCTCGGCTTTCGACCGTCTGAACTCACTGAGCTATTGGGCGGCAATTTCGCCCTCGAAGACGAGGAACGAATTCTTTCTGAATTGTTGGCCGCCAATTATTCGGATGCGATTGCCATGACCAGCCTGCAACGCCGCAATATTCTTGATCTGCTCATTCGCTTCTATGCAACCCATTCCGAAAACTTCGGCGAACTCAAATCGTTAAGTGTCTTGCGCGAACTTGTACAATAACAGCCCATGGAAAAATTTGTATTGCCTATTCAAATCCGATGGTCCGATCTGGACCAAAACCGCCACCTGCGCCATTCCGCTTACTACGACTACGGCGCCACCGTGCGGACGACGTTGTTTTCACAAACCGGCCTTACCAACGCCAAACTCGAAGAGTTGCACATCGGACCAATCCTGTTTCGCGAGGAGGCCGTCTTCCGACGCGAGATCAAATTCGAAGATCAGATAACCATGGATTTGCAGATCGTGCGCGCGCTGCCCGATTTTTCGCGGTGGAGTCTGCGCCACCACCTTCACAAGGCAGACGGCACGCTGGCGGCCACGTTGCACATGGATGGCGCCTGGATCGATTTGCAAAAAAGAAAACTCTCAGTGCCAGACCCGTTCATCCAAGCCCTTTTCGTAGACTTTCCCCGTGCCGAAGACTTTGAATGGACAGACCCGCTACGCAAATGACGACGACAGGCTGAGCGCCCAGTGCTCAATCACCGTCGGGTAATGCCGATGCTCCAATTGATTGACGTTGGCCTGAATTTGCTCAGGCGTGTCGGCTGCGAAGATCGGACACGATGCCTGAAAGAGGATGGCACCCTCGTCGTAACGGGCATTCACCTCGTGGATCGTGATGCCTGTTTCCGTTTCGCCTGCCGCCTTCACTGCCCGGTGCACGTTCATGCCATACATGCCTTTGCCACCGAATTTCGGCAACAGCGACGGGTGTACATTGACGATGCGCCCGCCAAAGGCGTCCAAGATCACGGGCGGCATCAACCACAAAAAGCCCGCCAGCACGATGATATCGATTCGTTCGGCCTGCAACCGCTGCAACACGCCGTTGGCGGCGGCAAACTCCGGCTTGGAGAATACCCAACTGGGCACGTTTAGGTTTTTGGCGCGCGCCAGCACCCCTGCGTCTGGATTGTTGCTGGCGACCAGTGCCACTTCGATGCGGGCATGATCGCCAAAGTGGCGCATGATAGCTTCGGCATTGGAACCATTGCCGGAAGCAAAAATGGCAAGGCGAATTTTTCGGGTCATGTCAGCAAAACTTAAATGAATACCATACTTGCAATGCCCAGCAACAGGATCACTTTGCACCATTGACTGAGCTGATAAAAATCTTTTTTTGTGTCGGCACGAATGAGGCGGACCAGTAGCAACAGCAGCGGGCCAAACAGGAAGATGAAAAAATAGGGCATGGGTAGTTCGCGAAAAATCAGGTTAATCTGAACAACGGAAACGAAGAACAGCAATAACAGCAGGTACAAAAACCATTTGGTTTTGCGGATGCCCCACGTGATGGGCAGCGTCTTGCAACCAAAGGTGTTGTCTCCTTTCAAATCTTCCATGTCTTTGACGACCTCGCGCACGAGTGTCATGGCAAAGGCGAAGAGCGAGTAGATCGTGACCAATGACTGCCGCCCCGGATACAATACATTGATCATAAAAATAGAAAGCCCCGTGAGCAAGGCGACGACAAAGTTGCCAATAAACGGTTGACGCTTCAGGTCATTGGAATACCACCACAAGAGAAAAACGGAAAAGAAATTGATCACACCGATTTCCCAGCTCAGCAGAAAGCCCAGCCCAATGCCCACCATCGAAAGTACCGAATGCAACAGCAACGCGTAGCGGCGCGCCACCTCCTTGCCGATCACCACGCGCTCGGGTTTGTTGATCAAGTCGATCTTCACATCATAGTAGTCGTTGATGATGTACCCTGCGGCTGCGATGATCACGGTAGACATCGACAGTACCAACAAGCGCACGTCCCAAACGGCATGATACACAACTAAGAACCCGGCGGCAAAGTATTGCGCTAGCCCAATAATCGCCAGATTCCAGAACCGGGTTAACCGCAAAAAACCGAAAAAGCTGAATTGCCGAGACACGCCACAAAGATAGAGGTTTCACGCTCTGTCTGCGGCTCAAAACTGCTCCGATCGTTTAAAACCGCAATGCCACCATCATGAGATAATTTCTGCCCGCCTGCGGGTAGTAGTAGTTTTGCCGGATTTCGCTGCCGCCCCCAAAATATCCGTAGGTGTAGCCGTTGCTTGCATACCGAGCGTCTAAAACGTTGTTGAGCAAAACGCTCAAAACAAACTCGCGCATCCAGGGCTGCTTCCAGGTATAACTTAGCCGCAGGTCGTTGGTGACGTAGGCGTCAATGGCGCGGCCGCTGTTGGACGTGTTGTCCAGATATTGCAGGCCGACATATTTTGTCAACCAGCCCAATTCAACATTCTTTAGGGGATTGAAAAGAAAAACGGACCCGCCAATGATGTTGGGCGAAAACGAAATGTCAGGATGTTTGTGTTGAATGTCGATTTCGGTATTCCGATCATAGTTCTGTCCGTAGTCATACACCACTTCCGTGAAATTGCGGATCTTGTTTTGACTGAGCGTGAGGTTGGCGTTCCACGCAAAGTGACGGTTGAATCGGACGCCGCCGTCCAGTTCCAGGCCCATCCGGTAGCTGCTGGCTACATTGGTGCGAATGGCTGCTCCTACGTTGTTTAGTTTTCCCGTCAGGACCAATTGGTTTTGGTAGTCCATGAAGTAGTAATTGGCATTGAGATAAAAATCATTCTTGCGCATCCGCCAGCCGGCCTCCAGGTCGTGCAGCGTTTCGAAGTGTGGCGTTTGGCCGGGACTCGCCTGTACAAAGTCGCTGCGCACGGGCTCGCGGTTGCCGACGCAATACGACGCATACAGTTGCTGATTCGCGGTAAGCGAATAGGTCAACCCAATCTTCGGATTGAAAAAATTGTAGTGCACATCAAAGTCTACGTTGACCAATTGGTCTTCGGTTCCTTTTGCTTTGTAGTCTACGCGCCGGTACTGCACGTCGGCAAAGACGAGGAGCTTTTCGGTGAGCGAATAGCTGTTTTTCCAGAAGATATTGAAATCGCCCTTCTTGCCGTTGTTGAAATAATAGCGGTAAAAAGGGGGAATATTCACCGCCACCTGAGCCCAAGTGATTTCACCGTAATGGTCTCCGTCGTAACGGTTGTAAGCGCCTCCGAGGATGGAATTCAGTTTTTCTTTCTCGTAGTTGAGCGACCACGTGGCGCCATAAAACCGGTTGTCGAGCCACAGGCGCCGCACAAGATCCGAGTTGGTCACGGTGTCCTGCCCCATCACTACGTCGGGCAAACTGTAAGATGAAAAAGACTGGCTGTATTTGTATTCTTCATAATACCCACGGCCGTAGGTGTAGTGCAGCGCGGTGTTCAGCGTGAGCGCGCTGCTCGCCTGATGCGAGACGTGCAGCTGGTAGTTGTCCAGCGCATAATTGTCGGTTTGATTCGGGTAGGTGTAGGCGTTGAAGGTGCGGCTGTTGCTATTGAGCAAATTGTTGAGCTGCTGTTGATTCCAGCCTTCGGCTTGCGCCGTCACGCGCATCGCAGCGGTGTCGCCTTGCAGGCGCGATTGTGGATCGCCCCACCATGACTGATAGGTTTTTTCCGCCCCGCCGAATACAATCGCTTTCACAATTGTTTTTTTGCCGTAATAGCCGCCGGAGAGATAGTAAGATTTTAGATTGGAGGTCGCGCGGTCCACATAACCATCCGATCCAATCATCGAAAGCCGCGCATCAAATGCGAATTTATTTTTCAATCCAGTGCCGAAGCCAACCGTATGTCGGTGCGTGCCAAACGACCCAAACGAATTGATGACGTCGGCGTAGGGTTCGTCTTTCAGTGTATTGGTTTGCAAGTTAATGGATCCGCCGAAAGCGCCCGAGCCGTTGGTCGAGGTCCCCACCCCGCGCTGGATCTGAATATTTTGCGTCGACGTGGCGATGTCAGGTACGTCCACCCAATAGACACCTTGTTCTTCAGCGTCGTTGAGGACGATGCCGTTGATGGTGACGTTAATGCGCGTGGCATCACTTCCGCGAATGCGCACGCCAGTATAGCCAATGCCGGTGCCGGCGTCGGAGGTCGTGACCAGCGACGGCGTCCAGTTCAGTACGAACGGCAAGTCCTGCCCGAAATTTTGCTTTTGAATGACTGTACGGCTGATGTTGGAGAATGTCGTGGGGCTGTTGTCCGTTGCCCGGGTCGCGATGACGGTGACACCGTCGGTCAACTGGGTGCTTTCAGTTAAGGCAAAGTCTACTTGAAGGTTGCCTGTCAACGCCACTTCTTTTTTTTCGTCTGCATAGCCGAGAAAGCGAACAGCCAAAACGACATTTCCACCGACTACGTTTTTGATTTCAAACCGACCTTGTTCGTCGGTGATTGCACCGTGGCCCGCGCCGGCCTGCACCGAAGCGCCAACCAGCGCCGAATTAGATTTGGCATCGCGCACCACACCGGAAATGGTGTATTGCGCCTGGGACCAAATACCCAGACCACAGCACGCTGCTGTGAAAATCATTTTTAACATTTGTTTTTACATTAAAACCTGCAGCGCACACAGGGGAATGTGATGCATAGTTTTTGCTCCGATTTTTAGTCGGAACTGCCTCCCTTCGGCCGCATTATCGGCATCAGGTTCTATGGGTATAATCTCAGCCCGTAATTTTTTAGGCACCCCTTCCCGGAATTTTTCCAGGACAGCACAAAGGTATAACAAGAATTTGAAACGACGCGTGGTTCCTAATCTTAAAATCCTATTTTAGCACCATGTTTCAGACAAAAATAAACGGCCAAAATCTCGATGTCGTGCGGCGTGAGGATCAAATCCTGGTGAACGGCGAAGTGTTAAAATGGGATTGGATTCAAATCTCGGATCGCCATTTTCATGTATTATGTGAGCAAAAAAGTTACCGCGTCGAATTGCTGAAAGCTGATCGAAGTACGAAGACGTTTCAATTTAAGATCAACAACCAGGTGCAGACGGTGACACTGAAAGACAAGTTTGATTTGCTCTTGGAAAAGATGGGCATGGCAAACGGCGCGGCCGCCAAAATCAACAACATCAAGGCACCCATGCCTGGTCTGGTGATCGACCTGAAAGTGAAGGCCGGCGACACCGTAAAGACCGGCGATCCACTCCTGATCCTCGAGGCCATGAAGATGGAAAATATCCTCAAATCACCTGGCGAGGGTGTCATCAAAAATGTAAAGACCAAAAAAGGCGACAGCGTAGAAAAGGGGCAAGTGCTGATTGAGTTTTGACCCGGCGCTACTGCTTCTTGGCCGGAGTGGAATACGGCGGGTGAACAATTTGAATTTCACCTTGCTGCTCCAGCAACCGCAGCGCTTCTTTGACGCCTCGTTCCAATTGCGGGTCAATCCCCTTCGACAATGAAACGGCATCTTGTCTCACATCAATGTCCGGTGCTACCCCTTCATTTTCGGCTATCCATTTGTGGTTGATCGGATCAAATACCGCGTTGTCGGGCGCGGTCAGTGCGCCGCCGTCCACCAGCGCATAGTGAACCGACGACTTGACCAAGCCGCCCCAAGTTCGTTGCCCGATTAGCGGCCCGGTCTTCTGCTGGCGAAATACCCAGGGAAAGAAATCTCCACCCGAACCGGCCAATTCATTAATCAGCAAAACTTTTGGCCCGAGTATGCCGGCCGGCAAGCGAAAATGTTTTCCGCCCGGAGCCTCGTTGGTGACCGCTGCCCGGAGTTTGCGATTCATCAGATCCACCATGTAGTCGTCGAGTAGTCCGCCGCCATTGTATCGCTCATCAATCACGGCGCCTTGCTTGTCCTGTTGGGCAAAGAAATATCGGTTGAAAGAAATAAATCCGTTTGACGACGTGTTGGGTACCCAGACGTACGCCAATTTTCCGTTTGACAACCGGTCGACCGTCTTACGGTTGTCTTCCACCCAGGCGCGCTGACGCAAATCAAATTCGCTGCGAATGGGTTTCACCGTTTCCTGCCAGGCGCCTTCAAAACTAGGTTCTTTGTTGATGTGAATGACGGTTTGCACATCAAGGGTACCATCCATGAATTGATACGGGTCGTCGGCTGCGGTCAACGGCTTGCCGTTCACGCCCACCAGATAATAACCTTCTTGAATTTTTATGCCCGGTCTGTCCAGCGGACTCGACAATTCCGGATTCCAGCTTTCCGTGGTATAGATCCGTGTGATCTTCCAGTGATCGCGGTCGGCGGTTAAGTCGGCGCCCAGCAATCCGACGGATTGTTTCTCCACGTCGGGAAAATCGCCACCGAAAACAAAGCTATGGCCCACGGACAACTCTCCATTTACCTGATCCAGCACATAGGTTAGGTCGGTCCGGTGTTTGATGAACGGCACGAGCGGTAGGTAACGTTGATACACTTCATCCCAATTTCGTCCGTGCAGGTTGGGGTCATAGAAATAATCTCTTTCGTAGCGCCAGGCTTCGTTGAACATTTGTGTCCACTCGGCCTGACGATCAAGCTTTATCTTCGGATTCATTTTCACCGACTGCGCTTCGCCACCCGTGCCGCCTGCTGTGTTGTAAATTTTCCAGTCGCCGGTTTTCACCAACATCTTGTTGCCATCTGCGGAAACACTTACTTGGTTCACCCCGCCGAGAAATTCTTTGACTTCGCGTTTTTCCAACACAAATTTTTGCAATGTCAAATCGCGCGCGCCCAGCTTTTGTTCGCCAATAAAAACGGAGCCTGCGGGCCCGGCGATAGCCAGCCGGTAATTGGCCTTCGGCATAGGCAACGCAACGGTTCGCCGCTCCACGTCATCCCAATCAATGACGACCGGATCTGGTGTTTTCGTTTCTTTGACATCTTTGTCTCCGTCTTTTTTTGTCGGTTTGTCTCCGGTCTTTTTTGCTTCTGGCTCTGGTTTCTTCTCGTCTTTCATTTGCTCTTCGTCGCTTTTTGGCTTGAAGGGCGACAAGTCATCCTTCCGAAGGTTGACAACATATGCCGAATAACTGGCGTCGGAAGACATGGCGCTGGTGTTAGCCCAACCCGAGCCCAGGGCCAGATCGGTGCTGGCTAAAAAATAAAGGTGATGACCATCGCGGTCCCAGACGGGCGAAAACGAATCGGCAAAGGAGTTAGTCAGCGCGTGCACGTTGTTGGCGCGGGCGGACCAAATCTTAATTTGACGAAAATTGTTCGTACCCGTTTTAGCATACGCGAGCCATTGTGAATCGGGCGACCATGTCAAGCCCATGCCACCGCGCTCAATGTTGACACCTCCTACATCGGCGGTTTGAATTTTACCTGTTTCCAATTCTACGATGACAATTCGAACCTGATTGTCGTTGAAGGCAATGAATTTCCCATCTGGTGACCAAGTAGGTTCCCACGCCATCTTGGCGTCGCCCATGGAAATATGTTTTGGTTTTGAAAGCCCATCTTGTGCGGCGACGAGCAGTTCATAACCTTTCCCGCTCACGTCCGAAAACCAGGCGACGGTATTTCCCAGCGGAGACCATAGGGGTGCGCGGTCCGCTGCGCCGGAAGTTTGCGACAGGTTGCGGGTGTCGCCGTTTTCGGCCGGGACGGTAAAAATTTCGCCGCGCGCCTCTATGATGAGGCGTTTGCCTGTGGGTGAAAGCGACGCATCAACCACCGACTTGGTGACGTCTTCCCAGTGCGTGTCGGCCCAGGGAAAATCGCCCTTGATGGTGATCGACAGCGCCGTGGCCTGGCTCGCGGCCAGGTCGAACAGATACAAGTTTCCTTCGCGTTCGTACGCCAGCCGTGTACCATACCCGCACAACCACTTGATGTCAGCGCCGGTGAAAGTGGTGATTTGTTTTACGTCGTTGGTCTG
>Ga0209067_10000798_pt1 | contig 19770 bp, 19 predicted proteins | sample ColStrG_CSR_2013_FD_187199 | JGI IMG/M metagenome (GOLD analysis project Ga0209067, IMG submission 187199) | Freshwater sediment microbial communities in response to fracking from Pennsylvania, USA - Cold Stream Run_MetaG_CSR_2013 (SPAdes)... | ecosystem: Environmental > Aquatic > Freshwater >...
CAGTTGAAATTTCAGTGGCTGTCGACAAGCGTGGAACAAAATGGCAAAAAAAAATTCTTCACTGGCAGAAGCCCGAAGCTCACAAAGAACCGCTTTCTGGCCAGCCCGAACTGCCAGGCGGCGCGATGGATCTTGATTGGGCAGAGCGAGCTGAGCAGGCACGGTTGTCTTGGTGGGAGCGTCAAGGTTGGAATGAAAATCCAAACAGGCCAGCGGCTGCATCGAAAGGCGAATCCGTCCAACAGTTGGGCGAAATTTTGCGCCGCAAGCGCCGTGCGCTGGAGGCGATACAAAAATCATTGGATCCGGGGCCTCTTTTGCGCTGGCGGCAGTTTGGGGAGGCTCTCAAAATGGGGCCGCCATTGGATTCGGTTTGGCAGGATCTTTTCGATTCTCGCTTGAGCTGGCAAGACAATCGTGAGCGAGCGTTCCGCAAAGCCAAAGACGGTGAGCGAAAAATGACTGGCACGCGCAAGCGTGAGCGCGAGGTGCTGGCTGAAATTGCAGCCCTTGAAGCCGGTGTTGTGCCACGTTCGCCAGGTGTCACACGGGGAACGCAAATGTTGCAGAAGTCGAAATCCACGGGGCGCAAGCTGCAGGTGGGTGAGGGACTGGAGGTCGTGATCGGTAAATCCGCCCGCGACAATCTGCAAATTCTGCGGCAGGCACGCGCCTGGGACTTGTGGCTTCATCTGCGCGACTATCCCAGCGCCCACGCGATTTTGTTTCGTGAGAAAGGTCGCGCCGTCACAGATGCCGAACTGGGCCAGGTCGGGCGCTGGATCTTGCGCCAAACGCCAAGTGCGGGTGGACAGGGGGCCTTGCGCTCGGGTGGCGAGTACGCGCTGCTTGTTGCCGAATGTCGCTATGTTCGTCCCGTGAAAGGTGCGTTGGGCTCGGTGACCCATCAAAACTCCCGCACACTCTTTTTTGCAGCGCAGGCCAGCGAATAGGGTCGTGAGGAGGGGAGTTGGATCAGGAAAATCTGCGTCAGGACGCGTTTCCTTGAGTTGATTTTTTGACGAAACAGATTCAGATTGAAAGACCTATTCCATTTGCAGTGAGGTGTGTTTGTGATCGATGTGCAGGCGTTGACGAAAAGCTATGGCCCCAACAAAGCAATCGACAATCTCAATTTCACGGTGAAACAAGGTGAGGTGGTGGGCTTTCTCGGTCCCAACGGAGCGGGAAAATCGACCACAATGAAAATCATCACAGGCTATATGGCACCGACTTCAGGTTCGGCAAAAGTGGCGGGCTTTGATGTTTTTGAAAACCCAATCGAAGTGAAAAAACGAGTCGGCTACTTACCAGAGACCCCGCCCGTTTATTTGGATATGTTTGTGGATGATTTTCTTCGCTATGTTGCCGAACTCAAGGGCGTCCCACGGTCTCGACAGCGGGATGCCGTCGATCGCGCGTTGACCAAAACAAATCTCAAAGATGTGCGACGACGATTGATCCAAAATTTATCCAAAGGATTTCGACAGCGGGTTGGAATTGCGCAAGCTTTGGTTGCGGATCCTGAGGTGCTAATCCTGGACGAGCCCACGGTTGGCCTGGATCCCAAACAAGTTGCCGAAATTCGCGAACTGATCCAAGAGCTGCGGGGGCAGCACACGATCATTTTGTCCACCCACATTCTTCCTGAAGTTCAGGCTGTGTGTGAGCGGATTATTATCATCAACAAGGGGCAAATTGTGGCCCAAGACACCTTGGAAAATTTAGCAACTTTGCGAGGTGGTGGACGGAAGATTCATTTGCGAATTAAAAGGCCCAATGAAAAGACCGCGAATCTTCTCAAGAGTATTTCGGGAATTCAAAATGTCCACGCAGGTGCGACCCCCCAAGACTGGGTCCTGAATGCGCAAGAGTCCGAAGAGGTGATTGAGCGGGTGGCGCAAGAGATTATGAGTCAGGGGCTTGGTTTGCTTGAGATCAGTTCTGCAAAAGCGGATTTGGAAGATGTCTTTATGCGCCTGACCTATGGCGCATCTGCGGCGGAGGTGCAAAATGGATAAAATTTCGGCGATTTTTCGCAAAGAAATTCGCGGTTTTCTTCTCAACCCCAATTTTTTGGTGGTGTGTGGACTCTGTGCGGTTGTGTTCAGTTACGTCTATCCTCTGCAGTTGAGCATTTTTTCACAGCAGCTTCACAACTATGTGTACACCATGCAGGCGCCGAAACAGCAGCTCAACATCCACTATGCTGTCTTTTTGCGACAACTGAGCTATTTGAATCTGATGCTGATCTTGGTGGTTCCGGCCTTGACGATGCGGCTGTTCTCGGAAGAAAAAAAACTGCGCACGTTTGACTTGCTGTTGACCTCGCCAATCACGTCTGTGCAGATTGTGGTGGGTAAATATCTTTCCGTTTTGGGAGCAATTTTTATGATCAGCTTGATCGCTTTTTTGTATCCAGCGCTGACAGCGTTGTTTACGAAAGTGAACTGGACGGCCTTGATCATTGCATTTCTCGGACTTTACTTGGTCGCTGCCGTTTATGCGGCGATGAACCTTTTCTGCTCGGCGCTGACTGAATCTGCGATTGTGTCTTACGTGATGGCTGTCATTCTGAATGTGTCCATTTGGTTCGTCGGCATGGCTGTTGAAGTTGTAGATGGTCCAGTGGCTCGGCAAATTTTCGAGCACATTTCACTCAACACCCATCTTTCGAACATTGTCGAGGGCACGATTCGAACCAGCAGCTTGGTGTTCTTTGCCAGTGTGATTTTCCTTTTTGTGTTTTTGGCCGAGCGGGTCGTCGAAAGTTCGCGGTGGAGGTAGTCAATGAACAAGTGGAGTAAGTTTCTTTTTCTTTCGGCGGGTCTGTGTTTGCTTGGGCTTGTGGTGATCCGGTTCATCGTCGGTGTGTGGATCCCATTTCTTTGGATTCTGATTGGCGTGGGTGTGGGATCCATTTTGGCAACCCTCTGGCTGGATCGTGCCATGTATCGTGAGTTCTTGGGCATGAAAACCACACGGCAAGGTATGAGCATGGGCGCGATGATTGGCCTGGTGCTGATTCTTCTGATTGCGGTGAATTTTATCGCGGTTCGCAAGTACAAGACTTTCGATTTTTCAATGGCCAAGGTGAATACTCTCTCGGATCAATCGATCAAACTTGTGAAGGACCTGAAGGAAGACCTGACGGTGATCTATTTTTATAAAAATGGAGTCGAGAATCTGGACACCAATCGGCGCGCCTTCATCGAATTGATCAAAAAATATCAGGATCAAAGTGATCACGTAAAATTGGAATTCGTTGAGTTGAACGAACATCCCGATTTGGCCGAGAAATACAATGTTCATGCCGGCACCCAAATGGTGATCCTGGATTTTCAGGGGCGGCAAAGTCGGATCGAAAAAGTTGACGAGCAGGAATTGACGTCGGGCCTTGTGAAGGTCACCCGGACGAGCAATAAAAAAATCTATATCATGAGTGGACATGGTGAACTGCCAGTTCCTTCGAGCAAGGATGGCTTCTCAATTGCAATGCTCAATGACCTTTTGACGGCCAGTCGTTATACACTTGCAGATTTTAGTTTCACTCGAACCAGCGATGTTCCAGCCGACGCTGACATGTTGATTGTCGCGGGTCCCAAAATGGCGTTTTTGGATTCAGAAGTTCAAGCACTCGAGACTTATCTGGATCACGGTGGCAGTTTGATTTTAGCTCTTTCGACCGGCATGAAGGTCGGCTTGGATCCCCTGCTCAAAAAAATGGGGATCCTGGTGCAAAACAATTATGTGGTCAGCATCAAAAAAACCGAGCAAGGCCTGGCCATCGATCCTCGCGTGACAATCGGCAGTGTTTTTTCACCCTCACATCCCATCACAAAACCCTTTGGTGGCAATCAGTTCACGGTTTTTCGCCTGCCAACAGCTCTGAAGAAGATGGATGTTCTTCCCAGTGGTTTCACGGTGGATGATCTGGTGAAGACAAATGACTCGGTGATGGCATTCAAAGACACGAAATTTGATCGTGCCGGTGAGCAAGGAGCGGTCACGCTTGGCTTGGCAGTCAAAGGCAAGTGGTCAGGTCAAGCGACCAAAGATTTCAATGCTTTGGTTTTTGGTGACGCCAATTTTCTCAACGATCAGTATCTTTACCAGAACCTCAACCGGGATTTGTTGCTGAACTCTGTTGCTTTCTTGGCTAAGGAAGAAAACCTGATCAGCATTTCGCCTAAAGAAGTTGAGGCCACTCAGATGAATTTGTCGGAAACAGAGCTCGGATTGTTTTATCTCGGCTTCGTGATTCCGTTTCCACTTCTGTTGTTTGGTGGTGGTGGTTGGCTGTGGTACCGCCGGAGATACTCATGAAATCAGGGCGAGGTTTGCCGATTCTGACAGCTCTGGTGGCAGCTGTCGTGGCTTATGCGGTCTTCGATTATTGGATGGATCAAAAAGACTCAGCGAAAAAAGCGGACCAAGCGCGCTTGATTTCCTTCAATCAGGATCAAATCAAGGACGTCGAGATCCGCAATTCTTCAGGTCAAATTCAACTCAGTCGGACGACCGATGGATGGAAAATTACAGCTCCAATTGTTGAGCTGGCCGACACCAAAGTGGCGTCAGACTTCGTTGAGGGGCTGACTTTTGAGAAGTCTTTTGATTTGGTCAAAGAGGGATCTTCGATCAATTGGAAACTGTTTGGACTCGATCCGGCTCGGGCCGTTATCACTGTGACGAACAACGCCAACCAGCGAATTTCGATTGAGGTGGCAAGCCAGAAAAACTTCAATGGTGAATTTTATGTCCGCCGAACGGGTGAGGACAAGGTGTGGACGGCGAGCAGTTCCTGGGATGTGAAAGCGAACAAAAAGGTTTTGGACTTTCGTGACAAGAGACTCTTGAAAAAAGCGTCGGCGAAAATTGAAGTTCTGGAAGTGCACCAAGGGACGCAAAGACTGCGAATTGAAAAGAAAGATGACCACTGGCGTGCGCCCGAACATCCTGAATGGGCTTTGGATCAAACCAAGGCCAATGAAGTCGCATTTATGCTCAACAACACGGCTGCCCAGGATATCGTTGTCGATGCACCTGTGAAGCCTGCCGATTTGGGTCGCTTTCAGCTGCAGTCGCCGAAACTGTCGGTCGTTTTGCAGGTTCGCGATCTTGGATTGTGGCGCGCTGACTTTTCTGCCGCGTCCAAAAACAATGAGGTCTACGTTCACACCACGGAACCCGATCGCATCGTGCGAATTCAACCCACTGATTTGCTGAAGTTTGCCAATTTGAATTTGGATTACCTCCGCGATCGACGCCACGCTTTTGATTTTGTCCGTGAGAAAGTCGCTCGCGTTGAGGTTGAGTCGCAAGGCAAGACTGCGACTTTTCATTTGCAAGATGACAAGTGGAATGTTGAGAAATCATCGCCACAGGCCTCTGCGCAAAACATTGCCAATGTCCTGACTGCGATCAAGGCCACTGAAGTTGTGGATCTGGCCGCTCCCGAAAAGGATCTGGTCAGCCTGGGTCCGAAACCCTGGTCCCGGCTGGTTCTGAAAACTGAGCAGGGTGAAACTCTGATCCAAATGGAATGGCTCCCCGGCTACGACAAAGAGATGCGGCAAACAAAAACCAAGATGATCTTTTTGCGCTCGAGCCAAGAACCTCGCAAATTGCTCGGATTTGAAGATGTTCGTCTGCATGCTTGGGGTGTTGAAAAACTGTGGGAGACCACTCCTGCCAACCCGGCCGAGGTGTCCAAATGAAAGTGATTCAAGTGTCGTCACCGACGCGTGTGGATTTGGCCGGCGGCACTTTGGATTTGTGGCCTCTCTACAATTTCATAGGCGGTGCTGTCACCGTCAACGTCGCTATTGAAATCCAAACTGAAGCGGTTCTTGAGCCGAAATCGACATCTGAGATTGAACTTCACAGCGAAGACTTGAATTTGGCGAAAACATTTTCAAATTTACAAGAATGTCTTCAAACTGATGATCCCGCACTACGCTTGCTTCAAGCGCAGTTGGAGTACTGGAAACCTCGTCATGGATTCAAGTTGACGACTCGCTCGCAAAGCCCAGTCGGTGGGGGCCTTGGCGGAAGCTCGTCCTTGACGATCAGCTTGCTGAAAGCTTTTGAAGCCTGGCTGCATCCCCAAGAGTCACACTTCAAAACCACGCACCAAATGGTGCACGTCGCACACAATTTGGAGGCTGGAGTTTTAGGGACGCCAACGGGGACACAAGACTACTATCCCGCAGCAAGCGGCGGCTTGAATATTCTGACTTATTCTTCCGATGGGATTCGGCAAGAGATTTTGCCAATTCAGGGAACTCAACTGGAGCAGAGTTTTTTGCTCGTTTACACCGGCAAGTCGCATCACTCCGGTATTAACAATTTTGAAGTGCTCAGCAAAGCGGTGCAGCGCGATCCACAAGTTTTGACTGCCCTGCGCGCGTTGGGTGAGATTTCTATCCAGACCGCTCAGGCCTGCCGGAGCCAGCTGTATGAACAGCTTCCGGGTTTGTTTCGCAAAGAGTATCGGGAGCGGGTCAAGCTTGCAAAAGCCTTTTCCAGCCCCGAAATCGATCGCTTGCATGATCTGACTATGCAGGCCGGTGCCTCTGCTGTTAAGATTTGCGGAGCGGGTGGTGGTGGCTGCGTTCTGGTTTGGGTTGAGCCTCCTCACCGTGAAAAAGTGAGGGCCGTATGCGAAAAAAACGGATTCCGAGTTCTGGACGCAAAACCAGTTCCTCCTCTGGTTCCTTCTCGAGCCCTGCGGGCCGGCGAGCCCGTGCGCGAGAGCTGAAGGCGCAAGCAAGTCTGGCACCCAGTCCTGGCCGTCCGCGCCGATTTCTGGGGCTTTCCCTGTCCGGTGGCAAGGCCGACAAATCCTGCATTGCTGTGCTCGAATGTTTTAGCGCAGGTCAGAAAAAAATGTTCCTGAGCAAACTCATCGACAAGATCAAGGCCGAAGAGTTCATTTCAGCTGACTTGAAGATTCACGAGATTCTCGGTCAGTATCAATCTGAGGCTGAGGCTTTGGCGATCGATGTCCCTTTGCAACTTCCCGTGTGTTTGACCTGTGCCCTGCCTTGTCCCGGTTATGAAGCGTGCGGCGAGCCTGAGATTCGCTATATCCATCACCTGTACCACCAAAATGAAGATAAGAAAAAACCTCGCAAGCTTTTCACGCCTTACACGCAACGTTGTGTGGATGCTTACTTGGCTCATTACTATGGCGAGCAAGAGCCTCACCATGCGATGGGAGCGAACCTTGCTCCCCTGACCGCGAGGGCTCGTTTTATTTCGCGGCGTTTGGGCTTGCCCAGTGTTGAGGTGTTCCCCCGACTGTCAGTTTGGACTCTGGGGAATTCTCTGAAGATCAACAAAAGTACACTCCGTGTCTACCGCAATTCCATAGGCGGCGAGGACGCCCGGGAAATCCTCATTCGCGCTTTTGCGGACCAGTTAGGTGTTTTTTTCTATGAGCAGGATCGGCGCATGTTGATTGAAAACAATCATGCCTTTGAAGCTTTCATTTGTGCCTTCACCGCGATGTTGCAAGCCGACGGTCGGGTGGAGAAGCGACCTCGAGATCTGCCAAAATCACAAAGTTGGTTGGCGATTCCGCAGCTTTGATGGGGTCGGCGGTAAAGCTTTGAATTGGTCCCGCAAGCCGTCGATTCGCACAGGTTGTTCTCCATACTGAGAGATCCAAGTCTCGGGTGTTTCCATGCACATGAGGATCTGCCAGTCCCGAGAATGTTTTTGAAAGCACTCTCGAACATGCCGGTACATTGTTTGGCGGAGATTCTGATCGTAGCGCATCTTGCCGCTCTCGGAAGAAAACATTTCAGCCCGCACCACATGCGAAGTGGCGCCAAAACGTTCGCGCATCATGTGACGCTGCTCCGGTTGAAATCGCAAAGTCCCAACCGAGAGTACTCCCACCTGATCCGGGGTGAAGCGGGACGTGATTGCGGCGACCAAGTCCGCATAGCCTTGCTCCCAGTTCGGATGCCAAATCAGCGGGTCAATGTGAAAGCCAATTTGGAAGCCCCGCTGCGCGCACTTTTCAGCCGCTGCCAAGCGCTCCAGCTGTGACGCCGTACCATGTTCTTCGCGCGCAATGATCTCTTGTGTGTTAACAGACCAGCTGATCAAGACATTCCCAGCGTGCTCGCAATCCAGAAACTGATCGACCAAGGCAGATTTCGTTTTCATTTCCAATGTCCAGTTGGGTAGCTGCCTGAAAAATTGAATCAGCTCGCGCGAAAACAGTGTGGTGGGATCCAAGCTCAAAGAGTCAATGACCTCACCGGTCCCAATGCGAAAAGGACTTTGTGAATGCAGGCGGGCCATCTCCTGCAATTCATTCAGAGCGTCGTCGAGATTGGTGTACACCATCATGGTTGGTGCATTCAGATAGCTCTGCAAATAGCAGTAAGAGCAGTTGAAGTTGCACTGCTGACCCAGGTTGAGGACATGATAGTTGCAACAGGTCAGCGCCTTTTTTTGCGAAAAACCCGGGCAGCGTTTAAAAAAAGAACCCGGAAAGGCTTTGAGGTGCACCCAACGTTTGCTGCGAGCAAACTGTTCTGCAGTCAGGGGGCCAAGATCGGTTGTGACGGCTTGGCTCTGTCCCGCCGGGAGGCGAATAACTTCCGCGGCTGGATTGTGTCGACGAAAGCGATCGGCCACCGGTGTGTCCCAGCTTTCTTCATTGATAAAGATGCGTTCAAAGTGAGTGAGGTGTTCAAACTTCGTCGTTAGTGTTTTTTCCAAGGCCCCTGCTCCAGCGCGGATTGGATGTGTGGCAAGGCTTGAGAATGAGCCAGCAGATCTTTGGGTGTCGCCAAGAACAGGCGAACCTCGAGACCCGCCTTGTCGCCCTGGCGCACCCAACGAATTTGCGTGGAGCTGGGAACGACCTTTTGCAGGGCTTGAACTTGAGTCTGTTGCAACTCATCGGCTTCGGTGCTCATGGGGTAGCGCAGTTGGCGGAGAGTTTTCAGCCAAGCTTCACCATCCTGCTCGATTTCCTGAGGCAGTTGTCCTTGCATCAGCAAGTCAATGGCCAACTCCAAGGCCTGCACCCCTTGCGATTTTGAGAGCTGACTTGAAGTGATTTTGTCGAGCAGCGGCCGCAGGTCCAAGCCCGCAACAGACTGCAGCGGAGCCAGATCATTTCCTCCCCAACCTTTGTGAATGCAGAGATTTTGAAAGGTCAGAGGTTGGCGTAAAAAACACTCCGCCAAACTTGTAAAATGGGAATTCAATTTATGGCCACGCCGAATCAGCACGGAGGCAATCGGGAACCAATTCAAGGTTTCGGCGGATTTCCATAGCCGCGCCATTTCGCCCCAACTCAACTGGGGGTAGAGGGACATGAAAATCTCTTCGACTTGTTTTTGGCCGTCAATGGAGTCGACATCAAGATGGTGATTCAAGATCAAGTCCTGTTCAAAACCAGCGATGACAACGCCTTGGACTGCGACACCGGGGAGGCTCGCTGGCCAGTGACTGAGAGGTCCAAAATTCAGCTCCATGCGGCAGAGAGTGCGGGAGGTCAATTGCGGACGCAGTTCGGGCCACTTCATTGCATCCGAGTAGAGCCTGGTGCGGCAATAGTCAAGAGTGCTGCAGTGCTGCTGGTCAAGCCGAGCTGCTTTTGTCATCATGAGGCTTATGGCAGACTGGCGTTCGCGCTCGACTCTCAATGATGATGTGTGTTTCTTCCGCTATGCTCCTGAGTCCCTGGAGCGTAGTGCCCAAGAGGTTTACGTCTGGGACTTGGATAAAACCTATCTCGACACCTCAATTGAGTCTGTGACGCAGCTTTTGGTCACAGTCATGGAAAGGGCTTTTGCCAAAAAGAACGTGCCGGGAACTCGCAACCTCATCAGTGCCTTGGGGTTGGCGTATGAAAAACTCCATGGCCAAATGCGCTTTCCTATCTATTTTATCACTGCCTCCCCGCCGCAAATGGAGGAGCGCATTTCCGAAAAATTTGCCTTCGACGAGATTCAGCCCTACGGCTGTTTTTACAAAGACAATCTTCGCAATCTCAGTCCTGGCAGGTTTTGGCGCCTGCGCCGGCAAATTGGGTACAAAGTTCAGGCCCTGTTGCAGCTGCGGTTGCGTCTGAGCGAAAAAGTTCGGCAAATTTGTTGGGGCGATGACAGCGAATCCGATGCGATCATCTACAATTTGTATTCCGATATTTGTGCGCGCCGGATCGGTGCTCAGGATCTGCGTGGCATTCTCAAAGTCTTGGGTGTTCCCTCCGAGCAAATCGATACAATCATGCTTCTGCAGTCGCGTGTTCCTGAAAATGATCCGCTTGAAAAGGTCTATATCAATTTGGCCATCGACACCGACCCCGATTACTATTTGAAATTCGGTCGTCGAACCTTGCCGACCTACAATACTTTTCAAGTCGCTTTGGATTTGTTCCAAGATTCACGATTGGATTTGGAAGGTCTTTTGGTCGTAGCCAAGGATATGGTCGAAAATTACGGATTTACTCCGGACGAACTGGTGCGCAGTTTTGATGAGCTCGTGCGGCGCCACATTCTGGGTGTGACAGCAGCCGAAAAAGTCATGGTCTTTTTGAAAGAGAAAAGACTGTTTTATCGTGATTTTGTGACAACCACACAGCCTCTCAAAGAGACTCGTGTGGAAACCGGGCGTGTGTATGAGCTCGAAGGGCACTTCGAGCCCTGGATTCCATCGCGAATTGACTATTTGCACGACTACCGTTGAAGTCCCCTGCTGAGCGCTATTTGCAGTCAGTGAAGTGAACCACTTTGTTTCCATCGATCAAAGTCAGGGTGTAAGCATTCCCAGCGACACTGGGGGCGTGGGCGGACACCTCGAGCTTGATTTTTCCGTCAATCACATTTGAAAACGTCGCGGAATAATCAGGGTGCACAACGCCAGTCCCCGCCACTGTCATCATCTTCAGTGGTCCGACGTCGAAGGGAATTTCAGCGGCCACCGCAAGTGAACTCAGGGTGACGTCAACCGCACCTTGACCAAGTCCAATTCCGCCGGCGTCTGGAAAGGATCCGTAGATTTCGATATTCAAGTAATCGGGTGAATCTGATTTCAGACACTTGTTGATCAAGGCAAATGTCGCTGGTGCTGGAACATCCGCCTGTGCCAGTGCGGTCAGAAGACACAGACTCAAGATTGGAAAGAGGATTTTCATTTTCACAAAGACTCCTGGTTGAACGGTCAATTGTTCGATAACCGACTTGCGAAAATGAAGCCGCCATCTCCGCTGGTTCTGTTGGATCATGGGTGTCGACAGATTGGACAACAGACCACAAATGGCCGCGCCAGAGCCTACTCGGTGGGAATCACCATCTGCGCTTGGTCTCTGTCGCAGTTGGGCCAGTAGTCCTGGCGACAGTAAGAGTTGCCTTCCGTGCGCCATTTCGTAAAACTTTGGGCGTCTTGGCGATCAATGCTCTGAGCCAACCAAGAGGTCGTCAGATTGGACAGATTCTCGCCGGTCAACCAGGAGCCAAACGAGAACTTGGCACCGTATTCAATCGCGACACCGCGACGGCGCAGTTCTTTCAGAAGGACTTCAATTGTTGACTGAAAGACATTCGGATCATCTGAGTTGACGCTTTCACCGCTGAAATCCAAGTTGCAAAGGTCCACGCGGATTTTTTTCAAATGCGTCGTGTTCAGCTGTGGGATCAGGCTGGTAAAAAATCGCACGGGCAAGCTGGCTTTGGTCGTGTGACCCTGGGCATCCTCCTCCACCAACACTGGCGAGGAGTAATCCGAGATTCCGCCCTTGAGGGCCGTCCCATGCGAAGTCCACACTATCTCTGCATATTGATCCGATTCAAAACAGGCGCGTATTTGCTGCAGACTGGGTTCTCGAAAGATATCGGCCTGTTTGTAAAACTGGAAGACATCCTGAACCATCTGGCTTTCTTTGCCATCTTTTTCGAACATCGACAAAACACAAATCCGGGCGTCGGCAAAGCCTGAAAAGCCCATGAGGCAGAGACCCATGCAAAGTTTTTTCAAAGGCAAAGTCATGAGTCCCCCTCCGCGCAGCGCTTGAGTTCAGCTGCGCAGCAGTTGAATTTAGCGCAGGTCTAAAATTTCGCGAGTCACCGGTGCTAGGTCCATGCCTTTCAAAGCCGCTTTGGCCTCGTCCGCGTTTGCATAGCCTTTGCCAGTGCGGGCGTTGATCTTGGCGAAATCCGCTGCGATTGTTTGAATTTCAGCTGGCTGATAACCCATGTCCAACAGGCTCTGTTCAGGCAGTTTCACTGAGTTGGATTTTTCATCCAAAATCGCAAATGGGAAGAGAATAATGGCCCAGAATGTTCCCCAACCACTGTGTTCAACGTTCACTTCGTCGTTGAAATATTCAGAGTCCCCTTTGGTGGATTGGAAAACCTGATCTTTTGCAATCAAATCCGGAATCACCAAAATCACATCCAATGCATGGGCACTTTGCGCAGTCAAAACCAAGGCAAATACTGTAGCAAACAGTTTTTTTGTCATTTGAGATACTCGCACTTGTGGGATGAATTTCCCAAAGGATCAAGCAGGAGCTCCTTATCAGTGCTTCTCATTAGTCGAAAACGGCAAAGTCGGAAATCTGAAATGTCGCAAGTCTGGTCAGGATGGAAAACTTTCATACCGTTGAAACAAACTTACATGGTTTTCGTGCCCTGCAGGTGCCTGAACCGGCCTTCTGAGCTGATTCTGAGCTCAATTTTCAATCAAACTTGAGCGGAAAAACCGCCGTCACTTTCGGGCCCGGATGGGGACGGAAATTGACCCGCGTCACAACCTCTTTCAGGCAGTGGAGGAAATCACTCTGGGGTGCGCGCTCTTTGGGTGACACTCGCCACTGAGGAACGGCTTCGACTTCGTCGGTTTTTCCAGACACCAGGATCAGAAAATTCAAAACCACCTCGCCCCGAGCCTGAGGCTCTTTTTGCAGAAGGTGAGTGTAGCATTTAAAAAAATCGCTTTGGCGGCCGCTCATCACCAGGTTGATATCTTGGTCACTGAGCCCGTTGGCAGGGGGGTCGATTTGAGCACTCTTCGCTTCGAAATGCAGCTGTTTGAGTTCGGAATCATTGTAATCACGAACCGGAACCCTTTGACCATTTTTGCTGATGAAGAGATTGTCCTGGCCCGGGCGCAAAACGCTGATCTCTCCGTGTTCAAGAATGAGAACCAAGGCCCAGTCATCTTGTCCCGAACCATCAACGGCCCGGTGTTCTCTTTGCAATCGGACTTGAGTTTCGGGCTGCAGTTGCAGCTGGGCTCCATTTTCGAACTTCAGCTCGGCGAGCCCCATCTGGTTGGTGGACAGAGTGTCCCCGGGAGCCACTCCATGGCCTTGTGCCACACGCAACGGCGGCTCATGCAACTGCGACTGCCAGAAAACCGAATCGTTTTCGCGTTGGAGTTTGGCGACTTCAGGGTCACGTTGAGAGCTCGGAGATTTCCACAAAAGCGCCATGCTCAAAGAGAAGCATCCAATCAGGAAGAGGATGCCAATCGCCCACTGACGGGGCTTGAGCGCGAAGCGAAGTCCGGGTGCTTTAATGTGCATTCGTCGCAGGTGCAGGAGTGGCCGGAGCCGGAGTAGTCGCATCGCCAGGTGCCGGTGCCGTCGCACCAGTTGTGGGCAGAACAGGTGGCGGAGTTGCTGCGGCAGCCGCTGGGAGGGAATCCATCACTGATCGATTTGAACGCGCGGCCTCGACTGACAGACCGATGCTTGTCAGCGCAAAAATGACGGCCGTCCAACGCGTGAGTTTCTGTGCCAGAGTTGCCGCGCCTGTCGCACCCAAAACTGAATTCGAGCCGCCGCCACCGAAGGCTCCACCGGCGCCACCTGATTTCGAATCCTGAACCAAGACCAAGGCGATCAAAACCAAAGCCACAACAATATGCAAAATGGCGATAAAAGAATCCATGTGCGAGCCTCCCGATTTCAGTGGCGGCCAAACTAACGCCCAATGCGGCGGTGTGTCCAGTTTAAATTGCAGTGGTTTCCGAATTTGAAACGCAAGGCGCAAGAATAGGACTGGCCTGGTGACCCTCTTCATTTTAATCTGCAGCGATGAGACTCTTGCGACGGGATTTTTATTTTCAAGCGGGTCAAGCCGTGCACGTGGCGATAGTTGTTTTGACCCTTCTCGTTGCGTCGGCGGCGGCTGGGGCCTTCACTGAGCGTCCTAGGCTGACCGTCCTGCTGCAGTCCCTGCAAAACAAGCCCGAAGTGACAAAACAGTGGGGCGCAACCAAGGGTTCAAATTGGAACAAAGATGTCCTGTCCGCGACAAAACTGCTTTTGCAACAGAATCAAAGCTTGCTGCAAAATTTTGCGCAAACTGCCAAGGACCACTCACCCTTTTTGCGCGGCGAAATTGACGACGAAAAGGTTCTGGCGGATTTGATCGTTCTGGAGCAGCTGTTTCTTCTGAAGGCACGGCTCAGGCTGCAAGAGTCTGATGCCAAAGGAGCTTGGGAGGCTTTGCAGCTGTGGCTGACCTTTGCAGCAGACATGCCTTACGAGGAGGCCAGCCTGGTCGGTTTGCGCCTGGCGCCGGTGCTGCGATCCTTGGTCTTTGATGAACTCGAGAGCTGGCAGCGCTCACGCGGGCCCGAACTGGCGACGTCCGATTTTATCTTGCAGGGACTTTTGACAGTCCGGTCTCCCTGGCCGGTGGATCGTGTCATCCTGACAGAGGCGCAGCGATTGGTGCGTGACAAGGGCAATCTGACGGCTCGGAAAGTGGCGCAGGAGCTGCAAAAAAATGCCTACCAAACTGCGGAAGAGGTTCTCAGCAAAGTCGTTGGCCCCCGGACCCCAGCCTTGCAGTTTCTCATTCCGATGTGGCGAACACAGGATGTGGAGTCCATGCGCAATGAGATCACTCGACTGCATCGTTTGCAGCTGCAATTTGCGATTTCACGCTATTCAGTCGTGAAAGGAAAGCCGGCGGTCGATTTAGCCAGTCTGATCCAAAGCGGACTTTTGACAGAAATTCCCTTGAATTACGTGACCGGCCAAGCGTTCACCTGGGCCGAGCTCACGACAGACGCAAAATAGGTTTGCAGGCGGCAGCCAGTCACGTTTTAAGGTGACTGGTTTGTTGAGTCACTTTTTGAGTGACTTCTTGGTTGAGTCACTTTTTGAGTGACTTTCAAATGCCACGCACACATAAACGGGCTATGCCGTTGATTGTCTTTGAAGGTCTGGATGGGTCCGGAAAAAGCTCACTGATGAACGCACTCGAAGTCGATCTTCTGCGGCAGAATTGGCGTGTAGTCCGAACCCGCGAACCCGGTGGCACACCCTTGGGAGACGAACTTCGCAATATGATTTTGCGCACAGAGGGGCCGGCTCCCACGGCGCGAACCGAGCTGCTTTTGTATGAAGCCAGTCGCGCCCAGCATGTCGATGAGGTGATTGCACCTGCTCTCCGTCAAAATCACTGGGTCCTGTGTGACCGTTTTAGTGCCAGTTCAATTGCGTTCCAGGCCGGAGGGCGCAAAATCAGTCAAGAGTGGGTCGAGAGTCTGAATGAATTTGCGACGGCGGGCGTGTTGGCGGATCTGACGGTTCTTTTGGATCTTTCAGTGGAAGAAAGTCGCCGTCGGCGCCAGGTGCGGGAATCAGGACGAGGAGCGCAAGAAGATCGAATCGAATCCGAAGCTGATACCTTTCACACCCGGGTTCGCGAGTCTTTCCTTGAGCAGTCGCGAGTGGCGGCCAACTGGTTGGTCCTTGATGCGGCATTGAGCCCAGACATTCTGCTGGAAAAACTTCTGCAGCATTTGCAAAAAGCAAACTGGTTGGGGCATGGACGCCAGCAAAAATAAAATCCGCAATTCGATTCGTGGACATTTGCGAATTCTCAAAGACTTGGATTTTGCCCGACGCGCTGGTCATTTGCCTTCGACTTTGGCGTTCTGTGGACCCGAAGGGATCGGCCGCTCCTTGGTGGCCCGTGCCTTGGCGCAGGACCTTGTTTGTGAAGACCGCAGTTCGATTGCAGAAGCAAACGGTCCGGTTGGTGAGGCCAGCGGTCCGGTTGTTGAAGCCTGCGGCTTGTGTGGCCCTTGCCTGCGAATGGCCAAGGGGCAATCGGAGGGTTTACTGTTGGTCGGTCCGCAAAAAAATGCCGTGAATCTGGCCGATCTGGCCCCGGTCGCGGATTTTGTACAGCTGGCACGGCTGGGACGCGCACGTGTGATCATCATCGATCATGCTGAAATGCTCAACCCGATGGCGGCCAACACGCTGTTGAAGGTTTTGGAAGAGCCTCCTGATGCCACCTACTTTGTCCTTTTGGCTCCGAGCAGTTGCCACTTGCTGAACACCTTGCGATCCCGCAGCCAAATTGTGAATTTTGCGCCACTCAGTCTGGCCGATCTGCAAAGTCTGTATCCGACCGCTCCCGCCTGGATGCTGAAGAACAGTCTTGGACAGGCTGGCCGAGTTGCACGACTTTTGTCTGACAATGCACCGGCACGCCGCCAGGCGCGGGTGAGTTTGCTGCAAAATTGGTTGGCGGGTGCTGAATTTGGTTACCTAAATCCGGAATGGAAAGACCTGTTGAAAGACCGTGAAGAAGCCAAAGAGTTCTCCCAATTGGTGGTGGGGCTTTGCCGCGATGCTGTCGCCCTGCAGGTGGGACCCCGACCTGACCTGCGCAATCCCGATTTGCAACAGCAAATTCAGGACATGGCGAAACTCCCGCGCGAGCAGCTTTTCAAATGGGCCGAACACGCGTTAAAATGGGAAAGGGAACTGGGCCGACCCTTCGATGCACAGCTTTTGGCCGAGGAGTTTTGGCTGGTGAGTCACGAGAGAGGATTCTGATATGGCAACTGTCAGCCTGATCGATATTCATGCGCATCTGGACATGCTGGACGAGGGGCCCGCAGCTACGATTGCGCGAGCCAAGGCTCAAGGAGTCGATAAAATTATCACGATTGGAACCGAGCCCGCGGATCATGATTTCGTTTTGCGAACAGCGAAAGAATTCTATCCCGATGTTTACTGCACCCTGGGAGTTCATCCCCATCACGGCGCAGTTTTTGATTCCTCGGTTGAGGCCTCCATGCGTCCGCATTTGCGCGACCGTGAGGTTGTCGCGGTCGGAGAAATTGGCTTGGACTATTACTATGAAGGAGCTGCCGCTCACGTGCAAAAAGAGGCTTTTGCGCGGCAATTGGCGCTCGCCGAGGAGTTCAATTTACCTGTCGAAATCCACACCCGTGACGCGGAAGCTGACACGATCGAAATCCTGCAGGAGTACCGGGGGCGCGTGCGGGGGCTCATTCATTGTTTTACGGGAACGTGGTGGCTGGCGGAGCGCTGTTTGGACCTGGGCTACAATATTTCGTTTAGCGGAGTGGTGACATTCAAGAACGCTGAGGATCTTCGCGCCACGTGCAAAAAAGTCCCACTGAATCGGATGCATGTTGAGACGGATGCACCTTTTTTGACACCAGTGCCATTGCGGGGGAAAAAAAACACGCCTGCGTACGTTGTGCACACGGCACAATTTGTCGCTGATTTGCACGGGATCGATCTGGCGGTGCTCGCCGCTCAGACCAACGAAAATACGCGTCAACTGTTTCCCAAAATCATTTGAAACTTTCCCTTCGCGGGGCTATGCATAGCTGCACAAATCGCGAAAGGAACTTCTCATGGCGCAAGCTGCAAACCTGAAAATTGGAATCAACGGGACTGGTCGAATTGGTCGCGTCATCATGCGAGCCGCCGCATTGGGGCAATATCAGATTGCCGGAATCAATGCCTTGGAAGATCTGGATGAGTTGGTTCACATGCTTCGTTATGACAGCACCCACGGCCGTTTCGCCGGGACTGTTGCTCACGACGGGAAAAATCTTCTTCTGAATGGCCAAACAATACCGGTTTCACGATCTAAAAATCCGGCTGAAATTCCGTGGCGCCAAATGGGAGTCAATTTGGTGATGGAATGCACGGGCGCATTCAAAAAAAAGGAAGACTTCGCTCTTCACATTGAAAAGGGCGGAGCTTTGAAAGTCTTGGTGTCTGCTCCGGCTGATGGTGCCGACACCACGCTGGTGATGGGTGTAAACCATGAAACCTACAACCCGGCACAGCATCGGATCGTCTCGAATGCTTCATGCACGACCAACTGTTTGGCGCCCATGGCGAAGGTTTTGCACGACACATTTGGAATTTTGAATGGCACCATGATGACGATTCATTCGTTTACCAATGACCAGCGAGTTTTGGATGGTCTGCACAAAGATCCCCGTCGGGCACGCACGGCTTCGACCAATATGATTCCGACCTCGACAGGAGCCGCAAAGGCCGTCGGCCTGGTTTTGCCAGATTTGAAAGGCAAAATCGATGGAATTTCTGTTCGGGTCCCAACACCGAACGTCAGTCTGGTGGATTTCACTTTCAACTCCGCGAAGGACATGAGCAAGGAATCTATCAATGAAGCCTTGACCAAGGCTTCATTGTCAGGTCTCAAGGGCATTTTGGGAGTGGAAAAAGACGAATGCGTTTCCACCGATTTCAATGGCAACAAACTGAGCTCCATCATCGACCTGGCGACAACTATGACCATCGGGCCGCGCATGGCGAAGGTGTTGTCATGGTATGACAATGAAACCGGCTTTTCTTTTCGAATGTTGGAAATGGCCACTTACATGGCTGAGAAAGGCCTTTGAGGATGGCTGAGGTCGCGACTCCGATCGGTCTCAAGGGAATCAAAACGATTCGTGATTTTGAACTTGCAGACAAGGTTGTTTTTTTACGCCTTGATTTGAATGTTCCGCTGAAAGACGGCAAGATTACCGATGAAACCCGAATTCAAGCCAGTCTGCCGACGATTCGTTATGCGATGGAAAAAGGCGCGAAGCTGGTTTTGGCTTCGCACCTGGGTCGCCCAAAGTCAGCCGCTGATAAACAGTTTTCGCTTGAGCCAGTCGCGCTTCGTCTGCAAGATCTTTTGGGCGTCGAAGTGATTTTGTTTGATGATCCCAAAAGCGATGCGATCAAATCCGTCATTAAGGCTTTGCGAAAAAATCAGATTGTTCTTCTTGAAAACCTGCGGTTTGAGCCGGGTGAAACAAAAAATGACATTGAGTTTGCACAAGTCATCGCCAACTACACGCAAGTCTATATCAATGATGCCTTCGGCGCCAGTCATCGAGCTCATGCCACGATTGTGGCACTTCCCGAACTCGTCAAAGAAAAAGGCATTGGATTTTTGATTGAAAAAGAAGTCCATGTGCTGGATCGCCTTTTGCAAAATCCAGAGAAACCTTATGTGGCGATTTTGGGTGGCTCGAAGGTCAGCGATAAAATCGGAGTTTTGGAAAAACTTGTTGATGTTGTGGATGGCTTCATCGTCGGTGGTGCGATGGCTTACACGTTTCTCAAAGCTCGGGGTGTTTCTGTTGGTCAATCGTTGGTCGAGACCGACAAGCTCAATTATGCCAGGGAGATGATGGCGCGACTTGACGCTCGGGGGAAAACCCTTCTTTTGCCGGTTGACCATGTGATCAGTCAGGATTTCGCTGGGACCAAGGATGTGAAAACTACAACTGGTGTCGCGATCGAAGATGGCTCTCTGGGACTGGACATCGGTCCCAAGACGATTCGCTTGTACACTCAGGCCATCGCGGAAGCCAAAACTTGTCCCGGTTTTCCAGGCCACACGCTGGCTCGAGCTGAATTGCCGCCACAGCATCTCTTCGCCAGGCCGCATCACCTCCTCCATGGCCTGCACGGTATAGTAA
>Ga0209067_10000799_pt1 | contig 19746 bp, 10 predicted proteins | sample ColStrG_CSR_2013_FD_187199 | JGI IMG/M metagenome (GOLD analysis project Ga0209067, IMG submission 187199) | Freshwater sediment microbial communities in response to fracking from Pennsylvania, USA - Cold Stream Run_MetaG_CSR_2013 (SPAdes)... | ecosystem: Environmental > Aquatic > Freshwater >...
GTATTTCACAGAGAGCCGCCTCTGCCAGTGACGGAAGGAGGTGTCAATCCTGGTGCGAAGTCATATGCGTTGTATCGGGAGTGCGTCGGCCACGTAGTGTCCGGGTCGGGAGAGGGAGCCTGATTGCCGACGCATTCCCGATACAACCCCTTGGACTAAGCCAGTTGGACCGACCTATGGGGATTGGTTTCCGGCGTGCGTGGGGATTCGTCGGGCGGGATGGTGTGTGGGACCGCGAGTTGAGGTGCGGCTGGGTGCGCGGCCGGCGGGGATGCGGCTGGGCGTGGCGCGGCAACAGACTTTTCGGGGGTCCAGGCAGCATCTGGCGGCACACGTCTCCCGTCATCACCGGTTGGTGATTTGTGTGGGCGGAGGATTGGGATCGCTACGATCATCGGCTTTACGAAGAGTCCAACTGAGGTGTGTGGTGCGGTGTTGCGCTTAAGTGTAAGCATGCAGTGGATCGCGGTTCGATCACATGGAGGTGCCCTATCCCGCACACTGGGCAGACCGGTTTTTGGGGTTTGATGACGACTAGCAGTGGAGATGCCGGCAGAAGCTTCCGGCACCGCTGGACCGTAGCTTTGCGGTTGCGGTTGGAAAGAAAGCCGAAATGCCGGATTTTCACAAAGCCACCCGGAAGAACATGGAGGAGGAAGCGCCGGATGAACTCCACTGCATCCAGGGACGTTTCCTTGATCTGATTGTCGTCTTGCGAATCCCGCCAGCGAAAACGCACGTGGCCCTCCTCCAAGCTGAGTAATCGCCCATTGGAAATTGCCACTCGATGGGTGTATCGCGCCAGATAGCGGAGCACCTGTTCTGGTCCGCCGAATGGGGGCTTGGCATAAACCACCCATTCCTTGTCCTTCAGGAGCGCCAGCAAATCCTCGAAGCGAGCCGGGTGGGCCAGTTCCCGAAGTTGTCCGTAGAACCCCAGACGCGCCTCCGCAAACGCCTCCCGGAGATAGGCGAGGAACTTTCCGCGGAACAGGTAGCCGAGCGGTTGGACCGGCAGAAAGAAATCCTTCTTCCGGGGAGAGATCCATCGCTGTTCGTCAGGTGACAATCCTCCTGCGGGCACAACGCAATGCACATGGGGATGGTGCTCCAGTCGCTGGGTCCAGGTATGCAGGACGGCCAGAAAACCCAGTTTGGCTCCCAGACGTTTGGGATCGGCGGCCATCTCCAGAAGAGCCTCTGCTACGGCCCGGAACAGGATCCCATAGACGACTCGCGGGTTCTGTAAAGCCAGCGGCGCCAGCTCGTGCGGCAGGGTGAAGACCACATGAGAATAGGGAACGGGTAAGATCTCCTTAGCCCGGGCGGCAAGCCACTCGTCACGCGCACGGCTGTGACACTTGGGACAATGCCGGTTGCGGCACGATCGATATTCAATCACCTGATGGGAGCAGTGGTCGCACTGCTGTACATAGGAGCCGAGGGCGGCGGTGCGGCACGCGCCGATATCCCGGAAAGCCTTCCGTTGCTGGGGAGACAGGACGTCTCCCCAGCGATCGAGGAATTCCTGACCGTGTTGGCGGAAGATATCGGCGACTTCCAACCTGGGTTCGGTCACCGCTTGCGGCCGTCTGTGGAGTACTCAATTCCCTTTAGTGGGAGTGCATCGAAGGGGCTGGGGGCGGCGTGCAGCCGCTGCAGCGATACGCGGAGATACTTGGCGGTGGTGCGAATATCCGCGTGGCCCAGCAGAACCTGGATGGTGCGGAGGTCGGCGCCGGCGTCCAACATGTGCGTGGCGCAGGCGTGGCGGAACAGGTGCGGATGAACCAGATGTTTGATGCGGGCCCGGCCTCCTGCGTCGCGGCACAGGGCACGGATGGAATTGTCGTCCAGCGGCTGATCGCGGCGCTGCTTAGACGGAAACAGCCAGTCAGTGGGCTTACACCGACGGTAGTAGATCCGCAGCCGCTCCAGCAGCGGTGGGGACAGCGGGATGTCCCGTGGAACACTGCCCTTGCCCTCGCGGATATGCAGCACCATATTCTGGCTGTCAATGTCACTCACCTTCAGATGGCGCAATTCGTTGCAGCGCAGGGCGGTGGCATAGAACGTAGCCAGAATCGTCCAATGCTTCAAGTTGGTGGTCCGATCGAGGATGCGTGCGATCTCTTCCGGACTCATCACCGTGGGCAGTCTGGGCCGCCTTTTGGGAGCGGCAATCTCCTCGTCAAACCACGACTGTTTGAGAACCCTGACGTAGAGGAACTTGAGTGCTCCCCGGTTGACCTGAAGGGTAGCCCAGGTGTCCTTCTTGTCATTCAGCAGATGGAGCAAATAGCGGCGGACATGGTCCGGACCCAATTGCGTCGGCGACGCTCCGAAGTGCTTAGCGAATCGTTCCACCAGACGCAAATAGGTGCGAGCCGTGGTCTCGGAGAGGTTGCGCAACTGCAACTCCTCCAGCATTCGTTGTCGTAGAGGGGTCATCCAATGAACTCCTTTCGTTCATTGGTTTATCTCACCGTCGGCGCGAATGCCACGAGGGTGTTCTGCCGCGGCAGCGGCTTAGTCCAAGGGGATTTATCGCCAGCAAACCGCGTGGTAAGCTCCTCCCCTGGTCTTCTTGTTTCGCTGGCCTCGCCTCAATCGCGCTCGCGTGCCAACTCGCTGGCGCGGAAATCGCTGTATCATGGCGTTTTCACCGCGATGCCGGTACGACTATTCCTCTCATACGCCCGCTACGACGACGAACCCTTTGTTGCGCGGCTATTTGCCTCTCTCAAGGAGGCGGGCTTCGATGCCTGGTTCGACCGCACTTCGATGCCTTCGCGGCAACTCACTTTCCATCAAGAAATCCGAGATGCCGTCGCTGCCTGCGACCGGCTAATCCTCGTCGTCGGCCCCAGCGCCGTCACATCTGATTACGTCACGCAGGAATGGCGCTTCGCCTACTTCGAGGCCGTCAAGTGCGTCAACCCCATCGTCAGGCTGGACGCAGTCGATGCCGCCGGCCAGAAGATCGACGCCTACAGCCTGATCCCCGAAGACCTCCGGCTCACTCATGCCGAGGACTTCCGCGACGACGCCCAATTCGACGCGCATCTCGCCAACCTGATCCGCCAGCTCAATGACTCATTGCCGCCTGCTGGCAAATTGGTCGCTGTCCCCGAACTTCCGCCGCACTACCTTGACCAGCCCGCACGCATCGCCGCGCTGCGCGACATCTTGTTGGCTGATTTGCAGAAACCGGTCGTGGTCAGCGGAGCGGCTGCGCGAGTGGGGTTGCAAGGCATGGGCGGCATCGGCAAGAGTGTTCTGGCGAGCGCGCTAGCCCACCGGCCCGAGGTGCGGCGCGCGTTTCCAGATGGCGTTTATTGGGTGACGCTCGGGCAGGAGCCGAATGTCGCCGATCTGCAGCGCGGACTGGCCCGCGCGTTGGGAGATGATGGGCTTTACACCGGAGTCGTTGCGGGCAAGGAGAAGTTGCGGGAACTGCTGTGCGGGCGCGCCGTTCTGCTAGTGCTCGATGACGCCTGGCGGCGCGGCCACGCCGAGGCGTTCAACGTGATGGGTCCGCGCGGGCGGCTACTGTTGACCACGCGCGATGCCGGACTGGTGACTGCTCTGGCTGCGAAGGAGAATCACTACCAAGTCCAGTTGCCCACGGCAGCAGAGGCCGAGGCGCTGCTAGCCAAAGCTGCCGGTGTAGCGGTCGCCGAACTTCCGGCAGAAGCACGGGGCGTCGTTAACGAATGCGGGAACCTGCCTCTTGGTTTGGCGCTTTGCGGCGGCATGGTCCATGGTGGCCGCACGTGGAAGGACGTCCTGGACGCCTTGCGCGAGCACGATCTCGAGTATCTTTCCGACAGCCATCCGGCGGAGGAACAGCACCGCAGCATCTTGAAAGCGATGGACGTCAGCATCCGCTCGCTGCCGGAGGATGAGCGTGAACGCTTCGCCGAGTTGGCGGTGTTCACGCTCGACACAGGCGCGCCGGAGGCTGCGGTCGAGACGCTGTGGGGGCACACGGCAGGATTGACGCCGCGCCGAGCCCGGGATCTGCTGATGAACTTCCGTCAACGTTCACTGATCGATTTCGACCAAACCACTCGGCAAATGACACTGCACGATCTTCTCCATAACTTCGTTACGGGGATGGCTGCTAAGCGTTTCGACTCGCTCGCGGCACTGCACCACCGGTTACTCGGTGCCTACCGGAAAACGTGTCCTGGCGGTTGGTCATCTGGCCCGGACGATAGGTATTTCCTGCAGAATCTCGTCGGGCATCTGCTGGCCGCGGGTGAGACCGCAGATGCGGTGGCTCTGCTGACGGATCTACCGTGGATCGAAACTAAATGCAGAGCAAGGCTCGTGTTCGACTTACAGGAGGATTATCGCCGGACGATCGAAGTTCTGCCCGAAGCACAGGCGGAGTTGGCCGAGGACCGGCGGCGACAAGATCGAATGGCGAAATACACGCGAGACCTGATCGCGTATGCGAAGGGCGAAATTGGGGCTCTTGAAGTCCCACAGTCGGTCGAGCTCTGGAGCGATGAGCGAATGGAAGCCGAGTCCCGGCGAATTCGCGACAAACCAACGGTGCTGCACAAGCTGCGCGCCTTCTCCAGCTTCGTCGGGGGCGGCATATACCCGTTGGCGGAATTCGGAGCTCGTCCGGGATTCGTGGCTCAATATGCATTTAACATCGCGCCGGCCGGACCGGTACACGCTTCGGGCCGCGAGTTCGTTCGCGCGGTTCCCCGCCCCCTCCTGCTAAGGACTTGGCCAAAAGACACCGAGTACACTCCAAAGCGAGCTTTGTTGCGCACTCTTGTGGGCCACTTGGGTCATGTCCATGGCTTGAGCGTGACGCCTGATGAACACCGGGCGGTGTCGGGGAGTGAGGATAGGACAGTCCGAGTGTGGGATCTGGAAACCGGAGCGTGCCTACGCACGCTCGAAGGCCACTCGGGTCGGGTCAACGGGGTGAGCATTACGCCGGACGGGCGCCGCGCGGTGTCGGGGAGCGAGGATAAGACAGTGCGGGTTTGGGATCTGGAGACAGGAGCGTGCCTCCACGTCCTGCTGGGCCACAATCATTTCGTTAATTGCGTGAGCATAACGCCAGACGCACGCCGCGCGGTGTCAGGAGGAAGGGATGCGGCTGTTCGGGTATGGGACTTGGAAACCGGTGAGTGCCTGCACATTCTAGCGGACCCGACGGTTAGGATCCAGCCCGCAGATGCAGGTCCACCTTACTTCGTGGAACTCGTCGATTGGCGCAGTCATCCCCAAGGCCACGCATTTACGGTCCGGAGTGTGGAAGTGGCACCGAACGGGCTGCGCGCGGTGTCCGGTAGCGAGGATGGGACGATTCGAGTTTGGGACCTAGAGGCGGGCAAGAGCTTGCGCACGATTGAAGTCGGTCTTCAGCAGGTATCCGCCGTGGCTCTCACAGCGGGTGAGGCACGAGCAGTTTCAGGGAGTTCAGACCGTAACCTGAAGGTGTGGGACTTGGAAACAGGCGCTTGCGTGCGAACGCTGAACCGCTCCACCTCGGAGGACGTCGACAGTGTGAGCGCAACGCCAGACGGCAGACGAGTGGTCTCAGGGGGTTCACATGTGCTGCACGTTTGGGACGTGGAGACTGGCCGTTGCTTGCTCACGCTGGAATCCTTTGACTCAGTTTCGGCCGTGAGCGTAGCCCCGGACGGGCTACGGGCCGTATCAGCGAGCGGCGCTAAGCTGCAGGTGTGGAACTTGGAGATCGGCGGGGGCTCGGGCTCCGCGGAATCTCACGAGCGCTGGGAATCTGGCGTCATCCTGACAGAAAGCGGATTGAGGGGAGTATCGCGGGGCAGCAAATTCGGGTGGCGGGTATGGGATCTATCGACCTGGACGTGTCTTGGCAGCATCGATTGGCAGTGGGACATTAGCAGCGTGGACGTGACGCCAGATGGGCGATGCGCTGTGTCATCGGGGCTCTGGGACCGTGACCTACGCGTATGGGACCTGGCCACGGGCAACTGTCTACACAGACTGAAAGGCAACTACCGTTACTTTACTCCAAGCGTGAGCGTGACAGCGGACGGGTTGCAAGCAGTGTCACGCGGAATCGGGGACGGGGAGACTGGCAGCGTGCTTGTCTGGGATCTTGCTTCAGGCCAGTGTCTTGGGACACTGGAAGGACGCACGCCTGGGGTTGAGGCACACCCGACGAGGAACGGACAGCATGCATGGTCATATGGCGACGACATGCTGCGTGTGTGGAATGTGGTGACAGGTCTGCGGGTGCTCGAAAGCCAAACGAAGTCAGTCGTCGATGTTAGCGTGACAGCGGACGGACGACGGGTAGTGTCCGGGAGTTGGGACGGCACACTGCAGGTGTGGGATTCTGAAACGGGTACCTGCCTGCAGGTACTGGAAGGCCATGCTGGTCAGGTCACTGCCGTGAGCGTCACCTCTGATGGGCGATATGCCGTCTCCGGCGGCCGTGACTGCACGCTGAGCGTGTGGAACCTGGAGACGGGCGGTTGTGAGGCCATCGTTTTCAGTTCTGCTCCAATCATTTCTGCCACGATAGCCGAATCGCTTAATCGCGTCATTGTCGGTACAAACGTGGGCGGCGCCGCCGTGTATGAGGTCCGCGGCATCGCACTGGGCTAATCGCTTGGGCTTTTGGTCCTCGATTCCTATTGATAACAGCCCTTCTGTCAAACAACCGGGTAGATCCCGTGAAAGCCGACGGTGACGACGTTTGCCACCGAGCGCCGTGAACACCGCAGCACCCCAAGAGGCCGGGAAGCGCCGGGCCGGATCCGCTGCCCATGGAGGCCTCGTAGGCGGAGATGCCAGCGTCGTCCATGCCAGCAATGCCACCGTTGCAGTAATGCGCGACGAACGTGCCGTGCGTTCCAAACCACGCTGTGGCCGCGCAGTCGAGGGACCGTCGGCACACTATGCGCCCCGCCGCGGTGGCTCGGACCGGCAGAGCGAAACCCAGGCATGTCCAGAGATCCCCGCCAAGCTCGGTCAAGCGGAAGCCGACGCTGACGACAAAGGGCCAGCAGTGGGTGTCGCGGGAGCCGACCCCGCAGGGGATTGGGCCGGCACCCGGCAAAGCCCAGCGAACCCTTCCGGGAGTGGTGTCCCCGAAGGCCGTTTGATCGGCATAGGGGCGGCGGTCACCCGCCGACCCCTGCCACACCACCGTGCGTACGGGTCCGTACACGGCGGTTCGAGTCGGTTACGCTAACACTCTTCGAACAATGACGGAAGCCCGAGCGATTTGAAGTACGCATTAGAAAGCCCCACAGACAGGGCCTTGGCCTTCGCGAGGTACCATGGGCCGCGACCGCTGCCGGCGGTATTGCTCGCCAGCGGCTCTCGCACCCCCAGTTCCAATAGTGCTGCTCGGCGACGGCGCGGTGTTTTCCACTGCCGCCACAAAGCCGCCCTAAGTCGCAACCGGACCCAGCGGGTCAAGCCGATCAACACCTCGGGCGTTTCGCAGAATCCGAAATAGCTTCGCCAGCCCCGCATATATGATGCCAGTTCCTCCATCGTCGTTCCCATGCTGACGCCCTTTGCCCGTCGCGTGATCTCCCGGATTCGTCGCTTAAACCGATCCACGGCCTTCGGCGCTATAACACGCTTGACCTCCGGACCAGCCGTAAAGCTGAATCCGAGAAACTTCCGCTCCTGCGGTCGTGCCACCGCGCTCTTCGCCTCATTCACCTTGAGCTTGAGCTCTTCCGTGATGAATCGCGTGACGCTCTCCATCACCCGTCGGGCTGACCAGCCGATTGCGTCGAAGGCCGTTTGGCACGTCTGCCGTAAGGCCGCCCGGCGGGCCGGCATTACCAAGGCGGTTCATCCTAAGAACGGCGGTCGGCCTCGCGTGCTGAACAGAGAAACGGTTACCATTGTTCAACATGCACAACGAAGAAGAGGTTGTTCAGGCTCACCCGCAGGGTGAGGTCCAAATCGTAGGGGATCAGCCGGCAGAGACCGTGACCAGCCTGGACACCTTCGCGGGCAAGGTTCAGGTGAAGTGGGCGCCGGAAGCCGTTATTCCTGGATTGCCGCCGACCCAACCGTGAATTCGAAGAACTCTGGCTGAGATCGAAGGACAGTCACTGTTCCTCCGGAAATTTGAGCGATTCTTGTACACCTTCCGGCGGTTTCCTCTTTACCACCTGCATCAAGTATTCCTTGAAGATCGTCTGGTGCGCCTCGATCATGGCCGGATCGAATGGGTGGCTCTGGATGCCTTCCTTGCCGAGCCGGAAGAGGTCTTCCAGGTCCTCGGCGAGGTTCGCCGATCCGTGCTTCCGCAGGTACCGGATCTTGTAGTCGATCAAGGCGGCGCACGGATACGCATCGATCTGCCCTCGGGCCTTGATCTGCGCGCGCAGAATCTCCTCGCCTCGGCGGAGATCGAGGAGTGCCGCAACCGGGTTATCCTCAAATGTCGCGCGCTTTAGGTGAAGGACGCCCATGTGGTGGTGGGCCTGGAAGTTCTCGAGGTCGCGGATCGCCAAGGATGCCTTCAGGTATGTTTCCGCCTCCGCAAAGTGATCGAAGCACAATTCTGCACGCCCGAACTGGAGCCAGAACAGGAAGTCCTGGTCGTAATACGCCTTGAGCTGCCGGTAGATGTCCGAGATGATGTTGTAATCCTCCCCAAGGACCTGGAGCATGTTGTCGAGGTTGATGAGCCCGCGATACGCCCGATACTCAAGGGTCCGTTTGGCAATGTTGCGCGGCGTGATGTCGGACCTGACCTGCCTCAGGAACCGCACAGTGGCGTCGATCTTCGTCTCGAGCGGCGCGCTTTCCTTTGCCACCTGGTCGGCGATTACCCGATGCCGGGGGCATAGTATATCCTCGTTGTCGTTCCATGGGACAACCACGTCGCGGAGCTGGTCCTTGAGTACGTTGATCTTCTCTATATCGGAACCGTCCAGGCACGCGATCAAGTGCCGTTTCCGCACCGGCGCGCCGTGCTTGTAGCACAGGCACGCGATCGTATATGCAAGCTGGGCGCCGTAGCTGCGGAGGCTGTTGAATTCGCTGAGAAGGATAACATCGAATCCTCTGCCGGAAGTTGCCTCCTTCATGGCGACCAGCAGCTGCTTCTTCGAGCGTCGAAGAAACTCGTAGACCTGCCGCGATCGGGGCTTATTCTGCAGATCGCCGAGCTTGCCGAAATCGTCGAGCTTATCGATGATCGCCCCAGCGTCCGTTTGGTTGAGAAGGGGAATCTCCAGGACCGTCGGCTTGAGGTGGGTTACGCGGTAGAGGTGGGAGTACACCGCGTGCGGCCGGTCCGAGAGAACGAATGTCGTGTTCTTGTCGTGGAATTCCCGCGCAATCTCCTCTAGCACGTCCAAGTGCAGATTGGCATCGTCAAGGAATAGGTAGACGCGCCGATCTCCCAGGGACAGGAGGAGGTTCACCAGAGGCCGCTTTTGGACCCTGTGCGGGGCGCGCAGATAGTAGACGGCATGCCCGTCGCGGGCAAGTTCGTAGGCGGCCCTCCTGAGGACGGTGCTCTTGCCGGAACCGGCATGGCCCGTAAGTATGAAGGCCGCAATGCCGGCCGAGTCCTTCTTGAGCTCTCCAAGAATGGTTCCCGTGATCTGCCGGCGTGCATCCACCTCCTGGCGAATGTCCTCCCACGTTGGCTCCGCCCCTTCGAAAAACGCGGTGCGGTAGGTGGCCCGGGACGCCGAAGGCGCCTCCGCGGTGATGAACTCGAAGTCGCGCAGGAACTCGGATTGTGTCTCGAACACCCCGGTGTTCAATGCGGCGATCTGATGCGGGTAGCGATTTCTGAGGAGCGTCATGCGGCTCGGCACCCGGCCCGACAGTTCCGCCTGCAACGGGCCGAAGAACTCCACCGTGCTCGCATCGATGACAACCATGTTCTGTTCTTCGAATTGGCGCTTTCTGATCTGGCTGAGGCCAGGGGCGACCAGGAATGCCTTGGGCCGCACCTCGGGAACGCCTTTCCCCCGCTTGCTCCGCAACGTCAGGTAGTGATAGAAGGGCGCGTCGCCGAGCCGCGTTCCGACGAACACGACGGTGTCGGCCTGCATGTCCTCGACCAGCGCCTGATACCAGGGACTCGGCGAGGCCGTCTGAGTCGCGAAGTCCTCGTGCGTGAAGGTGAACCCCCTTGCCGGGTCGAGGACACAACCGTGGAGATGAACACACTGCACGCCCTCGAACCAGATGTCGCGTTCCTGGGCGTCCGTCGGGCACACGATCGAATCGAGTCGTTGGACAGCCGCGCCTCCGCCGTACGCGTTCTCGATGACGTCATCAATGTTTGTCGTATAGATCCGGAACCAATGCACTTGCGGGACGATGCGGTGCCAGCTTGCGGGCGTGCAGCTTCTGAAGTACGTGAAAAGGCGCTCATTCAGGCCCTGAGTCCCCAGGTACTTCTGCACCTGGGCAAATACAACGGCCAGTTCCTCGTTGTCGTACGTCCACCCACAATCGTTAGCGAGTGCCTTGCACAGGTCGGGCACGAGGGGCGGATCTTCCCCCAGCGTGTTCTTCGCGCCGATCGAGAACCCCGCACCGGCGAACAGCACGACATTCCCCCGCTCGAACTGTCTCAATAAGAGCTGCAGTTCCTGCGAGTTGAAATCCGGTTTACTCACCTGGATGACCTCAGTTTTATTGGTATCATCTCACACAACTTGTCACCCTCGTCCATGGCGACGGCTACACTACGGTGGCACACGACGGACCGTCCGCTGCTGGCCCAAGGGCTAGCCGTAGCCACGCGTAGCAGAGAGTTACGGTCGTCGTCGTCAATTCGATTGCAACGCCCAGCGCCTCCTTGTCGTCATCGAACGGATTCAGCCGCTTTCGGCCTCCCTCCCGAACAAGGTCAACAACTTGGCTACTCGCGCATCGCGCTCTAATCCTCCTCGAACCCGGAACTCTCGAACTTCAAGGTACGGCAGTTCTCCGTGACCGTGCGGACTACGTTGTCCGGCACGCCCGAGGGAATTTCGGCTTCGATCTCCACCGTGATGGTCAGCTTGGCACCCAGCAGTCCTGCGAGGTGCTGTACCACCGAACTGGCAATCAGGTCTACGTCGCGGGAGAGGCGGGTAGCGTCGATCTTGACGGAACCGTGGAAGCGGCGCAACGTCGGCATCTGAGGCGGTGGAGGACGAATGGGTTGTGGCTGTGGCCGCTTCCCGTCCTGGTCCACAGGCGGCGGAGGTGGAGGCGGCGGTGGCGTAGCGTCGGCTTCGATCTGCCGCACGGCGACGTCTGGCTTCACCACCACGCTGTTTGCGGTCATCTGAACAGTCGGTCGGTGCCCGGCCTCGAGGCCCCGGTACCGGTCGGCGGTGGCGTCGTAGTAGTCTGCGTAGGCGAAGGTGTCTTGCGACCAGGTGAGCCGGCCCACGCCATCCTGGATCGCGTCCAGAATCACCTGGGCGTTCTTAACGCGCGGCAAGTAGAGATACTTGGCGAAGTCATCCACCAACAGCTTCACGCCGACGTGGTTCCCGCGCCATAGCGGTACCTGGTCAATCTCGAACCGCAGGACCGCGCCGGCCATGCTCGTGATCAGCAGCCCGTCGTTCTTCAGCTTTTTCGACGCGCGCTCCGCAAGCCACTCCTGCCCCTGAAGCCTGAACTCGTGCCACTCGACTGCGGGGAACGCCTGCCCAGGCTCCGGCCGCTTCTGGCCGGGTACGAGGAGCCAGACATACGTCTCGGGGATTCTCCCTTTCACCGCCTGATCGGAACTCGTTATGCGCTGCTCCACCTGATTGGCCTGAAAGGGCGTCAAGTTCAGCGACACCGTTTCGTTCTGGATGGACTGCCAGGCCAGATAAGAACGGACCGCCTTGTCGAGGTCCCCGAACCGCGTCTTATCGGCTGCCAGGAAGACCAGCATGTTGCCGCAGTTCCGGCCCGCTGAACCCCGATTGAGGATTTCAGCCGCCGCTTGCCGGCCCGCGCTCGAATCCGTCTTTGCGCTGTGCAGATAGTCCGGGCTCAGGATGACCAATTTCGCCTCGGGCTCATCCACCACGTCACTGGAACCTGCCGGGCACGAATGAACCTTGGAGAAGTCCCCACGGTGCTTCGCCTCTTCCGCCAGCCGCCGCCGGATCTCTTCCGTCACGTCCTCCGGGTGATACCGCTCGGCTCGTTCCTCGGCCAGCCGGTTCACGCTGGGCTGCGTGGCGTACCAGTAGCGGCTCCCATCCACGTAGAGGTACGTCGCTTGGTCGGCCAGCTTCCGTAGCGCATCTCCGAACGTCCCGGATGTCTCGCCTGGCTGGACACAGCCCAGTTTGATCTGGCGGTCTTCCAGGCCTTTCTTTGTGGCGTCCTGAGTCGGGGCGGAACCGAGGTAGAGCGTGCGAGCCACCCGGCGTGCCGCGGAATACCGCCCGAGCATCGGGTTCTCGCGGTCAATTCTCAGGGGCAGCGAGTTCGGCCCGTCAATGTCCTTCTCGATGATCGGGTCCCAGACCGGCGGCAGGTAACGTGTCAGTTCGCTCTGGACGGCGGGCGCGTCCACTGGCACGCTTGCCGGAAGGATCAGAAGCCCCTTGTCCTCGCGCTCCCATAGCGCATGAATCACCGCCGACATCAGGCGCAGCACGCCGCGGGTCCGCTGGAACTTATCGAGAGTCGACCAGTCGTTGTACAGCCGATCGAACAGTTCCGGGTGGATCGGATACGCCGCCTTCATCCGGCGCTCATACTCGGCCTTGCCGGCCTCGGAAGGGAACTCCTGCGCGAATTTTCGATACTCGTCCGCGAACGCCTTCACCACCGCATCCCGCGCCGTGAACAGTTCCGGATCGGTGATGGGCTGGAACAGCCGGCGCCGGACGATCTCGAAGCCTTCCTCAGCGCTCGCTGGTCGCCAGGACGTCTCCACTCGTTCGATGACGTTCTTCAAGCGTTCCAGTGCCGCCAGGCCGCCCTCTCCGCCGATTTCGTTCTGCGATGCCGGGATGCTCACCACCAGCAGGGTCTTGTCGGCCAGCTTCGCCGACTCACTCAGCGTCTGGGCGAAGGTAAAATGCGCGTCAAAATCACCGGCGGGCAGGTCCGACTTGTTGTAGAGCTGCCGCGCATAGGCCACCCATTCATCGATGAGGATCAGGCACGGCGAGTACTTATTGAAGAGCAGGCGCAGAGAATCGCCGGGGCTGACGGCCTTCTCGTCCGCGCTCCGCACCATCGCATAGCCCTCTTTGCCGCCCAGTTGCCACGCCAGTTCGCCCCAGAGCGTGCGGACTACTGTACCGTCAGGCTTCGTGTGAATATCAGCCGGGGACATCCGGTTGCCGACGAGAACGGCGCGCCGGACTTTGGGCGGCTGGGAAACGCCAGCCATCTGTGTCACCGTTTCCAGGCCCGGCAGTTGTCCTGCAGGTACGCCGGCAAACAGATGCCACAGCGCCAGCATCGAGTGCGTTTTGCCGCCGCCGAAGTTGGTCTGCAACTCCACCACCGGGTCGCCGCCATTTCCGGCAAGCCGCTGGAGCGCATTGGCGAGCAGCTTCTGCAAGCCTTCGGTGATGAACGTTCGGCGGAAGAACTCGATGGGGTCTTTGTATTCGTCCGAACCCTCACGCAGATAAACCTGCCAGAGATCGGCGGCGAACTCGGCCTGCTGGTAGCGGCCGGAGGCCACATCCGGGTGCGGCGTCACGACTTCCCGCCACGGACGCAGGCCCGTCGCTGGCTTGCCTTCCACCGCGATGCTCGATTCCTTCCGCTTCTGAGTCCTGACTTGCTCCTCGAACTTGACGCGCAGGATCTCGGCCTTCATCTGCTCCACCGCCTCGACCTGTTCCGCCGAGACCGCCGCCAGCAATCGCGAAATGCTGTCGATGGCGCGGTAGGCGTCGTCCGTCGAGAAGGCCTTCTGGTGGGCCCACTTGTTCCGCACATCGCGGAGTTCGAACGCCATGCTCCGCTCCGAAGGGCCGAGGATCTTCTTGAAGCAGTCGTTCCACAGGTCGCACATCACCTGGAGGATGGCCTGGCTGTCCCAATTCAGCCCTTTGCCGTCCTTGCCTGGCTGCTGCCAGTCAGGGAAACTCGGCTTGGCCGTTTCAAGCCACCGGTCCTTGTAAGTCGCCCTCAACTCGCGCTCCACGTAGGGGCGCAATCCATCTTTCAGGATGTCCAGAGCCTTGCCGACCCGTTCGCTATTCGTGATGGCCATGAAAGTTCGCCTTGTCTCCTCAGCTCAGCTCAAATGCTTCCGACGCCATGGATGGCCACGCCACCACCAGGCTGTTGTAGTAGCCCGCCTCGTCTGCCCAACCCTTGCGCTCACAGAGCGTGTAGAGCCGGTAAGCCAGGTCGCGGGCGATCTCGGCCATCCCGCCGATCTTCGCCTTCAAGTTCGCGGTATCTTTCTCGCCCTTCTGGTCGAGGCGCCGAATCAGGTGCTGGGTGACTTCCCATACCGTGAGACGTGCAATCGTAGCAGGGTCCCAGTCTTCGGGAAGTTCCTCCCGGCGAAGTAGCCGGACCTTGCCGGCGCGGGAGTGGAGGATGCCGGCCTCCGCGAGGTGCGAGATGCTGAGTGCCTTCGCCGTGGCCAGCACTTCGGCTTCGCCATAGGCACCTTCGTCGAATTGATGTTGCTCGAACCAGGCTAGGGCCCAGCGCGTGTCGGGGTCGAATTCGCTTTCCTGCTCGGAAAGCACCTCGTCCAAGCCTTGATTGATGAGCGCAAGGGCTGTCCGGACTCGCATTGGAGAGCCATCTGTTTCGAGAACTTTCTTATACCGGGAGAATACTGCCATGCCGGGGCCGATGGCCGCCTGAGCCAAGTCGACCGGGGCGATGTTGCCTTTCTGGAGGTTCCGAAGTGCGCGTGGCAGTTCCTTTTTAAGAGAGGCGAGAAACTCCTTGCGTGTTGTGATCGGCGCGGAATCAGGGCGGTGGCGACAAACTAATACGATCGAAGATGCCAGTGAATTTGTGCCCATCGAAACAAGTCGGGTGCCCCCCTCCGTTCTTGTCGGCCAGGTACCCGTCACTTGGAACCCAGCCTTAAGGAGGCCCTCCAGCATCGTCTCCCAACCAGTTGAAGCAAAGGCCTCATCGGATGCGTCGCCATCACCTTCCTCGACCTCTGTCTGCTTGAAGGCATAGTAAACAGCTAGGGGAAATTCAGGGTGGTGGAGTTGCCTGATCCGCGCAAAAGCCCTGCCAAACCCATCTTCGAAAGCGGACTTCGCAGCCTCCTTGTCCCCGTCGAACCTATAAGGGTCGGCAACCAGTTCCTGTTTCTTGGGCGTAATGAGTGTTGAGAGAAGCTGCCGTTGTCTGTCCGCGAATCCTCTCCGGATCCAAATGTAAAAGAAGTCTGAGAGGTCAGAGTAACCAATGTTGTCGTAGTACGGAGGGTCCGTCGACACTACACGTCTCACGGCGCCGGCGCTATCGTCGGCCACCTCAGCGGTTGCGTCCAGTTGGTCTACAGATCCTCTTCCGCCAAGACCCAACTGCGCAATCACTTTGCAGGCTCCATCCACGACACCCGCAAAGTCTCCTCCAGCACCCGCAAACGGATTCACTTCAGTGAAATCCCAAACCATCGGCAGTGCTTGGCGACCGAATGCTGGGGCAGATTTCCCCTCACCAGACCGCCATCGGGCAAGGGAATTAGAGAACATCGTTAGCTTGCTCGCAATGAGCACCAGATAGAGATGGATTGCATCGGCGTACGCTGTCGTTGCTCCATCTGCAATTGACTGCAGACGAGCTTCTCCGGTGAGCTCCATGAACGTGCTCAGCATAACGAGCTGTCTCGCTGTGAATAGCTGGCGGTAAGTTGTCAAGCCGTAGCCGGGCGGCGAAAACCAACGGGCATTGTTAGGTAGAGTTTGATCGAGCCACAGCGTGGCAGGCGCCTCAACCCGCCCATCGGTGGGCTCCTGTGGCGAGAGGTACACGCGCCCGGTCGGTCCTTCTGCGACGATAGCCAGCGGCAGATCGACGATACCGTGACGCTTGGCCTGTTCTCTAAGTTGGGCATCGTTGATTAGATTGCCGCAAAAGAGACAGCGGCTCCGTCCTCTCAGTTTCGTCCCTTCAAACGGCATTCCCTCCCCAGCTCTCATTTCGAACTTGACGGATTTCGAAGCGTGGTCGATTACTGGCTCAACTCTCACCTGCTTCCCGCTCTTGGTTGAGAGCGCAAACGAACGAACGAGAGGCATGCGCGCACCGCAGGCTGGATTCGGACACAGGACTGCTCTAGCCCAGATCCGGGCAATTAACGTCGCCTCGCCGCCGCCATGTTCTTTCGGCAGCTTCACCTTGGGATAGAGGTGCCCGACACGGTCAAAGGCTCGATCATGCATCCACTCGCCGTAGTAACGGACGTCGTCCGCGAGTCCACGAGCACCGCTCCACATCCCCCGCCCACTCATCTTTCGCTTGGCGGCGGGATTCACGGGCGGCTGGCCGGCCGACTGTGGGGGCACTTCAATGAGCGCCTTTGTCATAAGAACCGCGACCGGGTTCAAGTCACTGCCGTGCGCTTCCACCCCCAACCGCTGTGCTTCCAGAGGAATCGACCCGCCGCCACAGAAAGGGTCATAGATCGCAGGCGGGACGCCGTTTGTGGACTTCAATATTTCGTCGTGGGCAGACTTCAACAACGACTGGTTGTTCGAGTTGTCCCACTTGACCAGCTCTTCGATCATCCGGAAGAGCCGTTGCCGCTCCCTATCCTGGTCGGCTTCGGTCGGGAACTGCTCGGGAAGACTCGAGGGGTCATCCACCAGCGAAGCGAACAACACCGCCCTGCACGCCGCCAGTGGCCGACGCGCCCACCAGAGATGCAACGTCGAAGGGTGCCCATGCCGGATGGACTTCTCTCGCGCCGACTCCTTGTTGATCGCCTCCAGCGGCAACGCGACCTCGATTAGCTTCTTTTTCATTTCAACCTGTCCCTGCGCCTCTGCTGCGTAGATCAGTTCCTCCTGAACAGTTTCATTCCTGCTGCGTTCTCGAATGCGGCACAAATCAGTGCCAGCCTCTGTTGCCTGAACTTCCTGAAACCTTTCACGACGCCCCGTTCCCACACTCCGCTGTCGTCTCCGACCGGCACTAGGTGGCTCCGCATAACCCGCCTGAATTGCGCTCGCGCATTCTCGAAGTACTCGGTCAGGTACGACCGCGGAAGGCGGCTTCCAATGTTCAGGTTGTCAAACGAGATGAGAAAGCAGATGTTGCACAACGAATTGTACGCTCGCGGCGAAACGTGGCTACTCAACTGCGCGCGGGGAAACAGATGGTGCCTGTGTTTGTGATTTGCAGGGCTGATCGCATCGCCGGTCAGGTCGAGCGGTTGGCCGCTCTCCAGGTCGCGCGGATCCTGAGAGGCGAGGAGGCAGAAGAAGGTGCGGGTGCGCGCCGAGCCGGCTTGGTACTCTTCGCCTTGAATGTCGAGAACAGGATCGAGGCGGTCCTTCAGACTAAGGACGAACCGCCCCCGGCCGCCATTTGCGAGAGACTCGAAAAGCCTTGCGTCCGCTACGATGTTGCGGTGATAGCCGGCGCCGCTGTAACGCTTGGCTAAGCCGGTCGCCCAGAACCACTTGCGAATCTCAGCCCGTTGGTGGGCATTGGGCTGGCCCGGATGGTGGAAGAAGAAGACCGCGAGCGTCGCCAGCATGTTCGCCGACGGCAGGTACGACTCATCGTGGACGGGGAAGCGCCGGTGAAGGTAGTCGACAGCCGTCAGAAATGCGTTTTGGTACCTGTGCCACTCCTTCCGAAACCGCGCCAGTTCGTTGCCGTCTTGCTCGATGCGCCTGGACCAGCGGCGGGCCATGGCTTCCAATTTGGGTGGGTCGCTGTCAAGCTGGGGCCTTTCGGAGATCAGGTTGAAGCCCATGAGGATGGAGTCGATCCCGTTCAGGGCGAACACCTTCTCGCGCACCTTGTGACGGAGTTCCTGCGCCATCGCGCGGACGTCCAGCGCCCCCATCAGGGCGATCGCACGGTCGGCGGAAGTGATGCGCATGCCCTGGGAGTTTACCCGGATGAATACCTCGCCGATCTCGTCGAGGGTTGCCGAACCGACGGTCACTAGGGGAACCGGGTAGCTCAAGAAACGCTCCCGGCAATCCGTGATTCTGGCCAGGAACCACTTGGCCTGGCTCGGCATCCTTCTCTTCCAGTCCGGCGCCAGGATGTCGTGGAGAGGGACAAAATCCCGGTCTATCGGCCTTCGGTAGACAATGCGAGCCGGGTTCTCCTCGTCTCCGTCGGGGCTGACAGCGAAACAGAGGCGGCTGAAGTCTATGGTGCGCCCAGCATCATTCTCCCGCTCCTCAGCCTTAAACGCCTGGTAAATCACGGACAGCCGCTGCTGCCCGTCGATGACGAACCAGATGTGTTTGTTCTTGGCGTTGAAGGAGGGCAAGACGCCGGTCGCTTGCCGGATCAGGTTCGCCGACTTCCGGTCCATCTCCCAGAGGAACAAGGATCCGATTGGCATCTGGTAGTAGATGCTGTCCAGGAGCTTCGCGGCACGTCCTGCGTCCCAGACGAAATTCCTCTGCAGCTTGGGAATCGCGAACTGGTGGCCTTGGAGGAGGGGATGGCGGAGCGATCTTATGGTCCGCGATGTCAGGGTCGGTGACCTCATTGGCTAACTCCTGTCATCATTTCTTTGCCCGCTCCTTCTCTGCAGCGCCTTTCACCGCGTCACAGAGCCGGAGCGCTTCGGAATCGGGCAGGTAGCGAAAGAGGCCGGTTCCCCAACGCGGTGGCCCGTTCTGTGTGTGGAAGTCCCAGAAGCGCGGAGCGTGCTGGATGTCGCGCAAGCGGACGCGCGATGCCGGGACGCTCGTAACGACTACTCCCCAGTCCGGGTCGGCTTTGGGATCAAACTCATCGATTTCGAAACAGCCGATGACAATGCGGTCGCGCTCGGCTATGTCGTGACGCTTTGCCGTGAAGAACGCCAGCTTGCCAGGACGAACATGATTGATCGACATCGGCTGTCCCCGTCGTTCGCCATGGTGAAAGACACCACCGCCGAACGACGAATCTTCGAAGATGGCAGCGTCGTAGCATGGCTGATAGTCGGCTGGCAATTTGCCCGTGTTGCCGGTATGGAGGATCTGAGCGCATTTGGAATCCTTGTCAGAGCACCAGACCTTTCGCTCTTGAACGATGTTGATCTCCCGTCCTTCGGCAGTACACGCCCCGGTAAACGGTCCTCTCGGACCATAGACCCATGTCAGCTTGAATGCGACATTTCCATCTCGCATAATGCCTCCTTGCTCAGTCCGTGCCAACTGGCCTTGGTGAGCGCTCAAGCCGGGGCTTCTCCACGCTTGAGCAGGTCCGCCAGATTATAGTTAATGCTCTCCACTGCAAAGTCCGGTTCCTGCTGAAAGGGCTGGCGGATGTAGACCAGCTTCTGCTGCCCGTCCTCAACCTGGCCGAAGGCCAGGATGAAGTCGTCCGGCTTGTTTAGCGCAGTGAGGATCTCATTCCGGGTGACCGTCACCGTGATGGCGCCGGAGACCCGGCCTTTCACCTCAATGAATCGCAGTTTGCCGTCCGTCAGGACTTTCGATTCAATGTCGTACCCGCACTTTTCGCCGCTCACGTCCCGCGGTTCGTTGCCAAGCTTCTTCTCGGCTTCCATGACCATCTGCATGGCGAGCAGTTCCATTTGCTTTCGGGCTTCCGCCGAGACGGCATCGGCGGAAGCCCGAAAGCAAATGGAAC
>Ga0209067_10000802_pt1 | contig 19668 bp, 18 predicted proteins | sample ColStrG_CSR_2013_FD_187199 | JGI IMG/M metagenome (GOLD analysis project Ga0209067, IMG submission 187199) | Freshwater sediment microbial communities in response to fracking from Pennsylvania, USA - Cold Stream Run_MetaG_CSR_2013 (SPAdes)... | ecosystem: Environmental > Aquatic > Freshwater >...
AGCCGCCTTCGAGCGCATTGCGGGCGAGCGGGAAATTCGCGCGGCGATCGTTACGGGGGCGGGCGAGAAAGCCTTCGTGGCCGGGGCGGACATCAACGAACTAGCGGCGCTTTCGGCGGTCGAGGCGCGGGAGTACGCACTGCGCGGGCAGCAGGCGTTTCGTGCGTTGGAGATTTTGGGTAAGCCTTCGGTGGCTGCTGTGAATGGCTACGCCCTGGGCGGCGGGCTCGAACTCGCCATGGCTTGCACGGTTCGGTTTGCATCGGAAAACGCGAAATTAGGCCAGCCGGAAGTGAAGCTGGGGATCATTCCGGGTTACGGTGGGACGCAACGGCTGCCGCGGCTGGTGGGCCGGGGACGGGCGTTGGAACTGCTGCTTTCGGGCGAGCCGGTCACGGCCGGCGAAGCGCATCGCATCGGCCTCGTGAATGCCGTTGTGGCGCCGGCGGAGCTCTTGAATTACAGCCGGGCATGGTTGCAGAAGGTGCTGGCCAACGGGCCGCTGGCGTTGGGCCTGGTGGTGGAGGCGGTAGATGTGGGGCTCGATTGCGGTCTCGAAGAAGGGCTGCGATTTGAGGCGGCGGCGTTCGGACTGAGCGCGGCAACGGAAGATCGCCGGGAAGGCACGCGCGCGTTCCTCGAAAAGAGGCGCCCGGTCTTCGCGGGAAAGTGAAACATGTCAAGAATTGTGGAAGGCCAGCTTACATCCGGGGGGTTGCGGTTCGCCATCGTGGTGAGCCGGTTTAACAGCTTCATCACCGAGCGGCTGCTGTCGGGCGCTATGGACGCGCTGACTCGGAGCGGCGCCAACCCGGACCAGATCGACGTCATCAAGGTGCCGGGTTCCTGGGAAGTTCCGCTGGTGGCGGGCGAAGCGGCGCGCTCGAAGCGCTACGATGCGGTGATTTGTCTGAGCGCGGTAATTCGCGGCGAGACGCCGCATTTCGACTATGTGGCGGGAGAGGTGGCCAAGGGGGTCGCGCAGGTGGCATCGCAAACCGGAGTGCCGGTGGCCTTCGGGGTGCTGACCACGAATACACTAGAGCAGGCCATCGACCGTGCGGGCGCCAAGGGCGGGAACAAGGGTTTCGACGCCGCCATGGCGGCGGTGGAAATGGCCAACCTGTTGCGGACGCTGCGGCAGCCCGCGCCCGTATCCGGGGCCACGTAAGATGTCTTCCCGCCGCAGGTCCCGGCAGCGCGCCCTCCAGATTCTGTTCCTCTGGGACACCCGCCGGCAACCGGTGGACGACGCCATCAACGCCTATTACGACACCCTCTACTCCGAAGAACATCCCGAGCGCGACTCCTTCGTGGACGACCTGGTCCGCGGCACCGTTACGCACCTGGCCGAGGTGGACGAACAAATTACGAAGCATGCCGAGCATTGGCGCATGGAGCGCATGCCTGCTGTGGACCGCAACATCCTGCGGCTGGCGGTATTCGAAATGACCCGTGGCGGCACGCCGGCGCCGGTGACCATCGACGAAGCCCTGGAACTGGCGCGTAAGTATTCCAACGAGGAATCGGTGCAGTTCGTGAACGGGGTTCTGGACGCCATCCGGCGGGAAACCGGCGTGGCGTAGGCCTCCTCGCCTGCGCCTCTTGGACGCGCGTTTCCCGTAGCCTTTGGCGGCGCTGCCACGTCTAAAACACCAGGTACGGTATACTTTGCATAAGAGGACGGATTCGGAATGGTCCAGAAGAGGCGATCCCTGTTTGTGTTGCCGGTAGTGGTTCTGGTGTGCTCGATTGCGGGCGGCTTTTACGGTCCGCGGGTTCAGGTGGCGTTGGCGGCGTCGGCATCCGACGATTTAGATCGGGATGTGGACGGCTTCAGCAAAGCCCTGGCGCTGGTGGAGCAGAATTTCGCCAGCCCGGTAAGTGCTGACAAGACCATCTACAAAGGAGCCATCCCGGGTATGCTGCGGACGCTCGATCCGCACTCCAATTTCTTCGACCCCCGCGAATACCAGGTGATGATGGAGGACCAGAAGGGCCATTACTACGGGGTGGGTATGCAGGTAGGGCCATTGGCCAATGGCAAGACCGCGGTCAAAGCGCCCTTCCCGGGTTCGCCGGCATATAAGGTCGGCCTGCGCCCGGGGGACGTCATCGTGGCGGTGAACGATAAGTCCACCGAGAACCTGAACACCACCGAGATCGCCGACATGCTGAAGGGGCCTCGCGGCACCCAGGTGAAAATCGTGGTTTCGCGCGAAGGCGCCCCCGACTACATGAGCTTCACCGTGATTCGCGACGAAATCTACCGCAAGAGCGTGCAAGACGCCTTTTGGATCAAGCCGGGAATCATCTACGTTAAGATACTGAGCTTCGGCGAGGCCACGGGCAAGGAGTTGGAAGAAAACCTGAAGCGCCTGGGGGAGAACAACCTCAAGGGCATGGTCCTGGACCTGCGGGACAACCCGGGCGGACTGCTGACCCAGGGCATCGCGGTGGCGGACCATTTCCTGGCGAAGAACCAGTTGATTGTTTCCTATCATGGCCGCTCGGCGCCGGAAAAGGCATACACGGCGCGCAACGGCAACCACGGGCGCGAGTATCCGATGGTGGTTCTGGTGAACCGGGGTTCGGCCTCGGCGGCGGAGATCGTTTCCGGCGCGCTGCAGGATCATGACCGCGCCCTGATCATGGGCGAAACGTCGTTCGGTAAAGGGCTGGTGCAGACGGTGTTTCCGCTTTCGGACAACGCCGGTCTGGCGCTGACGATTGCGCACTTCTACACACCCAGTGGGCGATTGATCCAGCGCGATTACAGCAACAAGTCGTTCTACGATTACTACACGCACCGGGGCGAGGGCACGAAGAACCCGGTGGACGTGAAGATGACCGAGAGCGGCCGCACGGTTTACGGCGGCGGAGGCATTACTCCGGACGAGAAATATGAAACGCCGGTGCTCGACAAGGTGCAGATTATGCTGTTCCGGTCGGGGCTCTTCAATTTCACCCGCTCGTACTTCAGCACCCACTCCACCAGCCTGCCCAAAGACTGGATGCCGAGCGAAGAGATCTTGTCCGAGCTGAAGGCTTACCTGGACAAGAACGGTACTCCGGTCTCCGATTCGGAACTCGTCAAGCACCACGACTGGATCCGCCGGTACCTGGCCAAGGAAATGTACACCACCGCGTTCAATGTGGACGAGAGCGACCGCATGTTCTCCCAGACCGATCCGGAAGTGGCCCAGGCGGTGGAGGCCTTGCCCAAGGCTTCAGCGCTGCTGGAATCGGCCAAGAAGATTGTGGTGCAACGGGTGAACGGACAGCGTTAGGACTGCACAGACGAGGTCCTCGCCAGTTTCCGGCAACGCCCTGGCGCTAAATGACTGCGGATATCGCTCAGATCGAGGTATATCGACCTGCATTGACGGGACACTGTTATCGCATGCTCGGTTCCGTTGTGGACGCCGATGACGCCGCGCAAGAGACCATGATCCGCGCTTGGAAAAGCCTGGATCAATTCGATGGCAGGGCGGCGTTGAGGACGTGGTTGTATCGAATTGCTACCAACGTCTGCCTGGACGAGTTGGCGCATCGAAGCCGGAGGGAACGTCCGATGAGCGATGGTCCCCCCGCCGACTCCGGTTCGCCGTCACCCGAACTGCTGATTCAGCGATCCAAAGAACATTGGATTGAACCAATTGCCGACGCTCGCGCACTACCTTCCGACGCCGATCCGTCTGAGCGGGCCATACTCCGGCAGAGTATCCGTCTCGCCTTCGTGGCGGCCTTGCAAAACCTCGCGCCGAAGCAACGCGCCGTACTCCTCCTGATGGAAGTCCTCGGCTGGTCCGCGGCGGAGGTTGCCGAAACCCTGGAGACTTCCGTTGCTGCGGTGAACAGTGCGCTGCAGAGGGCACGGGCAACCTTGGCCAACCGCTACGACAGCGTCCCGGCAGCCCTGTCTGCGTCGCAAGAAAGCCTGCTCCAACGCTATGTCTCTGCCTTCGAGCGATACGATGTCGATGAACTGGTGTCCCTCTTGCGCGCCGACGCAACGTTCTCGATGCCGCCTTACTCCCTGTGGCTTCAGGGGCCTGCGACCGTTCGAACCTGGATGCTGGGGATGGGCTGCGGCTGCCGGGGGTCCCGGTTGGTTCCAAGGGCCGCCTGTGGTTCGCCCGCCTTCGGCCAATACCGGCCAAATCCGGAAGGTGGGTTTAAGCCGTGGGCGCTGATCGTTCTTGAGCTATCGGGCGACCTGATCGCGGGAGTGAATTCGTTCCTCGATACGGAAACGCTCTTTCCCATATTCGACCTGGCGATGGAACTTCCTGCCTAGATTCTTACATTTCTGCGCCTGGCGCATTTTTTTCGTTGGGCACCGATGAGTTTTGCCGCGCGGCGGAGTCTGAACATCAAAGGCAGCCAGAATGGCAATCAACCCCGCCCGAAGCATTCCTGCGAAGGTCCTTTCGATGAATCCCTCGAAAGCTCGCCTGGATCGGGCAGTATCGTGATTCTTGCGAAAGGATAACTTATGACTACGCAGACTTTTTCGAACGAAAGACCGTTGAATGCGCACTTTATGCGGTCAGATCACGCAACTTCGAGCAAGCGGCTCTGGGCTGGACGCATCGTCACCGGATTGGCAACGTTGTTCATGCTGGTAGATGGCATCATGAAAGTTGTCAAACCGGCTCCTGTGCTTGAAGCGACTGCCAAACTGGGGTACCCCGTAGCCACCCTCTCTGGCATCGGCATCGCCCTGATTACCTGCGCCATGATTTACGTCATTCCGCGCACTTCGATTTTCGGTGCAATTCTACTTACCGGCTACTTGGGTGGAGCGGTCGCCAGCCAGGTGCGCGCGGGCTCCGGTTGGTTCGAGCTCGTTTTTCCTGTATTGTTCGCCGTCCTGGTCTGGGGCGGCTTAGGGCTGCGGGACCACCGTCTGCGGAGCATTCTTGCGCCGGCGGCCGAGGAGAAATGAGCATGCGATGCATGGTAATTGTTAAGGCGACCAAAGACAGCGAAAAGGGCATCATGCCGAGCGCGGAGTTGCTGGCCGCGATGGGTAAGTACAACGTCGAACTCATGAAGGCGGGCATTATCCAAGGCGCTGGCGGCTTGCGGCCCAGTTCCCACGGCAAGCGAGTGCGATTCTCGGGCACGCAGCGCACCGTCATCGACGGTCCCTTCACTCCGACGCAGGAGCAAATCGCTGGTTACTGGATTTGGCAGGTTAAGTCTATCGATGAAGCTATCGAGTGGCTCAAGCGCTGCCCGAATCCGATGCTAGGGGACTCCGAGATTGAAATTCGGCCGGAGTTTGAGGCCGCGGATTTCGCGGGATAGCTAGGCGTCAGTCAACCACGCAACACCAATCAACAAAGGGAGAAGTGATGAAGCTTTACACATATCTAAACTACGGTGGCAACTGCCAAGAGGCATTCCGCTTTTACGAACAGCATCTTGGCGGAAAAATCACCATGATGATGACCCATGGCCAAGGACCGAACCCGAATGCCGGTCCACCCAATTGGAAAGAAGCCATCCTCCACGCCCGCATGAACATTGGAGAGACGGAACTTATGGGAGCTGACATCCCCGGTTGTCAGCCCATGCGTAGCGCGTATCTTACGCTCATCGTCAGCAGCATAGACGAGGCGGAGCGAATCTATGCCACGCTCTCCAAGGGCGGCGAAATATTCATGCCCATGACGGAAACCTTTTTCGCCTTCCGCTTTGGCCAGCTCAGAGACAAGTTTGGCACGTCCTGGATGATCCTCCACGAACGTCCGAGACCGTAGGTCTTCGCATCGAACCCAGGAGTATTGTCTCCAGCGGCAGAGCGGCCCGAGGCCGATCTCGGTGCTTCAGGCGACCCTTTTGCTCTCGGCCTCCCCGAAAATGACTGCGCGCCTTTCGTTCATTTCCTCTCCACGGCTTCCGCAGCATGATACGAACTACGCACCAGCGGGCCGGACTCGACGTGCGCGAAACCCATCTCCAGGCCGGCTCGGCGAAAATCGTCGAACTCGGCGGGCGGCACGTAGCGCACGATGGGAAGGTGCTTCGGCGAAGGCCGCAGGTATTGGCCCAGGGTCACGACATCGACGTGGTGCGCGCGCAGGTCGCGCATCACGTCGAGCACCTCGTCGGGCCGCTCGCCGAGACCGAGCATCAGGCCGGACTTGGTGGGGGTTGTGGGCGAAAGGCTTTTGGCGTACGCCAGCAGATCGAGCGAGCGGTCGTAGCGCGCGCCGAGACGCACCTGGCGGTAGAGGCGCGGGACGGTCTCGGTGTTGTGATTGAGCACGTCGGGCGCGGCTTCCATGACGGTGTCCACGGCGCGTTGGCTGCCCTGGAAATCGGGCACCAGCACTTCGACACCGCAACCCGGCACGCGCTCGCGGATGGCGCGGATTACCAGGGCGAAGAGTTCGGCGCCGCCATCCTCGCGGTCGTCGCGGTTGACGCTGGTAATGACAGCGAACTTGAGCCCCATGGCCGCGACCGCTTCGGCAATGCGCCGCGGCTCATCGTAGTCTACCGGCAGCGGCGGCCCTTTTTGCACGGCGCAGAAACCGCAGCGGCGCGTACAGACGTTGCCGAGCATCATGAAGGTGGCGGTGCGGTGGTTCCAGCATTCGCCCACGTTGGGGCAGGCGGCGCTTTCGCACACCGTGTGCAGGCGGAGGCGCTCGATGAGCTGCTTCAGGTCGCGATAATTCTCCCCTGATGGCGCGGGAGCGCGCAGCCACTGGGGCCGTTCGAGTTGGGGAGCGATGGAGACGAGCACTCTGATTCTATTGTAGAAGTAACTTGCATCCGGGCGAACCAGATGATAGCGTAAATCATCGAATTGCGCGGCCGGAGAATCCGACCGTTTTGGGGGTATATATGAAGCTATCCGTTATCACCCGGGTCGCGGCCGCGACCCTCGTTTTGCTGCTGCCGGCGGCGCCGATGTTCGGCCAGTCCGAACGCGGAACGATTACCGGTGTGGTTCACGACAGTTCCGGAGCCGTGGTTCCGAACGCCAAGATCGCGATCGTCAGCCAGGCTACGAACGTGTCCCTGCCGCTAACGACAAACGAAGCCGGCGAGTACACCGCACCCAGCCTGCAGGCCGGCGTTTATTCCGTCCGGATCACCAAGGACGGCTTCAAAACCTCGGAAGTGCGCGGCATCGCGCTCGACGCCGCCCAGACCGTGCGCGCGGACGTGACGCTCGAGGTAGGGACCTCGACGCAGGCGATCGAGGTCATGGCTTCGGCAGTGCAGTTGCAGACCGAGGACGCGAAATCTACAACCACCCTGCAGAACAAGCTGGTCAACGACCTGCCGCTGGTGGTTGGCGGGACGGTCAGGACCCCATTCGATCTGGCATCCCTTACGCCCGACGCCAAGAATCTGGGAGGCGATAACGGCTTCATGCTGGGCGGCGGACAGGCGGCTTCCTACGGCACGTCCCTGGACGGTGTTTCCACCAATACCAGCCGCGCATTGTCCAAGAGTTGGGTGGCGTCGAATTCGCCCTCGGTGGAAGCCATCGAGCAGTTTTCGGTGGACACCAACGGTTTTAAGGCGGAATTTGGCCACGCCGGCGGCGGGAACCTCACCTACGTGTCCAAGTCGGGCACGAATCAGTACCACGGTTCGGCGTATGAATTCATTCGCAACAACGACTTCGACGCCAACAACTTCTTCAGTAACCAGTCTGGTATTGCAAATTCGATCTACAAGCAAAACGATTTCGGCTTCACCTTCGGCGGACCGGTCTGGATTCCGAAGGTTTATCGCGGCAAGGAGAGGACGTTTTTCTTTTTCTCCTACGAAGGTTTTCGCAACCGCACCGGCGCCAACGGAGCCAATTTCACGGTTCCGACCCCGGAAATGTACAACGGCGACTTCAGCAAGTGGGTCACCTCGGCCGGAGTGCAGATTCCCATTTACAACCCACTCAGCCAAACGCAGAACGCGGACGGGAGCTACACGCGCGTGGTCTTTCCGGGCAACGTGATTCCGAAGAGCTTGTTCAGTTCCGCGGCCGTCAAGGCGCTGGGCGTTTTCACCTCGGGCGGATCGCTCGCGCCCAACAACGGCGCCGCTCCGGGCACGGTTGGGTACGTCAGCAACAATTATCTGGAGACTTCCGGAACCCAGATCTACCCGGTCAACAAGTTCAGCGTCAAAGGCGACCATACTTTCAACTCGAAACACCGGATTTCCGGTTATTACGGGTATGACCGGGAGCATCAGACTTTTGGTCCCGACGGTCCACCGACGCTGCCCGGCCTGTACTCCACCTATAACGACCTGATTCAGGCCAGCGATGTGTTCCGGTTCAGTTGGGACTGGACGTTTGGAGCCAACAAGCTGAACCACTTCTTCGCCGGCGGGAACAACTGGCGGCAGGATCACAAGCCCCCGCAGGAATACATTGGCAACTGGAAAAGCAAGTTTTGCCTGGGCAACGTGCCCAACTGCGATGAGAACCTGGTCAACCTGTTCTCGGGCGGCACCGGCGACAACTACAGCACCTGGGGAGGCCAGGCCGACAACGGCTCCGAGAATACGGTCTACTCCTACAACGACGACTTCACCTGGAGCAGAGGCAACCACACCATTAAGCTCGGCGGAATGTTCCAGCTGAACCACTACAATGGCTTCGGCCGCCAGTGCGAGGGTGGTTGCGTGGGCTTCAGCTATCAGGAAACGGGCGTGCCAGGCGGCTCCAATCCGAACGCGGGCGGTAACGCTTTCGCGTCGTTTCTGTTGGGTCTGGCCGACAGCGGCCAGATCGACACCGTCCGGTTTATCGGCCAGCAGTTCTACTATTTCGCCGGTTATGTCCAGGACGATTGGCGCATCACTTCCAAGCTGGTGGTGAATCTGGGCCTGCGCTACGACCTCAACTTGCCCCCCACGGGGCTGAACGATCGCTGGGCCGATTTCTCGCCCACCACGCCGAACCCGGCCGCGGGCGGCATTCTGGGTGCGGTCCTGTTCGCCGGTAGCTGCCCGGGCTGTGTGGGCAGCCGTAGGCTGGCCGACATGTGGACCAAAGGCATCGGTCCGCACATCGGTTTGGCCTACTCCAAGGACGCGAAGACCGTGATTCGCGCTTCTTATGCGCGGTCGTTCGGTTCGCTCGTCTCGGTCAGCGGATCGACTCACAATTCGGGATTCACGCTGACCCAGACCTTCAGCAATAGCACCTCCGGCATTCTGCCCACGTTCACAATGGACCAGGGCATGCCTCCGTGGACGGCGCCACCCTTTATCAACCCGTCGGTATCCAATGGGACCAGCGTCGCCTGGTTCCAGGGCAACGAGACCACTAAGCTGCCCGCTATGGACAATCTTAACTTCTCTCTGCAAAGGCAGCTCACCAATTCGATGCTGGCCGAGATTGGCTACAACGGCGTGTTGGCCTCACACTTGCAGTCACAACTGCTGCAGTACAACCAGATCAGCCCAAAGTATTTGACCGCATTCGGCACGGTGGCGCAGAGCATCACGGTGCTCAACAGCCTGGTTGGTTCCGCCACTGCCAACGCGGCGGGCATCACCGCGCCCTTCCCCGGCTTCAACGCACTTTGGGGCTCGCGCGCGACCGTGGCGCAGGCGCTACGACCGTTCCCCCAATACACGTACATCGATACGTATGCGGGCCAGGGCGATCACAGCGGCCACTCGACCTATCATGCCCTGATCACCAAGTTCACCAAGCGCGTGAGTTCCGGTTTGACGTTCCAGGCGTCCTACGTCTTCTCGAAGCTGCTGACGGACTCCGATACGGCGTGGGGTGCGGGGTATGCCGCCGACTTCTTCAATCGCGGTCTGGAGAAGTCCATCGGCCAGTTCGACGTGACTAACGATTTCAAATTTGCCGGCGTCTACGATCTGCCGTTCGGCAAAGGCCAGCGCTGGCTTCAGAAGGGGCCGGCCGCCTGGATCATCGGGAATTGGCGCGTGGCCAGCATCAACCTATACAGCAGCGGCACGCCGGTCGGCATCGGCACCTCGTACACTCTTCCCATCTACGCCAACGGCGCCGGCGGGCGCGTACCGCCTTACATTACTTCCTACAGCGGCTGGCAGCCGAATTGGAGCGGCGGCTTCGATCCCGGCGTGGACAAGTTCTTCGTACCCTACGGCACCGGCCCCTTCCCAACCCAGGGCAGCGGAACCGCGCTGAACGCCCTTGGAAATTCGACCCGCTACAATCCCAAGGTCCGGCTGTTCCCGAATCTCAATGAGAACCTGTCGGTCACTCGTACGTTTCCGATCCGCGAGAGCCTCCGCCTGGAATTCCGCGCGGAAGCGTTCAATGTGCTGAACCGGGTGCGATTTGGAACGGGTTCCACGACGCTCCAAAGCCAGAGTTTCGGCGTGCTGACGGGGTCGGGGAGCCAGATCAACTCGCCGCGGGCCTTGCAGTTCGCCGCGAAATTATACTTCTGACGTTGCATCGAGGGTCGTAGTCGCGGCAGGCAAAGGGGAGGGTGGCGCGGTGAGGCCGCCCGTCCTCAGTGCTGGCCGTTCCCGCCGCGTTCCAGGAAGGCCTTCAGTAGTTGCTCGTTGACCAGTTGCGCGCTGGCAATCTGCGTCATCTTGTCGTCGAATTCCTGGTTGCGCTTGCGCTGCCTGCGGGCGTCCTGGACGGCGAGCCGGATAGCCCGGCGTAGCGTCCTCTCCGTCTTATCCTGGCTTGCCTCAAGCCTGGCCTGGTTTGCCTCAAACTTGGCCTGGTTTGCCTCAAACTTGGCCTGGTTTTCCCGCAGTTCCGCCATCCCGCGGTCATGGTCCGCGATCATCCGGTCGTGCTGTTCCAGCCATTGTTGGTGGTCCATTATGAGTTCGCCCTTTCGCGATGGACTTTCCGACACCCTGATTATACTTGCGCCAGCAGAAAAAAGATGAACGCCACCCGCAACGGGACGGCCCGGAGCGCGAAGCCTAGCCGATAGGCGTGGACCTGTGGGCGCCGGCCGCCTTTGTTCCAGCGCTTCTCCGCAGCCTTGCGGCCCGCCCGGCAGAAGGGGCTCGCCGGACGGTAGATCAAACCAAAAACCAACACAGCCAAGAATGCGTAACGCACGTGCCGTGGCTGTGTTACCTGTGCAGGCCCAGGGCGCGGATCCGCTTGTGCAGGTTCGTGCGCTCCATTCCCAGCGCCCGTGCGGCGCCGGAGACGTTCCAACTGGATTCCTCCAGGGCGCGCAGAATGTGCTCGCGCTCGGCCGATTCGCGGGCTTCCTGAATGGTCGATCTCGGGCCGGCCTCGCGCTGCACCCGGACCTCGACCGGGATGGCTTCGCGCGTCAACCGCTCGCCCGGCGTCAGGATCGCCATGCGCTCGATGGCGTTGCGCAGTTCGCGGGCGTTGCCGGGCCAGTTGTAGCTCTCGAGCATCGGGAAAACGGTCTCGTCCAGCATCTTTGGCTTGAAGTTGTTGCGCGCGCAGAATTCTTCCAGGAAATACTCGGCCAGCAGGCGGATATCGTGCGGCCGTTCGCGCAAGGCCGGAACGCGAATCGGCACCACGCTCAAGCGGTAGTACAGGTCCTCGCGGAACTTTTCCGCGGCCACCATCCCAGCCAGATCGCGGTTGGTGGCGGAGATCACACGCACGCTCACGCGGATGATCTGCTCGCCACCCACGCGATGGAACTCGCCCTCCTGCAGCACACGCAGGAGCTTAGCTTGCGAGGCGCCGTGCAGGTCGCCGACTTCGTCCAGGAAGATGGTGCCGCCGTCGGCCATTTCGAACTTGCCGCGCCGCATGCCGGTGGCGCCGGTGAACGAACCCTTCTCGTGGCCAAACAGTTCCGTCTCGATCAACTCCGTGGGGATGGCCGCGCAGTTCACCTTCACGAAGGCGCCCGAGGAAAACGGGCTCAAGTTGTGGATGTGGGCGGCCAGCAGTTCCTTGCCGGTGCCCGATTCGCCGATCAGCAACACGCGCGCATCCGACCGCGCGGCCATGGATGCCTGTTCCACAGCCCGGGTCCACGCCGGACTGCTGCCGATCATCTTTGGCGTTCCGCCCACCAGTTCGCGCAGGCGCTCGTTTTCCTGCCGCAGGGTGGACTGCTCCAGGGCGTTCTTGATGGCCAGCAGCACACGGTCGCGGCTGAGCGGCTTTTCCAGAAAATCGAAGGCGCCGGCGCGGGTTGCCTCCACCGCGTCGGCAATGGTGCCGTGCCCGGAGATCATGATCGCCGGCGCGGGAGTCCCGTTTTGGCGCACGGCTTTCAGGAGGTCGATTCCATTGCCGTCCGGCAGTTTCATGTCGAGCAGGTAGGCGTCGGCGCGGTGGGCGTCCGGGTGTTTCTTGAACTCCGCCACCGTGCGGCAGACATTCACCGCGTAGCCTTCGCGCTCCAGAATCATGCGCAGCGAGCGGCCGATGTTCTCTTCATCATCCACGATCAGTACGCGTTTGGAAGGCATTTGCCGGCCCGGGCAGCAGCACGCGGAAACCCGCGCCGCCCAGTTCTCCTTTCACGACCACGATATCCCCGCCCGATAACAGCGCACTCTTGCGTGCGATGGAAAGCCCCAGACCCATGCCCCTCTTCTTGAACGAAATGGTTGGCTGAAACAAAGAGGCGCGCGCCTGCTCGCTCAGCCCCGGCCCCGAATCGTGCACTTCGATGGCGATGCGGCCGCTGTCCGCCGCGGTCACGCCTAGAATCTTTCCGCCTTCGCCCGCGGCCTCCGCCGCGTTTTCCAGAAGGTTGGTAAGGATTCCCTTGAGCAGGTCCTGGTCGGCGACTACGTTGGGCGGCTCGTCTGCCAGACGGCAATCGTACGCTACTTCCGGGTGCGCGGTCTTGAGGAACGCGATGCGCTCCTGCAAAAGCGAGTTGACATCCACCGGCCCCGGCCGCACGGGCGGCTCCGTGGCGAATTGAGAGAAAGCGCGGATGCGGCGCTCCAGGGTTTCGATTTCGTCCACCACGATCTGCGTGGCCTGCTCCATAAAATTGCGGTCAGCTTCATCGTAACGGACCAGCATTTCCTCCACGGTGAGCCGGATCGGGGTGAGCGAGTTCTTCACCTCGTGCGCCATCTTGCGCGCCAGGGTCTGCCAACTGGCGAGTTGCCGGAGATAGACCAGGCGCTCGGTGGTTTCCTGGAGCTTATCCGCCATGTGGTTGAAGGCCTGGATGGCGCGGCCGATTTCGTCGTCGCGCCGCTCCTTGACGCGCGCATTCAAGTCGCCCGCCGCCAATTCGCTGAGGCCGGCGGTCAACTGTTGGATGGGATGGCTTACGCGGTGCGCCAGGTAGACCAGCAGTCCCAAAGAGACCACCCACACCGAAGCCGCCAGCAAAACGTAGGTCAGCTTCAGCCCGCGGCCCAGATCGCGAGCCTTGCCGGCCTCCACGATACCGCGCGCATCGCGAATTTCGCGGGCGAGTTGATCCATGCCTAAGCCGAGATTCTGCGAGTAGGACCAGACTTCGACGCCATGTCTTACCAGGTAATCCAGCCGGTCTCCTTGACGCCCGGCCAGCGCGAACTTTTCGTCCTCATCGCTGCCGGCAAACGCCTGCACCGGTTCGGGCCACTGGCCGCGATCGGCCGCCGCGTATTTGCGGGGTGCCACGCGGCCGGCCAGTGCGGACTGTTTGAGCTGGTCGCATGCCCGCAGGTAGAACTCCTTACCGGCTTTCTGGAGAGACTTCGAGATCGTATCCAATTGGCTGGTGGACGAAAACTCGACGCTTTGTTCCAGCAGCGAGGTGGTGATCCACACGGTGGCCGCCAGCGGCGCCAGCGTGGCTGCCAGAAAGATCAAAATCAGTCTGTTGCGAAGCCGATTCACCCGTTTCGCCCGCGGCCCGCCATGCGCGGCAAGTCCGACAACCGCAGGTGCCTCTCGATGGGTTCCCAGCGCGGCTCGCCGGCCTTGGGCTTCTGGCTGAAGAATTCCACGATTCTGCGGAAGCTGACCACCGGCTGCTCAGTGATGTTGGCCATCTCCTTCTGATCCGCAGTACCCAACTCAAACCGCAGCCAGAAAGGAGTATTCGGTTCCAGGCCGAGGGTGTTCACAGCCATGCTGTCCAGGCACCACGCCTCGGCAGCCGCCGCCGATAAGCCATCCACCGATCGCGGCGGCACGGCTCCGGTGGTGCCTAGCTGCGTTACCGAGAACTTTTCCTCCCAGAGCGCGAAACTCACCACAAACCGGCCCTGGCGCCGCCTTAGTACGGTTACATGATCGTCATGGAAGAGCGTTACCTGGGCCACGTAGGCCACCGAAGCCCCGTCTTTCAGGCGTTCCAGCGGCTTGCCGATTAGGAAATGCAAGGTGGGAGCCGATAGATGCAGGTTGTCGCCATCGTATTTGATTTCAAGGGATTCCGCGCCCCGAAGCGAAAGCAAAGGTGTAGCCAAGCCGGCCAGAAGCCAGCTTCTGCGGCTAATCCTGGTGCCCCGCGAGGGTTGCTCCATTCAATAAATCATGCCCATCATCAAGATCGGTTCCACGTGCCCTGCCCGAATGGGAAACGCAACTGCGAGCGAAAAGATCGATTCTTTGATTCCAACTCCGACCGAATGCTTCTGGGCAGCTGGCTGCCCACTGTCCCAGATCGCGCCGGTATCGTAGAAGGCCTGGAAAGGCCCATACCGGTACTCGACGCTGTTGTGGACCAACCGGTTTCCTCCCATTGGGTCCAGATCGTATTTGTTCCAACCACGCAGGTAGTAGCTGTTGCCGGCGACGAACCGGTCAAACAAGGGAGCCCGCCCGCTGATGACGCCCCCGCTGACGTCGTCGAGGATCTGGTGCTTGCCATGCGTGAAGCGGTAGCGCAGACCCCAAAAATGGGACACGTAGACGAAATCGCTGCCGAGCATGCGGGTAGCAGCGCGCAGTGTGTAGCCGGCATCAATCTCCTGTTGAGAGTCCGCCGGCTCCAGCCGTTGATGATACCGCAGGGTCGTCAACAAGGCGTCGGCTGCCTCGGTATGCGCCGCCGGGTACTGGTTTTCCAAGCGCTCAAAGCTAGCCCCGACTTCCAGAGTGAGAGGCTTGGCCAAGGTAATGGTTGCGGTCGGCTGGAAATTCTGGCGGGCCCGGTAGGCGTCGGAGGTCACACCCGGATGGGCCTCAATCGCATCGAGAGTATTGCGGTTCCACAGTTCGTGGTAGCTCTCAAACTGAAATCTCAAGTTCACCCGGTCGGTGCCCAGGGACTTGGTTTCATAGCGGGCGGAAATACCCGCGTTGCGCTCCATCAGCGAATCGCCGTCGCTTGCCAGGCCGAAAAGTAGGCTATTCTGGTGGACCGTGAAACCCACCGCGCCGGCGCCGCTCCATCCTTCTTTGGAACTGTAGAGGAACTTGGTGACGGTGGCGTCCACGTTGCCGCGCGCGGGTTTGACCTCGAATTCCACACGCACGTGCTCTGGTGTGTCGCTGCGCAGCAAATGATGGCTGACTTCGCGGGCGGAGAATTCCTTCTTGATGCGCGCGGCCAGATCGTCCAGCACTCCCGGATTCAACTTCTGCCCAATCAACGCGGCCAGTTCCCGGCGCAATCCGGCGCTGATCTTTTCGCTTTGATCGGTCAGGTCGGTTCTCCAGCCCTTGCCCGCCACAATCACCGTATCCACGGTATAACGCTTGTTCACATTGAGGTCGGAATCCTGCGATCCGGCGAAGAGCGTGCCGCCCGAAATCAGGCAGACGAGCCAGGCGTATTTCATACGGTTCCGGCAAGCACGCTGCATTCCAATTCTAACTTGTTGGAAGGTAAAGAGATATAAATGGCGGCATAGTGCCCTGTGTTCACAGGTGTGGGGCGGACAGGTTGGAAAAGGAGTGGTGGGTAAATCAGCGACGACCGGCTGGCGAGGTCTAGCTTACAGGACCTTCGCCAGTTCGGTTGCGAACGCGCTGCGGGGAGACTGCTCACGGTTCCGGCCGCCACGTTTCCTGCGGTCGGGACGTTGTTCGATTCGGACTGCATTTGGGGCTACAGTTGCTGCTACGGATTGTTGCGGCGAACGCGGCGCATCCTTGCCCTTGGGCGGCTGGGCCGGATTGGCGCGCAACAGACGGTCTTCGAGAGGGGCGCGGTCGAACCGGCGGATGATCGACTGCATCTCGTCGGACGTGGGCGCTTCGACAAAAGCGAACCCCTTCGATTCTTGTGTTTCGTGGTTTCGGATCACCTTTACTGCATCGGCCACGAGATCTTCAGCGGCCAGCCATTGTTTGATGTCATCGGCGGTGACCCAGGTGGGGAGATTGCCAAGAAATACGGTAAAACTCATTCAGTTGATTATTCTACTCCGTTACGTTGGATTTGTGGCGCAAGGGGGAGGGTTCCGATCTGCCACCTAGATAGTATCAGAGTCCCCAGTCGGATTGCAAACGGTTGATGCGACATTTTCCGGCCGAGTCTTGAGGCCAGGCACAGGAGCAGTCCGCCCACAATCAAGAGGGCACTGGAATGGGGTTCGGCCACCTCCGGATTCTGCACCAGCACCGCGCTGGGGAGACCACCTACTTCCAGCGGACCGCCAGACAGGCTCACGAACAGGTCCTGCCGTAGGGTAGAGGGAGGCAGGCCGAGTTCAACGGCTGGTCCCAAATCCCGCAGGATCAGCTCCGCTCCCGCGCCGCCGAAGATTTCTTCCGAAGCCTGTGCAGTGAGTTCGAAAGAGCCCTCCAGAGTGGAGACCGCACCCGAGAACGTGGAACTCCAGAAAGTCCCAGGGCCAAAGCTCAGGGGCGCGCCCAAACTCACCGAAAAGGCGCCGTCCGACGATTGCAGCCCGGCTTCGAACGTGGCCCCGATATTCGACACCGCCGAAGAAAAGACAAAGCTGACACTCGTGGGATTGAGCGGCAGGCCGAAGTTAGCGGCGTGCACTGTGTAGTTCCAACTGGGAATGTCGAACAGCAGGGCGTCGCCGGGCTCCAGCATGGCCGCGGACGCGTGCGATGCGTCGATGGTTCCAGCGCTGAGCGGGAACGCGGCCAACCAAAGAAGCCACGAAGCGTGGAGTTTCATTCCGGTTAGGATTGTAAGGGGGAAAATCGCGGAGGGGAAGATGGAGCCGTACTGGTACAAGGGTAGTAAGATGAAGCGGGCAGGCGAGGATGCCTACCTCACGTTATGAGAATTGTCAGCGTTCGCTCATACCTGCTGTCGTATCCGTTTCCGGAGCCGATCCGGCTGCCCTTTTACGGCGGGGAGCGCACCATCGTGAAGCGCGATGCGATGCTGATCCGCGTGGAAGCCGACAACGGACTAATAGGGCACGCCCCCGGGCCCGGGAGCGAATGGGCGCAGCGGGCCATCGAGCAGAGTGTGGCGCCTTTTCTGGAAGGGCGGTCGTTGGCCGACCCCGATGCGCTGCGCGTGAAATTCATGGACGGACCGGGCGCCAACCTCGAGCTGGCGAAAATCTATTGCGCCGTGGAAATCGCCCTGTACGACCTCACCGGCAAGGCGCTCGGTGTGCCGGTTTCCGAGTTGCTCGGGGGGCGGGTGCGCGACAATATCCGGCTCTACGGCAGCGCTGGAATGTACATGCCGCCGGAAGCTTACGCTGCCGAGGCGGCAGCCATTGCCCAATTCGGGTTCCGCGCTTACAAGATGCGGCCTGCCCTTGGCCCGGAACAGGATCTGGAAACCGTCCGGCTGATGCGCCAAACCGTGGGCCCGGATTTCGACCTGATGGTGGACGCCCATACCTGGTGGCGCATGGGCGACCGCAGCTACAGCCTCGACACCGTTGAGCAACTGGCTCAGGAAATGGCCGGTTATCGCATTGCGTGGCTGGAAGAACCGCTGCCACCCGACGATCATGCCGGCTACCTGCGGCTCAAGGAGAAGGACCTGGTGCCGCTGGCCAGCGGGGAACACGAACCCGATGAAGCGCGTTATCTGGACCTCATCCTCTCGAACGCCGTGGACTACGTGCAGATGGACGTTTGTTGCCAGGGCGGTTATTCGCTGGGCCGGCGCCTCTTCGCCGAGATCGCCCGCCAGGGTTTGTGTTTCGCCTTCCACAGTTGGGGCACCGCGCTCGAAGTGATCGCAGCCGCGCAGCTTGGCATCTGTTGGCTGCCGGCGGTGGTGGAGTGGCTGGAGTATCCCTGCTATTCCAGTCCCGGCCGCACAGGCATGTATCCCTTCCCGCTGGCGGCGGAGATTCTTAAGGAGCCGCTGGAACTGGATCATGGCGATCTGATCGTTCCCAGAACGCCCGGGCTCGGCGTGGTGGTGGACGAGTCCGTGATGGAGCGCTACCCTTGGATCCCCGGCCCCTGGTCGTACTTCCGCACCGATCACCCCGCTGAGACGCGCGCGGTGATGAGCGATCACAGCGTCAAGTGGGATTCGCCCCCGGCCGGTATTTCTTAAGGGTTGCGTGGATCATGGGGCGGTCCAGCCCCGACCAATCATCATCGGTGTCACCCTTCGGGAAGATCCGGTACCATCCCAAAACAGAATGATGCCGGATCGTGGAAATCTGCAAAACACCTTTCAGACACAGCCCCGCGGCCCGACCCCCAAGTCTGACGTTACAATGAATTCATGTCCGATACCTTAACCATCGCGGGCCGCGAATTCGGTTCCCGTCTCATCGTAGGAACCGGGAAATATCGCAGCTTCGCGGAGATGAAGCGATGTCACGAAGCCTCGGGTGCGGAAATGGTGACGGTGGCGGTGCGCCGCGTCAACCTCACGGACCGGTCGAAGGAATCCCTGATCGATTACATCGATCGTTCCAAGATCTTCATCCTGCCCAACACGGCCGCCTGCTACACCGCCGATGACGCCGTGCGCACCGCCATACTGGCCCGCGAGGTCGGCCTTTCCAACTGGATCAAGCTCGAAGTGATCGGCGACGAAAAGACGCTTTTCCCGGATAACGCCGGCCTGCTGGAGGCCACCCGCACGCTGGTGAAAGAGGGGTTCGTTGTCCTCCCGTATACGAATGACGACGTGGTAAACGCGCGCAAGCTCATCGACGCCGGGGCCGCCGCGGTGATGCCGCTGGCGGCGCCTATCGGGTCCGGACTGGGAATTCAAAACCCGACCAACCTCCGGATTTTCCGCGAGATGATCACGGCGGTGCCGGTGATCGTGGATGCCGGTGTGGGCACGGCGTCAGACGCCGCCATTGCCATGGAATTGGGCGCCGATGGCGTCCTCATGAATACGGCGATCGCCGCGGCCGACGACTCGGTCAAAATGGCGCGCGCGATGCGGCTTGCGGTGGAATGCGGCCGCCTCGCCTATGAAGCAGGCCGCATGCCGAAGAAACTCTATGCCACGGCCAGTAGTCCCTTGGCGGGAGTGGTGGGGAGTTAGTGTAGAGGAAAGGCCGCCGCCGCGCGCGCAAAGCCGGCAGGCGGATTGCCAATCAGATTGCCAATCCGCCGCAGGTTGGCAACCGGTTGGCAACCTGCCCACAACTGCGTGGCTTCAAAATGAGATAGATTGGTTTGCACCGACCCAATGAAACCCGATTACGACGTCCTCATCATCGGCTCCGGCGCCTCGGGAGGCATGGCCGCTTATATCCTGACGCAGAAAGGCGTGCGCTGCCTGATGCTGGACGCGGGGCCGGCCATCGACTTCGAACGGCATCGCACCCAGAAGGCCGTCTACGATCTTCCGTACCATGGCTTCGGCCGTCCGGGCCGCTTCCCGC
>Ga0209067_10000804_pt1 | contig 19648 bp, 15 predicted proteins | sample ColStrG_CSR_2013_FD_187199 | JGI IMG/M metagenome (GOLD analysis project Ga0209067, IMG submission 187199) | Freshwater sediment microbial communities in response to fracking from Pennsylvania, USA - Cold Stream Run_MetaG_CSR_2013 (SPAdes)... | ecosystem: Environmental > Aquatic > Freshwater >...
ACCTGGAACTTCGGGCTAGGGTTTCGGGCGTTGCTTTCGGGTCGGCGTCCTTTGCCGGTTTACACGGTGATGTAAGGTGGACTGATGGCGGCTCACCGGAAGCTTCGTACGCAAGTCGGCATCGTCGGAGCCGGACCGGCGGGCCTGATCCTCTCGCAGTTGCTCCACCTCCAGGGCGTCGAGTCCATCGTGATCGAGAGCCAGACGCGCAAGCACGTGGAAGAGCGCATCCGCGCCGGCGTGCTCGAACAAGGCACGGTTGATCTGCTCAACGAATCGGGCGTCGGAGAGCGCATGCGGCGCGAAGGCCTGGTGCATCACGGAATCGAACTGCGATTCAATGGCCGTGGCCATCGCATCGACATGTACGATCTCACGGGCGGCCGCGCCATCACGGTGTACGCCCAACACGAGGTGGTGAAGGACTTGATCGCGGCGCGGCTTCAGTCCGGGGGGCAGATCCTCTTCGAAGCCGAAGAAGTCAGCGTCCACGATTTCGCGGACGCGTCGCCGCGGATCGTGGTTCGCCATGCCGGCGAGGAGTGCGAGATTGCCTGCGATTTCATCGGCGGCTGCGACGGCTTCCACGGAATCTGCCGGCCCGCGATTCCCTCCGGGGTTCTCCGCACTTACGAAAAGGTCTACCCGTTCGGCTGGCTGGGCATCCTGGCGGAAGCGGCGCCCGCCTCGCCGGAGCTGATCTATTCCCACCACGAGCGCGGCTTCGCCCTGCTCAGTATGCGCACGCCGCACATCAGCCGCGTGTACCTGCAGTGCCGGCCCGACGAAGAGATTACCTCTTGGCCGGATGGCCGCATCTGGGAAGAGTTGCAGCATCGCTTTGCGACTTCCGATGGCTTCCGCCTGAATGAAGGCCCGATCATTCAAAAAGGCGTGACCGCGATGCGCAGTTTCGTCGCGGAACCGATGCAGTACGGGCGCTTGTTCCTGGCCGGCGACGCCGCGCACATCGTGCCGCCGACCGGCGCCAAAGGCCTCAATCTCGCGGCCGCCGACGTGCGCATACTTTCCCACGCGATCGCCCGCTGGTATTGCTCGGGCGCCACGGACCTTCTCGATCGATACTCCGAAATCTGCCTCCGCCGCGTGTGGCGCGCGCAGCATTTTTCGTGGTGGATGACCTCCATGCTGCACCGCTCCGAAGGCGGCGACGGCTTCGACTACCGGCGGCAACTGGCCGAACTCGATCATGTCACCACCTCCCGCGCGGCCGCCACCAGCCTCGCCGAGAACTACACCGGACTGCCCTTCACTCTACCTGGAGAACGCCTGTGATCCGAAACACTCCACCCTTCCGTGCCGACCATGTCGGTAGCCTGCTCCGCCCTGCTTCGCTGAAGGAGGCGCGCGCCCGCCACGAGCGCGGTGAGACCTCGGCCGAAGATCTGCGCGCCGCCGAAGATACGGCCATCGAGCACATCATCGCCAGGCAGGCCGGAGTGGGTTTGCGCAGCGCCACCGATGGCGAATTCCGCCGCGCCATGTGGCACTTCGATTTTCTGGAACATCTGGATGGCGTGGAATCGTTCCGCTCCGATCACGGCATCGCGTTCCAGGGCGGCATCGAGACCCAGCCCAAAGGGCTGCGCGTCACCGGCAAGGTCGGGTTCTCGACGCATCCGATGCTCGATCACTTCCGCTTTCTGCGCGACCACACACGCGCCACGCCAAAGATGACGATCCCTTCGCCGAGCGTGCTTCACTTCCGCGGCGGACGCCGCGCCGTCAGCCCGGAGGTCTACCCGGAGATGGAGGAGTTCTACCGCGATCTCGCGGTGGCGTATCGCGGCGCCTTGCAGGCGTTCGCGGACGCGGGCTGCCGCTATCTGCAACTCGACGAGGTCAACCTCGCGTACCTATGCGACCCCGAGCAGCGCTGGATTCTGCGCGAACGCGGTGACGATCCGGACCGTCTTCCCGGCATCTATGCGGACATGATCAACACCGCCATCGCCGGACGCCCGGCGGATATGACCGTCACCATGCATCTGTGCCGCGGCAACTTTCGCTCGAGTTGGATCGCGCAGGGCGGTTACGAACCCGTGGCCGAATTGCTGTTCAACCAGATCGGCGTGGACGGCTACTTCATGGAGTTCGATACCGAACGCGCGGGAGGCTTCGAGCCGCTCCGCTTCGTGCCTGGGAACAAACTGGTGGTGCTCGGGCTGGTCACCTCCAAAACCGGCGCGCTGGAACCGGCTGCGGAACTCCAACGGCGGATCGGCGATGCGGCCCGATATGTCGATTCCGAGCAACTCTGCCTCAGCCCGCAGTGCGGCTTCGCCAGCACCGAGGAAGGCAACGCCCTTTCCGAAGAAGAGCAGTGGGCCAAGCTGGCGCGCATCGTGGAAGTCGCGCGGACCGTGTGGGGCGAGTGAGCGTCGTAGATTTGCATTCCAGCCGGATTCGCCATCATAATCAGTCAAATCATGACCCCACTCAACCGCCGTCTCTTTCTGCAGCGGACCCTGGCCGCTGCCACGCTTACGTCGGCACGGTATCCTCTCGCCGCCGGCACCGTTGATCTGAAACCGTTCGAAGCCGAGATCGCGAAGCGTCACGATGAAGCTCTCGCGCGGCTGCAAAACTGGATTCGCCAGCCCGCGATTGCGGCTGAGAATCGCGGCATGACCGAGGGCTGCGACCTGATGATCCGAATGTTGCGGGACGCCGGCTTCGACAAAGTCACGAAGGTTGCGACCGACGGCCATCCTGGAGTTTTCGCCACGCTCGATGCCGGCGCGCCGAAAACGGTCGGCATTTATTTTATGTATGACGTGAAGCAGGCCGACCCCTCAGAGTGGTCGTCTCCGCCGTTTGAAGCGCACGTGGTCGACAGGCCTGGGGTCGGAAAAGTCCTGATCGGCCGCGGCGCGGTCAACCAAAGAGGACCGGAAGCGATGTGGCTCGCGGCGTTGCACGCGTTCAAGGGCACCCGGCGCAAGCTTCCGGTGAATCTGGTTTTCGTGGCCGAAGGGGAGGAGGAGATCGGATCGCCCCACTTCCCGCAAATTGTCCAGCGGCCGGAGGTTCTGGCCGCACTCCGGAAATGCGCGGGCGTCTACATGCCGATGCCGATGCAGGCGCTCGACGGAACGGTCACCATCAATCTGGGCGCGAAGGGCGTCATCGAACTGGAACTGGTGTCGAGCGGCGAACGCTGGCATCGCGGACCCTGGCAGGACCTGCATTCCTCGAACGAAGCTCGCGTAGACAGCCCGGCGTGGCACCTGGTGCAAGCGCTGGCAACCCTGGTGGGTCCGGATGGCCACACGCCGGCGATCGACGGTTACGCCGAGAAGGCTCGCCCGCTGAATGCCGAAGAGAAGTCGCTCATCCGCGAAGCCGCCAAACGTCAGAACGAAGACGTCGCAAAGAAGCAGATGGGCGTCGAACGCTGGGTGCACGACGTGGACTGGCTCGAATCGCTGGAACTGCTCGCGGGCAGACCGACGGTGAACATCGAAGGACTGGTCTCCGGATATACGGGGCCGGGCGGCAAAACGATCCTGCCGCATCGCGCGGTGGCGAAGCTCGACTTGCGCCTGGTCCCGAACATGACGGCAAGGGATTCGCTTGCTGCGCTGAAAGCGCACCTGGCAAAACGCGGGTTCCCAGACATCGAGGTCAACATGACCGGCGGTTACGATCCGACCACGACACCGCAGAAATCGGATCTGATCCAGGCGCAGGCTGCGGTGTATCGGCGCAACGGAATCGAGCCGGTCTTCTGGCCCAGGCTGGCGGGATCGTGGCCGGGCTACATCTTCACAGGCGAACCGCTCAACCTGCCCGCTGGACATTTCGGACTGGGCCACGGGAACGGCGCGCACGCTCCCGACGAGTACCTGGTTATCGAATCGGCCAATCCGAAGGTGCAAGGGTTCGATGGCGGGATACGGTCGCAGGTAGAGTACCTGTATGAGTTGGCGTCCAGTTGAACCATGTTGCCGGGCGGCCTGCTGCGCGATCCCGATTTCCTGAAGCTGTGGTTCGGCCAAGCCGTCTCGCGCATCGGATCCCAGGTCACGTTGGTGGGAGTGCCCCTCACGGCGATCCTGCTGTTGGGAGCGTCGCCACTGCAGATGGGCGCACTCGCCGGGGTATCTGCCGCGCCCGTGCTCCTGTTCGGACTATTCGCTGGGGCCTGGGCCGACCGCCTGCGCCGCCGGCCGATTCTCATCGCCGCCGATCTGGGGCGCGCCGCCGTGCTTGCCGTGATCCCGCTGGCTGCGATGCTCGGCCGCCTGACCATGACTCACTTGTACGTAGTCGCTACACTGAGCGGGTTCCTCACCGTACTGTTCGACGTCAGCTATCAGGCGTATCTGCCGTCCCTGGTGGAACGGGAGAACATCGTCGAAGGCAACAGCAGGCTGGCGTTGACGGAATCGCTCGCCGAGATCGCCGGGCCCTCTCTCACCGGCGCGCTGGTTCAACTGATCACCGCGCCTATGGCCATTCTTTGCGACGCTGTCTCCTTCGCCGCTTCGGCCGTGTCGCTTTGGCTCATCCGAAAACCCGAGCCGCCGCCCACCCGCGCGTTGGCGCCTCACATGGGCCGGGAAATCGCCGAAGGACTGCGCACAGTCTGGCGCGATCCTTTACTCCAGCCACTGGCCGGACGCTCGGCCATGGCTGCCTTCTTCCTGGGCTTCGGCAGCAGCCTGTATTTTCTGTTTGTCACTCGCGAACTCGGCCTGACGGCCGTGCTTTTGGGCCTCGTGATCTCGGCCGGCGGCCTCAGCAACCTGGCCGGCGCGTTCCTGGCAGGCCGGATTGCAAGCCGGTGGGGTGTCGGCAGGACACTGGTCGGTTCGGCGTTGGTGATCGGCCTTGCAATGTTGGCGGTGCCGCTGGCACGCGGATCCGTGGCAGTCTGCACGGCGATTCTGATCGCCTCCCAACTCTGCGACGCCGCCTGGCCCGTCTTCAGCATCAATCAAACCAGCCTTCGCCAGGCCATCACTCCGCATCATCTGCTAGGGCGCGTCAACGCCGCCACCCACCTCCTCTTCCATGGCATCCTGCCGTTGGGCGCGCTGGCCGGCGGCGCCATTGCCGAGGCGATCGGAGCGCGGAACACCCTCCTCATGGCCGCTTGCGCCATCCTGCTCTCCACCTTGTGGCTGGTGTGCTCGCCGGTGCGCTGCCTGCGGGATCTCCCCACCGCCCCGGTGGGGCCATGAACGGAGCCGCGCGCGACAGCTAGCGGTATTCCGGTGCAAATCGCGCTAGAATCTCGGAATGCTCAGCCGCCGCGGAATGCTCACGTGCCTGGCTGGCGCGCCGCTTGCCTTGAGGGGCGCGCCGGGCCGCCCAGTGCGGATAGGAGGCCCCATTTTCCTCACCTCGGACGATCCGCGTGAACTGGCCCGCGAGCACCGCCGCCTTGGGTATAGCGCGGCGTATTGTCCTGCCGCGAAACCAGGCGAGACCGAGCGGATCCGCGCCATTCAAAGCGCTTTCGCCGCGGAGAACGTGGTGATCGCCGAGGTCGGCGCCTGGAAGAATATGCTCGATCCCGACGCAGCCGCGCGCCGTGCCAACGTCGAGTACGTCACCGAACGCCTGGCGCTGGCCGACGAGGTGGGCGCACGCTGTTGCGTCGATATCGCCGGCTCCTTCAACCCAAAATACTGGTACGGCATGCATCCCAAGAATCTCACCGGGGAATTCTTCGACGCTACCGTTGGAAACTGCCGGCAGGTGATCGATGCGGTCAAACCCACGCGCACCCGGTTCACCATCGAGATGATGCCCTGGTCCATCCCCGATGGTCCGGATTCTTATGTCGCGCTGATCAAAGCCGTGGACCGCCGGTCCTTCGCCGTGCATCTGGATGTCTGCAACGTAGTGAACAGCCCGACCCGGTTCTACAACAACAAAGCCTTGATCGAAGAGTGCTTCCGCAAACTCGGCGCTTGGATCGCCTCCTGTCATGCGAAGGACTTGGCCTGGGTGCCCGAATACAACGTTCACTTCGCCGAAGTGATTCCAGGCCGCGGCGAAATCGACTACCGGGCGTACCTGCTGGAGCTCTCGAAACTGGCGGTGGACGCGCCCCTGATGCTCGAACATCTGAAGAACGCCGCGGAGTACGACGAAGGCCGCGCTTATATCCGGCGGGTGGCGTCGGAGGCCGGCGTCAGCTTGGCGTAACCGCCGGGCTCAGTTCGCGTCGCGGAAAGCATCCGCCATGTCGCGCGGACCGAATTCGAACGGGTTATCGGTTATATTGAAGAAACCCGGTATCGACCGGGCCCGCCTGGCCCAAGCCAGGCATTCCGGAGACCTTATGCCCTGCCTGCTAGTGTTCATCGCCGTTGCCTTCCCGCGGGTCATCCTGGTGCTGATGTTCTTTCTTTCGGACTACCTTCAGCGCGCCTATCAAAACCTCCTGATTCCCCTGCTCGGCTTTTTCTTCCTGCCGCTCACCACGCTAGTGTACGCCTGGCTCACCAACTCCCACATGCCCCTGGAAGGCCTCAACCTGGGAATCCTGATCGTGGCCGTCATCGTGGACGTCGGCGGGCTGGGCGGCGGAGAATACCATCGCCGCAGACGTCTGTGATCGCTTACCATACTGTTGATGCGCTACATCCGCTGGACCGCCACCGCCCTGCTGGGCGCTCTCGCTTTCGCCTGCTTCGCGCAGGCGCCTGCTAAGAAGGGAAAACCCGACGTGAAAAAACTAGACTTCGGAAAACTGCCCGACGGCACTTCGATTGAACTCTACACGCTCTCTAATGCCAAAGGAATGCAGGCCGGGATCATTACCTACGGTGGCATTGTCGTCTCGCTGACCGCTCCCGACCGAACGGGCAAATACGCCGATGTCGTCCTCGGCATGGCTGACTTGGCCGGCTACTTGACCCCGCCGCCATACTTCGGCGCGATCATCGGCCGTTATGGCAACCGCATCGGCCACGCCCAGTTCTCGCTCGATGGCAAGGTGTTCCGCCTGCCCGCCAACGACGGCGCCAACACCCTGCACGGCGGCCTTAAAGGTTTCGACAAGCACGTCTGGAAGGCCACACCGGGCACCGGGGCCGATGAATCCGTCGAACTCACCTACACCAGCAAAGACGGCGAGGAAGGCTTCCCCGGAAACCTGGCGGTCAAAGTCGTCTACACCCTCACCGCAGGCAACGAGCTCAAGATCGACTACACCGCCACCACCGACAAGAACACAGTCGTCAACCTCACCAATCATTCCTACTTCAACCTGGCCGGGCAAGGAGAGGGCGATATCCTCGGGCACGAGGTGATGATCGCCGCCGACCGTATTACGCCCGTCGATTCCGGCCTCATTCCCACAGGGGAACTGCGCTCCGTCAAGGGCACGCCCTTCGACTTCACCAAGTCCACCGCCATCGGCGCCCGCATCGGCCAGAACGACGAGCAACTCAAGTTCGGAAAGGGCTACGACCACAACTGGGTGCTCAACAAAAAAGCCGGGATGGCGAAAGCCGCCGAAGTGCACGAGCCCAAGACCGGCCGCGTGATGGAAGTCTGGACTACCGAACCCAGCCTGCAGTTCTACACTGGCAATTTCCTGGATGGCACCCTGAAGGGAAAGGCCGGCAAGATATATCCCCAGCGCAGCGCCTTCTGCATGGAGACCCAGCACTATCCGGATTCGCCCAACAAGCCAGCCTTCCCCACGACCGAACTGAAGCCCGGCGAAACCTGCCACACCACGACTATGTACCGCTTCTCCGCCAGATAGCACCTTGCCTACTGCTGTGGGCAGGTCGTGAACAGTTGTCAACCTGCGGCGGATTGGCAATTCGCCTGCCGACATTGGAAACGCAGTTGCGACTTCGGAAGAAACTCTCGCTAACTGGCCTATCCTACTGAGGGGAAGATGGCATGAGAACTGCTTTCGCGTTGAATTTGGCGGCTGTAGCGGGCGCCCTGCATGCGCAACAGGGCCCGGTGCGCATCGACAGTCACGACATCGGCGGGGTGGTGACCGGAGCCAAGGGCCCGGAAGGGAGTGTCTGGTTGATCGCGGCGACTACTGACCTGACTACCAAATTCGCCAAGATCGTGGTTACCAACCGGCACGGCCAAAAGGCGGGCCCTCTGCGGGAGGGCCTGGACACCGCCACCGGGGAGTTGGTGGCGGTGACCGGCCGGACGTCTTCTGGAAGGTCGTCAGGGTCACGGTTCGCGATGAAGTCACGATTCGCTCCGTGGTTGCCCGCGAGCAGAAGATACACCGTCAAAATACCCCGCAGCCGTTTGCTGGCAATCAGACCGATGGTGGCAGCCGGAACTCCGTGTTGAGCAAGGATCGATGCGGCGACGCAGTCCTCTCAGCTTTTGGTCGCCGCGTCTCGAACGTTGTCACATCGTAATCCGGAGTCTATGGGTGCCGATATCCGCCAGTTGGCGCGGATTCATCGGCGGCGCCCTCCTCCAGAACCTCTGGCTCGCCGCCAGTACCGCAAGGAACGGACGCAGGCGAAACCGTGTATCGGATCACGGGCAGATTCCCTGCGCAAGAACGGGCCGACGTCTCGTCGATGAGTCGAAGCGAAGACGTCGCCGCGCGCCGCGACACCCCGCGAGGCAACCGCCGCCCGGTCGGCGGCGACGCGAAGCGGATTGCAAGAATTAAGTACTCGTACCAAAGTTTCGGATTCGATTACCTTAATTATGGTGTTGCCGGGTCCCGTATCCGCCCTCAAGTGATTGACAAGTAGAACAAAAGTCGATTGGCCATTGAATTGCTAGCGGGCTACTGGGATCACTAGAGAATAGCGCTTTGGGTCCGCGAGCAAACGCCGACCACCCGGTATCCACTCGTGGGAGTGTTTTGCTAAGAGAGGAGATTCGAACCGTATGAGGAAGACGGTTTTTGTTCTGGCAATTGCGATGCTGACGATGTTCGGCGCGGTGGTACCGGCCCGGGCCGACGTGCCGTACACGTTCACCTTCAGTGACATGTATTACGTCGACTCGCTGACAACGTTCCACAGTATATTCGGCGCCACGACTACGGGATATGGTACTGCGGGGATTTATCAAGAAACCAACACTACCACCCCCATCGTCACGAAGTTAAGCAACGGCAGTGGTGTCCCCGGCGAATATGTGGAAAATACCACTCCTAATGCAACTGACGAGCTCACGCTTAATGGTTGGAGTCAATCGCTCAGCAACGGCCAACAAGTGGCTGAGGTGTACAATTTAGACAACCCTCTCAATGGCGTCGTTCTTTATTTCCAATACAAAACGGGCGTCACGAGTACGAGCAGCGGCAACACTACGCCATTCACATTCAACAGCTTCGAGCTTAGCGGCTCGTCCCCAGCCGCAAATCTGAGCTTCACTCTCGAGGGGCTCTCTGGTGGTGCGGTGGTTGATACAGCCGTATTAACCGTAACCGGCAACACTCTTACCACTTTCACGGAAAACTGGACGAACGTCGACACTGTGGAAATCGTTTCTACGACGAGTTTGCCGGTCAATTGGGGCTCAGGTGCCTTGTATATGGACAACGTGACAATCAACAATACGGTGCCAACGCCGGAACCGACCAGCATCGCTCTACTTGTTACTATGCTCGGTGCACTCAGCGTCTTCATGGGCAAGAGGCTTCTCCGAGGTGGCGACGACTAGGTCCAGTGGAAGCGATCTAAAAGGGTTCGGGGACCAGGCGGAAATCCTGATAGCGTTTCAGGCCCGCCAGCGCCAGTAATGCCGACCAATGTGTATCATGCAGCATTAACCATGCTTTTGGGCAGTACGTCGAATTCCTTCGCGGAATGTGTCGTACTGCCACTGCGCTTCCCCGCTTCCGTCTTGAACTTCGGCGCATGATCGGTTCGTCTTCGTGCCCATAGTCGCAATCCCCCCTTCCGCCAGGTGTCGCTTGGCCAGGCGCTCACTCGCATCAGAAGGCCGTTATCGGTTGTGGCCCCTGCAGCACGCATCCAATCCGGGCACCGACGAGCGTGAGTGATGCCCACGATGCCAGGCTTTGCCGCAGTCAGGGCGCAAGGAGCGCCGGTGAAGTCTGCACCGGGCTCTACCTGTTGGCCGGGCGTCCCAAGTGCCTGCGCATTTCAATGCGTAGCCCTGCGTTAGCGTGCCCTCGCCGTTGTGCGCAAAGCTCAAACAAACTGTCCCGAAACTCCCGAAACCTGTCTCCCCCCTCCCCGAGTTCCCAGGGTATATACTATGCCCGAAAAGCGTTTGCTCGCCGGACAGGCCAGGGGGCCTATCCTACTGAGGGGAAGATAGCATGAGAACTGCATTCGCGTTGTATTTGGCCGCCGTAGGGGGCGCCCTGCATGCGCAACAGGCCCCGGTGCGCATCGACAGCGACGACATCGGCGGGGTGGTGACCGGAGCCAGGGGCCCGGAGGCGGGCGTCTGGGTGATCGCGGAGACTACAGGCCTGCCTACCAAATTCGCCAAGATCGTGGTTACCGACGACTCCGGCCGATACGTGGTGCCCGATCTTCCGGCCGCGAACTACACCCTATGGGTGCGCGGCTACGGGCTGGTGGATTCGCCAAAGGTGCAGGCGAGGCCGGGCAAGATTGTGAACCTCACCGCAGTGGCAGCGCCTGATCCGCGCGCCGCGGCCGAATATTATCCAGCCAGCTTCTGGTATTCCCTGCTGCAGGTGCCGGACAAAAGCGAGTTCCCCGGCACGGGCCCTCAGGGCAACGGCATTTCTCCGAACATGAAAAGCCAGGCGCAGTGGCTGGAACTGATCAAGACGGATAGCTGCTGGTCATGCCATCAGCTTGGGAACAAGGCGACGCGCGAGATCCCCAAGGTCTTGGGCGATTTCGATTCGCCGGCGAAGGCGTGGGAGCGGCGCATCCAATCGGGGCAGGCCGGGGGCAACATGCTGGGCGGAATCGGCCAGCTTGGCAAAGAACGTGCGCTCGCCATGTTCGGAGACTGGACCAGGCGGATCGCCGCGGGCGAACTTCCGCCCGCACCGCCGCGGCCGCAGGGGGTCGAGCGGAACGTGGTCATCACCGAATGGGATTGGGCATCGCCCAAGGCGTATCTCCACGACGAAATCGCCACCGACAAGCGAAACCCGGCGGTCAACGCCAACGGACTGCTCTACGGCGCACCCGAACTGAGCACCGATAACATACCCGTTCTGGACCCGGTCCACCACACGGTGAGCCAGGTGAAGATGCTGGTTCGCGATCCCCAAACTCCGGCTCCGGGCAAGCCGCTGCAGCCTTCGCCCTACTGGGGAGACGAGGCCATCTGGGACAGCCAGGCCAACATGCACAACCCTATGTTCGACGAAAAGGGGCGGATCTGGTTCACCTCCGTCATCCGTCCGCCCGACAACCCGGCCTACTGCAAAGAGGGATCGAGCCATCCCTCGGCGAAACTGTTTCCAGTGAACCGCAGCGGACGCCAACTGGCCATGTACGACCCCAAGACCAAGCAGGTCACCCTCATTGACACCTGCTTCGGCACGCACCACCTGCAGTTCGCCGAGGATGCCAACCACACCCTGTGGACCAGCAGCGGCGGCGGCGGCGACGTGGTCGGCTGGCTCAATACGAAAATGTTCGACGAGACGCACGACGAGCAGAAGTCGCAGGGGTGGACCGCGCTGATTCTCGATACCAACGGGAACGGTAAGCGCGACGACTATGTGGAACCGAACCAGGCTGTCGACCCCGCCAAGGACAAACGGATCTCGGGTTCGTTCTACGGCGTCACGGTGAGTCCAGCCGATGGTTCCATCTGGGGCTCCGTGCTGGGCTTCCCGGGTAGGATCGTGCGGCTCAACCCCGGCTCGCACCCGCCGGAAACCGCGCTGGCGGAAGTCTACGAGCTACCCTGGAATAATCCGAATGCGCCGGTGCAAGGCTTTTCCCCGCGCGGGTTGGATATCGACCGCAACGGCGTGGTTTGGACCGTCCTTGCCAGCGGCCACTTCGCCAGCTTCGACCGCCGAAAGTGCAAGGTGCTGAACGGTCCTACGGCAACGGGGCAGCATTGTCCGCAAGGTTGGACGCTCTATCCCTTCCCCGCGCCTCAACTCAAAGGTGTCACCGACTCGGGCAGCGCCGAAGCGAGTTACTACGATTGGGTGGACCAGTTCGACACGTTTGGGTTAGGCGCCAATGTGCCGATCGCCACCGGAAACGGGGAGGACGCACTGCTGGCGCTGGTGAATGGCCGGTGGGTGACGTTACGCGTGCCATACCCGATCGGATTCTTCGCCAAAGGGCTGGATGGCCGGATCGACGACCCGAAGGGCGGCTGGAAGGGCAAGGGCCTGTGGTCGACGTATGCCACCCGAACGGTTTTCCATATGGAGGGAGGCAAGGGCACCACCAGCAAGGTCCTGCATTTTCAGCTTCGGCCAGATCCGCTGGCCAGGTAGCGACCACAGACTTTTGTGGGGCAGATTGACAAATCTGCGGCGGATTGGCAATCAGATTGGCAATCCGCCTGCCGACCTCCAAAGCGCGTCTGGGGTGCTCGCAGAAGTTAGCGGCAGGCGGATCGGCTGAGGAACTCGCAAAATTCGCTGGTTGGTCTGTAGGAAGCTAGTGACGCGCAGCCTTCGCCCAAGGAGCAAACGCCGCTCCGCCTCCGCAACCCAGCCACAGGCGCTCATCCGACGGTTGAGCCGCGCGACAACTACCGGCAGGCGGATTCACAATCCGCCGCCGGTTCACAACCTGCCCCACAAGAATCCCCCAGTTGAAACGGCGGGCGAAAAGCGTGAAGATCGTAGATGTCCGCCAAAGGTCGTTCCATTCATGCGTCAGTTTAGAATTCTGTTCTCCCTCTCATTCCTTGCCTTGACCCTGGCTGCGCAGAACAAGCCTGCCCCAACCCAAGGCATGCCGCCGTTAATCGATCGCGAACTGCTGTTCGGCAATCCGGAAATCGCCGGCGCCCAGCTTTCGCCGGATGGCAAATACCTGGCTTTCCTGAAGCCCTGGAAAGATACTCGCAACATTTGGGTCAAAAAGGTCGAGGAGCCCTTTAGCGCCGCCCGCCTGCTCACCACCGAAGCCAAGCGCCCGATTGCAGGCTATCTCTGGAGCCGCGACGGCAAGTACGTCGGCTACGTGAAAGACAGCGATGGCGACGAGAACTTCAACCTCTACGCCGTCGATCCCGGCGCCACGCCCGCGCCAGGAGCGGAGGCGCCGCCGTCCCGCGACCTGACTGGCCTGAAGGGCGTCACCGTGCAACTGTACTCCGTGCCGAAGAACGACCCCGACATTGTTTACATCGGCATCAACGACCGCGACAAAGCCTGGCACGACCTCTACAAGGTCCGGATTTCCACCGGCGAGAAAACGCTGTTGCGCAAGAACACGGACCGCGTGGCGGCCTGGTTCTTCGATCAGAAGGGTCAGTTGCGGCTGGCCTTCCGCGTCGCCGATAACGGCGACCAGGATATCCTGCGCGTGGACGCCAACGCTTTCACCAAGATTTACTCCTGCTCCGTATTCGAAAACTGCGCTCCCTTGCGGTTCCATAAAGACGGCAAGCGAGTCTATATGGATACCAACCAGGGCGACGCTACCGACCTTTCGGCCCTGGCTCTGCTCGATCCCGAAACTGGCAAGGTCGAGACCGTGGAGTCCGACCCGCTCAAGCGAGTGGACCTGGGCGGCGCCGTCTTCTCGGAAGTCACCGAAGAACTGGCGCAGACCAACTATACCGATGACCGAGTACGCCGCTACTTCAAGGACAAAGGCTTCGAGGCCGAATTCAAGTGGCTTGCTACGAAGCTTCCCGGTAAGGAGGTTGGCGTCAACTCCCGCACGCTCGACGAACAGCTTTGGCTGGTTACGGCCAACAGCGACACCGAACCGGGCGAGACCTACCTGTTCAACCGCAAAGCCCACACCCTCGCGCTGCAGTACACCATTCGCAAGAAACTGCCCCGCGCTTCGCTTGCGCCCATGAAGGCCATCCACTACAAATCATCCGACGGCTTGGAAATTCCGGCGTATCTCACGCTGCCCAAAGGGGTGCCGGCTACCGGGCTTCCCACCTTGGTCATTCCGCACGGCGGACCGTGGGCGCGCGATGGTTGGGGCTACAACGGGATGGCGCAGTTCTTCGCCAACCGGGGTTACGCCGTCCTCATGCCCAACTTCCGCGGGTCTACCGGCTATGGCAAGAAGTTCCTCAACGCCGGCAACGGCGAGTGGGGCCGGAAGATGCAGGACGATATCACCTGGGGCGTCAAATACCTGATCGCTGAAGGCACCGCCGATCCGAAGCGCATCGGGATTCTCGGCGGCTCGTACGGCGGCTACGCCACGCTCGCCGGAGTTGCCTTTACTCCGGATGTATACCGCGCGGCCGTCGATATCGTCGGGCCGTCGAATCTGCTCACCCTGCTCGAAGCCATTCCGCCCTACTGGGAGGCCGGCCGCAAGCTGATGTACGCGCGTATGGCCGACCCGGGAACGCCGCCCGGCAAAGCCTGGATGGAGGAGCGCTCGCCCCTCAACTCCGCCGCCAAGATCAAGACGCCGCTGCTGGTGGTGCAGGGCGCCAACGACCCGCGCGTCAACCGGCGCGAAGCGGAGCAGATTGTGATTGCTCTTCGCGACCGCGGATTCCCCGTGGAATACATGCTGGCGCCCGACGAGGGCCACGGCTTCCAACGCCCGGTGAACAACATGGCCATGTTTATGGCCTCCGAAAAATTCCTGGCCAAATACCTGGATGGCCGCTATCAGGAAGGCGGCACTCCGGAAGTCACCCAGCGGCTGGCCGAGATCATGGTCGATCCCAAGACCGTGACGGTCACCAAGAAAGTGGATGCCGCCGCTGTAGGGCTGCCAAAGCCGTCCATGGACCTCAAGCCAGGCACTTACAACTACCAGGCCAAGATTGCCATGGGGGCCCAGGAGATGGCCATCAAGGTCTCCACCACCATCAAAGAAGAAAACGGCGCCTGGACGGCAGTGGATACGATGGAAACGCCGATGGGCGCGGCCACCGACACCGTCACCCTGGAAAAAGGCAGCCTGGTATTGCGCAAGCGAGCTGTCAAGCAAGGTCCGGTCAGCATCACCGTCGATTTCGCTGGCGGCAAAGCCACCGGCAACATGAGCATGAACGGGCAGGACCGGCCGGTCTCCGCCGATTTGGGCGGCGAACTATTCGCCGACGCCGCCGGAGGGCAACAGGTGATTGGCTGCTTGCCGCTGGCCGAGGGCTACACCGTGACCTTCCGCAATTTCGATTTGCAGAAACAGAAGGCCAAGCTGATGCAGTTGAAGGTAACTGGTTCGGAGACTGTGACTGTTCCCGGTGGCAAGTTCGAGACTTTTAAGGTGGAAATCAGCTCGGCCGATGGCGGCAATGACCAAACCACGGTCTGGATCGCCAAGGACTCTCGTCAGTCCGTCAAGGTATCCTCGGTGATGGCATCTATGGGCGGGGCCACGATGACCGCGGAGTTGCAGTAATACGGCCACGGTACGTGCGTTTCCGCATTCCTGGCTGTGTTGTTGCTCAGAACTTCGCCAGTTCCTGCACGAGCCCTTCAAGCCCGTGTTTGAGGTAGACTTGCGTCAACCGCTGCTCTTCCGCCGAGGGCGGCAGCACTTTCTGTAACCCGGCGTTGTCCAGGTTCTGCCGGTTCGGCACCCAGATCCTGCCATCGGCGAATTCCACCTGGTTGACGAAGCCCATCATGTTCTGCACATTCACCGGCTGGCCCTTGCTGGTGAAGCTTAACGTGGCCTCCTGGTCCAGGCGGGCCGTCTTGCCGGGAGGCAGGTTCAGGGTGGCGTCGCCCGAAGGAACCGAAGCCGCCATGTACTGCCGGCCCGATTGGTCGCTCACCAGCCAACCCATCTCTACATGCTTCACCGCCCTAGCGGAGTTGTTGCGAACATTGATATGCGGCGCACGCGCTTCGTTGCCGGCAAGCTGAGCCCAGCCTTCCAGTGGCGCCACCGGCGAATCGGAGAATTGCAGGAAGGCAAACTCGGCGGTCCGTTCGCCGGGAACCGCGGCCGAAGTCACAGCACGGCCCGCCCGCTTCACTGTCACCGCGAGTTGCGAGACTTCGGACTGGTGCGCCATGCTCGCCAGCATCTCGCGCTGCAGGCCGGGCTTGCCGCTTTGCGCCAGAACGCGCTTGAAGTGGTCGCGGTCGCGTTGGGCTTCCATTTCCGAAGCCGTCATGGTGCGCCGCGAGTTCAGCCGGTCCGGACCAAAGAAGGAGAGGTCCTGGAAGAGCACGCCATCCAGATCCACCTGCACCAGGGTTCCGGAGATGATCGGCGAAGGCCGCATCAGTTGCATATCGATGCGCGCCGGGAAGGCCTCTCCCGGCCCCACGTTCAGGCTGGGATACGTCACCCAACCCTTGCCGCCGAGCGTCACTTCCTGCGAGACCACCCGCAGGGTCACGCCGTGAATCCGGTTCTGGCTCGAATTCCGCAGCGTCAGGGACATATGCAGGTCCAGAATCAGGGCCGCGCCGCGCGCCGTGGTGCGCGAATCCGACAGGGACGTCGAGATCAACGCCAACGGGGAATTGGCGGGCAGGTTGATGTTGACCGACCCGGGCGGCAACGGAGCATCTTGAGCCAGAAGCGTGCCTGCGGACAGGAAGACGACTACCGCCGGAATTGGAATCGCTCTACTCCACATAAACGTTGTTGATCGTCACGTAGCCCGTTTCCGGATCCACGTAACGAGCTCCCAAGGAACCATCGGCGCTGGCCGAATAGGTTACGGACTTGGCGCCGGCGTTCATCAAACGAAAAGCCGAGCCGCCGGCGCGAACTTGAATCCCATTTTCGGTTGCCTGGACCAGCGGGCCTTCCTTGCCCGCAAGGGGTACCGCAACCGGTGAAGGCCGTTCCAGCAGCAACCCTGAATACATCAATAACACCACGCTGGCGAACGCCAGGGCCGCGCGTCCCGTGCTGAGCCGGTGCGACCCGCGCACGGTCGCGCCTTCGTTCCCATCGCCGGTTCGGACGCATTCGCCCGCCGCCAGCCCCAGCCGGATATTGGCCCGCATCTCCGCCGCCAGCCGGTTCCACGGCACTTCCGGGATTTCGGCCAAATCGGGCAATACCTCGCGAAGTTGGGCGAAAGCGGCTACGCAGTCGCGGCAAGGGCCGCACTTCGCCAGATGCCGTTCGGTTCGCCACCTGGCCACCAGGCCGAGGTCGCCACCGGCGTGCAATGCCAAAGTTGCCTCATTTGGGTGTTTCATTTTGCTACCGCTTCCTTCTTTCGATGTACCGCTGAAACTTGGTCCGGCCATTGGCAATATGCGACCGGACCGTAGCTTTGGAGCAATTCAGCAATTTGGCCACTTCTTCGGCGGGCAGTCCTTCCACGTCGCGTAGCATCAGGGCGGCGCGTTCCCGCGGGCTCAGAAGGCGCAGCCCATCTTCCAGGTAATTCCGTTGTTCCGACCGCAGCAGCGCCTGCTCGGGGCTTTCGCCATGGCTCTCCGGGGCCTCGTCGATCTCGCAGAAGGTGGCCCGGCCCTGGCGTCGCATGAAATCAATGGCCGTATTCGTGGCAATCCGCGACAGCCAGTGCGCGGCCTTTTGTTCGTCCTTGAGCTGCTCCTGGTGCTGGAGGGCCTTGATAAAGGCCTCCTGGGTCAGGTCCTGAGCGTCCGGGACATTCCTCACAATCCGGTAGATCTGGACGAAAATCCGCCGCATGTGGCTGGAAACAAAGTGGTTCTGCCGCTCCAATGCCTCCAGGCCGGGTTCGACGACTTCGCTCATCTGGCTACAGACGACGGTTTTCACAGATTCCTATAAACGCATGACGCAGGAACCCGGAAAACGTGGATATAAAGCGGTTTCAGCCGCTCAAGGCTATTTTAGCGCGGCGGAAGACACCTGGCCCGAAACCAGTTACACTGCGGCTGTCATGCAAGACCGGCGAAAGTTTCTTCAGTGCGCCGCTTCGCTTGCCGCCGCGCCGCCGTGCGCGAGCAGCGCTCCGGAACAACCGCTCCGCGCCCATGCCGCCGCCGCTGGGATCCTGTATGGCGCGGCCGCAGCCTACGGGCCGCTACAGAACGATGCCTCTTACGCCGCACACTTTGCCGAGGAGTGTGGCATCCTGGTCCCCGAGAATGTTCTCAAATGGGGGCCGGTTCATCCCGAACCCGAACGCTACAACTTCGAACCCGCCGATTTCCTGGCGGACTTCGCGCGGAAGAACCAGATCCAGATGCGCGGCCACACGCTCGTCTGGCACAACCAACTGGCGCCCTGGGTGGCCACCGCGGTCACCAAGCAAAACGCCCGCCGCCACCTGGAAAGCCACATTCGCGCCGTGGTGGGCCACTTCAAGGGCCGCATGCACTCCTGGGATGTGGTCAACGAGGCGGTCTCGCCCGGCGACCTGCGCAACGACGGTCTGCGCAAGACCCCCTGGCTGGAGCACTTTGGCCCCGAATACCTGGACAGCGCCTACCACACAGCGTCTGAAACCGATCCGGGCGCGCTGCTGGTCTACAACGACTACGGACTCGATTACGACGAACCCGGCCAGGAGGCCAAGCGCGCCGCCGTCCTCAATCTGCTGCGGGACCTTAAGAAGCGCTCTGTCCCGCTGCACGCATTCGGCATGCAGGCGCATCTCTCGGCCCGGCAGCAAAAGAACTTCCGCCCCGAAACGCTGCGCCGGTTCCTTGGCGAGATCGCCGGCCTCGGCCTCAAGATTCTGATCACCGAACTCGACGTCGCCGATCAATCGCTGCCGGAAGATGCCGCCGAACGCGACCGCGGCGTGGCCGAGGTGTACGAAAGCTACCTCACCGCGGCCCTCTCGAACCAGGCGTTGATCGCCGTTCTGACCTGGGGACTCACCGACAAGTACACCTGGCTTGCCAACCAGAACAAGCGCGCCGATGGGACGCCCGTGCGCGTGTTGCCCTTCGACCGCGACTTCCAGCGCAAGCCGGCATGGCATGCGATGGCCAAAGCCTTCGACGCCAGAGCCGCGAAGTAGCGCCGCGCAGGCGAGGACGCTTAGGCCACTGGTATCATGAATTCTTGATGACTCCACAGGCGCCCGCGGCTCACCGCCGCCCCGGCCGAAGAGCGTACCTCCTCATCACGCTGTTTGCCTTGGCGTTGGTGTTATTTCCGTTTCTCTTCTGGTACCAAACGTGGTTCGGCCGGCAGTTGAGCGATGCAGATATTGACCAGTACTTCGCCGATAAGGCCAAGCCCCGCCATGCCCAGCACGCGCTGGTGCAGGTGGGTGAGCGCATGGCGCAGCATCGGGACGCCTCCCGCTGGTATCCCCAAGTGATCCAGCAGGCATCCAGCCCCGGCCTGGAATTGCGCCAGACGGCGGCTTGGATCATGGGGCAGGATCGCACATATGCACCTTTTCATGAAGCGTTGCTTCGGCTGATTCACGACCCCGAGCCAATGGTACGCCGCAACGCCGCCCTGGCGCTGGCCGTTTTTGGCGACCAGGCTGCCCGTCCGGAACTGGCCGCCATGCTCCGCCCTTATACCGTGACCGCGCCCGTGGCGGGCACGGTGCGGTACCGCCTGAAGCTCTCCGATTTCGTGAATCCAGGCACTCTCATCGCACACATCGGTGAGACCGAGGTGCGCTGCCCTGTGCCGGG
>Ga0209067_10000805_pt1 | contig 19644 bp, 12 predicted proteins | sample ColStrG_CSR_2013_FD_187199 | JGI IMG/M metagenome (GOLD analysis project Ga0209067, IMG submission 187199) | Freshwater sediment microbial communities in response to fracking from Pennsylvania, USA - Cold Stream Run_MetaG_CSR_2013 (SPAdes)... | ecosystem: Environmental > Aquatic > Freshwater >...
AGCCGCGCGTTCATCACTGCCAGCGGAGTTTCGCCTTGGAAGGGCGTCTGGCCGGTCAGCATTTCGTAGAGCACGACACCCAGCGCGAAGATATCGCTGCGAACGTCACCTCGTTTGCCGTCAACCTGCTCCGGCGAGATGTATTCGGGCGTCCCCATGAGCTGCGAGAGCCTGCCAAACGTAAGCCGGCGCGCTCCGGACCGGGCTGCGATGCCGAAATCGATGAGCTTGATGCGATCTTCGCCATCGACCATAATGTTCTCCGGCTTCAGGTCCCGGTGTGCTACGCCATGGCTGTGAATGTACTGGAGCGCATCGGCGATGGCCAAGGCAATGCGGATGGCCCGTTCACGGGGCAGTCTCTTTTCGGTGGCCAGAATCTCGCGAAGCAGGCGTCCCTCCACCCACTCCATGACCAGGTACACCCGCCCTTGGGACTCGTCCGGCAACACTTTCATTACGCCGGGATGCGACATTTCCCGGCCGATTTGGGCTTCTCGCTGGAAGCGTTCGAAGAACACGGGGTCGCACTCCATCTCCGGATGCGGCACTTTAATGGCGACCGTTTGGTTCGTGAGCGAGTGGGTAGCCCGAAAGATCGTGGCCATGCCGCTGACGGCGACGACTGATTCGAGGCGGAACTGGTCCAACTGGCCGCCTGGGTGGAGAGACTTCATAGTTCGGAGTCTGAGCAGACTCCTCCCTAAGGTACAGAGCAGGCCATTAAAAAAGTATAAGTATTTCCTAAGGATTTCGAGATGACAGCGGTACTTATGAAATCCAAATGCGGTCTTTGCAGCGACTATCTCAAATGTCGTGGTACAACGCGAACTCGTACGGATGCGGGCGCAAGCGGATCGCCTCGGCCTCATTCTTCGACTTACAGGCGACGAACGTATCGAGGGTCCCGTCGGTGAAAAACATCGCCGCGCATGAGGAACGCGTGGTCGTCTTCCAGGCACGCCAAGGCCTCTTCCAGCGAACCGGGCATGGAGGGCACGCTTTCTATCTCTTCCGGGAAAGGTCGTAGATATCCTGTCCAAGGGTTCGCCGGGGTCGGTCTTGCTGAGGACGCCATCCAGGCGCCACGCCAGGGTTTGAAACCGGCGGTGGTTGCCGAAACACGGGATTCCGGAAACTTGATTGAGACCGACGGCCCGAGTGAGTGCTCAGAGGTCTCCCCTCTTGCGGACCGACTGTGAGAGTCGTCGGAGAATGGCGATAAGCCATGACGACTTCGGCGTCAATTTGGGGCAGCGAAGAACGCTTTGTTGTAGCAGCAACTACTAGTCCAGCCCGTTCAGTTGCTTGAGGTTGCGAGTTCGCCCAACGTCCTGCCGAACGCCCATTCTGGAAGTATCAAGAGCTCCGTGGTGCCACCGGGAACCCGGCCAAGCTGGGGGCTGCCGGGGTCGACTTCCCGTCGTCCGTTGGAGCAGCGGAGGACGACCGGAGGAGAATTTCGACCTGCGGGAATGATTCCACAGTCTTGGTGGAGGCGACTGGTGTACACTGGACCGATCCGGGATCTCCCGGAGACCCCGGCTAAGCACTCGGTCTTCTTCCGGAGCTGCGGCGCCGGGTATTCGCCACATTGTTGGAGAGAAGATATGCGAATCGGCGTTCTTGGATTGATTCTGTCTGCCGACCTGTTCGCCCAGCAACCCGCCAAAGTTGATTTCCGCCGTGACGTGCAGCCTATCTTTCAGGCCCACTGCATCGGTTGCCACGGCCCGTCGCTACAGATGAACGGATTCCGTGTCGATCGGCGCAGTGCAGCTATGAAGGGTGGCACTATCGCCGTCATCGGTCCCGGCAACAGCGCCGGCAGCCGCCTGTACCTGAAGCTGCTCAACGATCAGTACGGCCCGCAAATGCCGCCCACCGGCCCGTTAAAGGCCGAACAGATCGCCATTATCAAGGCCTGGATCGATCAGGGCGCCGAATGGCCGGACGACTTGGCGGGTGAGACCCCTCCGCCTCCATCCGACCGCCGGGCCGAGCGCCTGATGGACGCGATCCGCGCCGGCGAGCGCCAACAATTCCGGAAACTGCTGAGTTCTGACGCCGCCGGGGTGAAGCTGCAAGGCCCCGGAGGCTCCACGCCGCTGATGTACGCGGTGCTCTACGGCGACCTGGCGTCGGTGCGGCTGGCCCTGGACAAGGGCGCTGACGTAAATGCTCACAACCAAGCCGGCGCCAACGCCCTCATGTGGGCCGTGGACGACCTGGAAAAGACGCGCCTGCTCATCGAACGCGGAGCGGACGTCAATGCTCGTTCCGACAACCACCGCACGCCCCTGATGATGGCCGCCGGCCGCGCCGGCAACATCGCCGTGGTGAAACTGCTGCTCGACAAAGGCGCAAAGGTAGCCGTTGCGGCGCCAGGGCTGTTTGGCGAGACCAACGCGCTCGAAGAGGCCGCGCTGGCCGGCGACGAGGCGACCATGCGGCTGCTGATCGAACGCGGCGCCGATCCCAAATCCGCAGGTCCATTCGGCTTGTCCTTTGTGATTCGTGCCAATTGCACCGCCTGCTTCGATCTGCTCATCAAGAGCGCCGGTCCGGAAATCGTCAACCCGGCCATGTTCATCGCGTCCCCACCGCTGGGCGACGCGCACGCCGTCAAGCTGTTGCTTGACCATGGCGCCGACGCCCATGCCAAAAGCCCCGACGGCGTTTCGATCCTCATCCCCACCGCTGCTTCGGACCTGCTCCTGGCGGATTCCATCAAGGCCCTCATCGCCGGCGGCGCGGACGTTAACGCCAGCATTGGAAAAGGCCGGACTGTTCTGGACGTTGCCAGGCAGCACGGGCAAACGCCGGTGGTCGATCTGCTGGTGAAGGCCGGCGCCCGCGAGGGCGATCCGCCGCCGGCAGCCGCCGTCCAGCCCAAGCCCGCAGCCTCGCCGCGCGAGGCGGTGGCCCGCAGTCTGCCGCTGTTGCAGCGCAGCGATACGACCTTCCTCCGCAAGTCGGGCTGCGTCGGCTGCCACAACAACACCCTGACCACCATGACCGTGGCAGCGGCGCGCCGCAACGGTTTCCCTGTCGATGAGGAGCAATCTCGACAGCAGGTGAAGACCATCTCTGCTTACCTGGAGTCCTGGCGCGATCGCGCCTTGCAGGGGATCGGCATCCCCGGAGACTCCGACACCATCGGCCCCATCCTGCTGGCGCTAGCCGCCGCACAATATCCGCCGGATCCCGCCACCGACGCCATGGCCCGCTTCCTCAAGGGTCAGCAGCGCCCCGACGGACGCTGGGACGTCTTCGCGCACCGCCCGCCCGTCGAAGCCAGTACTTACGCCTCAACCGCCGCGGCCTTGCGGGCAATCCAGGTTTACGCTCCCAAACCGCAGCGCGCCGAATACGACAAGGCCATCCGGCTTGCTGCCGCATGGCTGCTGAAAACCGAGCCTCAGTTCACCGACGATCGTGTTTACCGCATTCTGGGCTTGAGTTGGTCCGGCGCTCCCAAGAAGGCCCTCCGCCAGGCTGGCGACGAGTTGGCCGCTACTCAGCGCCAGGACGGCGGGTGGTCGCAGATCCCGACGCTCGCGAGCGACGCCTATGCTACCGGAGAAGCGCTGGTGGCCCTGCGCGAAAGCGGCTTTCTCGTTGACGACCCGGCTTACCGGCGAGGCGTAACTTTCCTGCTACGTTCGCAATGCGAAGACGGCTCCTGGCACGTGCGCAGTCGTGCCATGCCGATTCAACCTTATTTCGAAAGCGACTTCCCGTATGGCCGCGACCAGTTCATCTCCTCAGCCGCCACCAACTGGGCGGTGATGGCGCTGTTGCCGGCCGTCAGCAAGACCGCCATTGAGGCCGCGCCGTAGCGGCTCAGGTTTCGGGGCCGCTCTAAAGGCTTCGGTCTTGGAAAGATACGAGACGCGTTGCGGGGCCACAGGGAAATCTGGTTCAGGATGGAGTGTCCTTCGGGGCCTGCGCCCGTTCTTGGGCAACGGCCACCGACGCGTCAACTCGGCTCCCCGAGCGTTATGAATGGCTACATAGCAGGCTCCGGCAATATGGCCACCCTCCGACGCTGCCACCACAGTTCACTGAGGTCATGAGCACTGCTCGCTACATCCGTTGGCAAGAACTGGTTTAGCGGATAATGGAAGTCTTACCTCTGCGATTGAACTGCGAAAGACACTTTCATGTGGTGTTTTACGAATGATGAGTCGAAGGCGTGGTGTGATGGACGAGGAATCGCCACAAGGGACTCCGGTCTTCCAACCATGCCTGAAAAGAATTTTCAGATCAAAGCTCCGCTATCAGGCATGAATTGGTCCCGGCTGCACTGGATCTCAGGGTTCTTGGCGTCCCACTTGCAGCCCTTTGATGAGTGTCTATTATGGGTGACGCAGTGGGGCGTATGGCCGTCAAGCGAGAACTATCATCTGTTTTATCGGCTCCGGGAGAGCTATCGGGAACACCGATCACTGCCAAATGCGCCCGGACATCTGTTTTTGAAGCATGAGACGGCGGATCTCACCAGCTTCCTGGAACTGGCCCTTCTCTGCGGTTGGGATTTCTACTTGCTTCCGGCTCCGACGTACGCCGCCGTGTTCGTCAGCCACGATGAGTTCGTCGTAATAAACACCGATGCTGCGGATGCCGTGCAGCAAGTCAACGAGTCGCTGCCGGGATCGGCCCTAGTGGGTGAGGTAACGCCAAATACCTGAGACGGTTCAAGGGCCGTTCATTGATGATCGGGCGATACGAATTGAAGATGTGGATGTGGTAGTGGTCCTGGTGGGCGCACATGGACTCGAACCGTGGACTTCCACCTTGTAAGGGTGGCGCTCTAACCAACTGAGCTATGCGCCCATCGAAAACCACTGTAGCATCGCGAGAATTTGCATCACTACCAGATCGGATACCTCCGCCTCTCCGTGCAGCAGTGAGCACGTCTAAGCTATTGAAACAAAAAGAATGGCTCCAAAAACCAGATTGGATGCCTTACAAGCAGAAGGTCCGCGGTTCGAGCCCGCGAGCGCCCACCGCCCAAACCGTCCGGAACCAATGATTTGCTGCTGCTGGTCATTGCCTCATCCTGTCCCAAAAACGTGAAAACGTATCACTACGAATGCGAAGGTGCTCTTCATCCACTACACGCCGGATATGGAAGAAGCTCGCAGCATCGGTGGGCTGAGGACGAATTCGTTCATCCGACTACACAAGATATAGGCGGCCGGCCGATCTCTGTACATTCACGATCCCGGTGATGCGGACAGGCTCCTGAACAACCGCCCGCGGCCAGCAAGATGGCACAAGATCGTTTCCCGGGCCATAAAGATTTTGTATCTGAGGTTGAGTTCCGATGCGGTGTGTTGTGGCGCCGAAATGCCGGTGAAGTCCACGATCTCAAATGTCGTAGTACAGCGCGAACTCGTACGGATGCGGGCGCAAGCGGATCGCCTCGGCCTCATTCTTCCGCTTATAGGCGACGAACGTATCGAGGGTCTCGTCGGTGAAGACATCGCCGCGCATGAGGAACGCGTGGTCGTCTTCCAGGCACGCCAGGGCTTCTTCCAGCGAACCGGGCATGGAGGGCACGCTTTTCATCTCCTCCGGGGAAAGGTCGTATATATCCTTGTCCAACGGTTCGCCGGGGTCGGTTTTGTTGAGCACGCCATCCAGGCCGGCCATCAGCATCGCGGCGAAGGCCAGGTACGGGTTGGCGGATGGATCCGGCGGGCGGAACTCCACGCGCTTGGACTTCGGGTTGGCGGAGTACATCGGAATGCGGCAAGCCGCCGAGCGGTTGCGCCGCGAATAAGCCAGGTTCACCGGCGCCTCGTATCCGGGCACCAGCCGCTTGTAGCTGTTGGTTGTGGGCGCGATGATCGCCGAAAGCGCCCGTGCGTGTTTCAGCAGGCCACCGATGTAGTGCAGCGCAATGCGGCTGAGCCCCGCATAGCCGTCGCCTGCGAACAGCGGCTTGCCTTCCCTCCAGAGACTCTGGTGGCAATGCATGCCGCTGCCGTTGTCCCCATAAATCGGCTTGGGCATGAACGTCACCGTCTTGCCGTACTGGTTGGCCACGTTGCGCACGATGTACTTGTACAGCATCATATTGTCGGCCGACTTCACCAGCGTGTTGTAGCGCTGATCGATCTCGCATTGGCCGCCGCTGGAAACCTCATGATGGTGGCACTCGATGTCCAGCCCGCAGTTGATCATGGTCTGGACCATTTCGCTGCGCAAGTCCTGGTAGTGGTCCGTGGGCGGCACCGGGAAGTAGCCTTCCTTGTGGCGTGGCCGGTATCCCAGGTTGTTTTCCCGCCGGCCCGAATTCCAGCGGCCTTCCTCGGCGTCAATGGAATGGAAGGCGGACTGGTGATTCTGATCGAAGCTGATGTTATCGAAGATGAAGAACTCGGCTTCCGCGCCGAAGTACGACGTATCGGCGACGCCGGAGTGCTTCAGGTGAAGCTCCGCTTTCTGCGCGATCCACCGCGGATCGCGTTCATAGCGCTGCTTGGTGATGGGGTCTTTGATATCGCCGTACATCACCAGGGTGGAAAGATCGGCGAACGGGTCGATGAAGGCGGTGTTCGAATCGGGGATCAGCAGCATGTCGCTTTCATGGATGGCGGCCCACCCGCGGATGCTCGACCCATCCATGCCGAAGCCTTCATCGAAACTGTCTTCCTCAAGTTGGTTGATGGGGTAGGTAACGTGATGCTGCAGGCCCGGGATGTCGGTAAATCTCAGGTCCACCTGCCTGGCATCGTTCTTCGCGGCAAATTCGAGGACTTCTCTGGGGCTCACTTAGCTCTCCAGGCACGATTCTATGTAGAAACCGCACCGGACCGCCAATCAAAAAAACTGATTGGCTCAATTGCCCGTTGATACGCCGACATAGACCCCGAGGCGAGCCGGTTGAGGGAACTTAGCGCTGCATGAAGTCTTCCCGATGGGTCGCAAACTCGGGGTAGGCGCCGGCGCCTAACTCGTACAGATCCATGCCCTGCCACTCTCCCTCGGCAGAGACGCGCTGCGGCAGGAAGCGATTCAAGAGCCAGTTCGCGCCGTACACCAGCGGCAGCACGAATCCGACCAGAGTCGCCACGCCCACCAGTTGCGCCAGCCACTGCGACGCCGGGACGCGCCCGAACAGGCCCAAGGCCAACAGTCCCCAAACGCCCGCGATGGCGTGTACGGATACCGCACCGCCGGGATCGTCAACGCCCAGGTAGACGTCGATCCATTCCACGGAGAGCGTGACCAGGGCGCCTGCCAGCAGGCCGGTGAGCGCGGCCACCGCCGGCGACATAAACGCGCAGCCGGCGCTGCTGGCTACCAGGCCGCCCACCCAGCCGTTGGCGCAGAGCGAGGCGTCCGGCCGGCCGAACCGCGCGCGCGTGGTTACAGCAGCGGCAAGGGCGGACATCCCGCCCGAAAGTGTGGTGTTGACCGCAACCAAAACCAGCGTGCCGGGCGCTACGCCCGCGAACAGCATGGCTCCCGACGAGTTCAATCCGCACCATCCGAGCCACACCAGAAAACAGGAAGCCAGCACGAAGACAGTGTGGTGGCCGGGAATCGCCGCGGCCATGCCGCTGGCCGCGTACTTGCCGCGCCGCGGCCCGAGAATCCAGGCGATGGACAGAGCGGCCAGTCCGCCCGTCACGTGAATACATCCGGCCCCGCCCGCATCCAGATAGCCGCGCCCCATCCCGTAGTAACTGCCGAGTTGTGCCAGCCAGCCTCCGCCCCACGCCCAGTGCGCGAACAGCGGGTAGATGAATGCGGCCATCAGCGCGCTCGACGCGCAAGCCGGGCCCAGACGCCAGCGGTCCGTGCCCGCGCCCAGCGGAATCAATGCGGCCAGGCCTGCGCTCAACATCTGCAGCAACGCCACCAGCGACGGCGCCGAACCATCGAGCGGCAGGCCGCCGAAGAACGGCGGTTCGGCGCCAGTCCAGCTCCACGGTTTGCCGTTCACGGTGAAGACGCGTGCCGCGTGCCCGGCCACGCCTTGCCAAGAGAAGCCGCAAACGAAGTACGCCAGGGCGGCGGTCGCCACCATGCAGAGCGCCGTCAGCATGGTATGGGCGGCGCTGCGCGAGCGGCCCAACCCGGTGTTCATCAACGCCAGACCCAGGGCCGCCAGCGGCACCAGCAGGATCATCACGAGACAGAGCGCCGACGCCACTTCGGTCATGGCCGGTCCCCCTTCGGAGTCATATGCGATCGAATCACCAGAACCAGACCCATGACTTCGACACCCACGCCGGCCAAGGCGAACGCGCCCCGCGCCCCGGTTGGTTTGAGCAGCGCGGCCGCGCTCAACACGATTCCCCAACCCGCCAACAGCAACAGAAAACCGGCGATCCTCATGCTGACTCCTGACTCCTGACTTCTGTTTCCTTGTTTAGTTCAGCATACTTGATCGCCCGATATCGGCGGCCTGTGACCCATCTGTAAAATTCGAATGTCGCCGATAGAAATTATCTATTAGCTTTCGCCATAGGGGACGCGGTAGATTAGATCCTAATTGCAGAGGGCGCGCACCGTACGCACGGCCTCGATCGAAGGCTCGGCCCGGTCGCTGAGGATTCACACTTAGTTTGGGAGATAAAGACGTGCGGAATTTGCCAAAAGCGTTTCTCTTGCCCATGTTGATAGCTGGCAGTGTTGTTGCGCAGCCTCAAGCGGCCGCGTCCGACGATCAGCACACCCCTGCGCCCACCGCGGCCACAACACCGGCGCAGGCGCCTGCGCCGGCGGCCCCCGCGGCTGCGCCTGCTCCCCCACCGTCCAAATGGACTCAATGGGGCACCGATTTCAGCCTGCTTTTCGACGGCTACGTCGACAAGAATTTCAACAGCCCGCCTTCGGGCTTCAACGGCTTGCGGAACTTCGACCTGCGCGCGGATACGCTTCATGTCAACATGGGAAAGATCACCATCGACCACGGGCCGGCCCCGGTTGGGTTCCATCTCGACGTCGGCTTTGGAGAAACATTCGATTTGATTCACTCCACCGATCGCGCCCCAGATGCCTTCAAGTACTTCGAGCAGGCCTATGTGAGTCTCAAGCCGAAATCGTGGCACGGCCTCGAAATCGATGCCGGTGAATTTGTAACCGCCGCCGGCGCCGAGGTCATCGAGACCAACCAGAATTGGAACTATTCGCGCTCGCTGCTATTCGCGTGGGCCATCCCCTATTACCATTTCGGCGTGCGAGCTTCGTTCCCGGTCGGCCCGCACTTCACCGGCGGCGTTCAGGTAGTGCAAGGTTGGAACAATATCTACGACAACAACAGCGGCAAGACGGTGGGTCTCAACGGCGCCTATGCGTGGAAGAAGGTCACCTGGACCAACGTCTATTACGTCGGCCCCGAGAAGAGCCATACCAACACCGGCGTCCGTCACCTCTACGACACCACCGTGCTGGTGAACCCCAACGATCATTTCAGCTACTACATCAACTTCGACTACGGTCAGGACAAGAATATCGGTGCGGGCGCGTCCAAATGGACGGGCATCGCCGGTGCTGCGCGGTACGCCTTCCTCAAAAAGTTCGCGATTGCCGGCCGCACCGAGTTCTTCGATGACATCGACGGCTTCTCCACCGGCACCAAGCAGAAGTTGAAGGAAGTGACCCTGACCGGCGAATACAAGATGACCGATTGGCTGCTCAGCCGCCTGGAGTTTCGCAACGATTGGTCGGACCAGCCTTTCTTTGAGAACAAGACTAGCGGCTCCAAGACCCAACCCACCGTTTTGCTCGGGATGGTGGCCTTCTTCGGGCCGAAAAAATAGCAGCGAGGGAATTACCGTGCAAATCATCATGTTCATGATTTCCGTAGGAGGAAAGAACGATGGCAGATAACGCCGAAGTCAAAATGCAGCCCACGCTGGGGCTGACGGGATTAACCATGAATGCCATGGCGCTGATTGCGCCGGGGGCGTTTCTGTGGCTCACTTTTTTCATTCAGGCGACGACCGGATCCACCGCGCCTTCGATGTGGATGGGCATCGTCGTCGCTCTTCTGCTGTGTCTGGCGACGGCGGTCTGCTACGCGGAGATGGCCAAGCTGTATCCCGGAACCGGTAGCTCGTACTATTTCGCCGAGCAATCGTTCTTGAACCACGAAGCTGCGTGGAGGTATGCCAGGCTTTCCAAGTTCATCGTCGGATGGGCGTCGCACCTCTACTACTGGATCTACCCCGGAGTGATGGTAGGCGTCATGGGGATTCTGTGCGGCTACCTGGTGGGTACGCTATGGCCGAGTGTCATGAGCGCATCCAATCCGGGCCCGGTCTTCATGATGTTGGTCGCGGTCGCATTCGCCTTCTTTGTGGCCTTTATCGCCAGCCGCGGGGTCAATGGCTCCACGTCGGTGAACATCGCCATCAACGTGATCCAGATCTCGGCGCTGGTGGTGTTTTCGGTGATGGCCCTCGGTTACCGGTCCAGCCACCCGGCCGGCAGCGTCGGCTACCAGTTCGATTCGGCCTCCGGCGACGCCTACAACTTCGAGTTCGCTACCGAAAGCAAAATTGTGGATGGGAAGCCGGCCGATGTGATTGTGCGCAACGCCGACGGCACACCCAAGCCCAAACTGGATGCCGCGGGCAAGGCGGTTCCCTTCCTGGTCAGCTACCCCGAAAAAGACGAAAAAGGCAACTTTCTCACCCACTCGGGTGGCGCGTCGGTGGTTGGCGTCCACAACGTGAGCTGGGCCTTCATTCAGGCCACCGTCGCCATCCTGATTTTGGTCGGATTTGAGTCCGTAACCTCGATGGGCGGCGAGGCCAAGAATGCCAAGCGCGATGTGCCGATCGCGGTGATTGTCTCGCTGCTGGTGCAGGGCCTGTTCTGCTACCTGTTCGAGTATTTCGCGGCCAACTACTTCCTGAATAGCGGCTACACCATGCAGAGCGCCACCAGCTCGGCGGCGCCGATCGGCGACATGATGATCGTGGTGGGCAATTCCATCTTCGGACCCGGCGGCGGCCGGATCTTCATGTTGATTGAAGCATTCACGGTGTTCCTGGCGCTCATCGGGACCACGCTCTCCTGCATGAATACCGGCGCGCGCGTCACCTACGCCATGGGCAAGGACAACGAGGTCCCGGAACACTTCGGCATGTTGCACTCCAAGAACCTCACCCCGCACCGCGCCATCTGGACGCTGGCCGCGATCTCGGCGGTGGTGGGATGCATGGCCGTTTGCATGGCGTTCGGCGATGCCGGCGCCCCCAAGGATTCGGACATCAAGGCTCTGCCGCAGGGCATATTCTCAAGCTTCGGATACACCACTCACGATGGCATGGCGGCGCTGCCCAATTCGTTGCTCACCGTTACGCTGGCCTCGAACTTCGGAACGTTCCTGCTCTACGGTCTGAGTTGCATCATCTGTATGGTGGCCTACCACAATCATGCGAAATTCAGCATGGTCCGCCACCTGCTGATTCCGTTATTCGGGCTGGTGGCCAACCTTGCGTGCATGATGTTCTACCTGGTGGGACCCTTCATGGGATATGGCACAAAGATGGAGCCCTTGTTGGCTCTCGGCATCGCGCTGGTCTGGGCGATCTACGGCGGAATTTACTTCGTCCGCTCCAGCAAGACCGCGGGCCGCACAACGCTCGTGACCAGCCGCTCCAGCGCCGCGTGAGAATGAGCTTCGGTAATCGGCGGCCGGTTCTGTTACAGAAGCCGGCCGCTGAACGCCGACGGCTGAAAGCTACCTATGCTGGACCTTGAGTACGCTCAAGCGTCCGACCCAGGACGGACGCGCGACCACAACGAGGACTACCTCGGATACGTAATTCCCTCCTCGCCAGCCCCGCTCGAAGCGCAGGGCTGGCTTTTTGCTTTAGCCGACGGTGTCGGCGGCCAGGACCGGGGCGAAGTGGCCTCGCGCACCGCCGTGGAATCGTTGATTGCCGGTTTCAAACGCGCGCAGAATGGCGAATCGTACTTCAATCTTCTTCCCCGCCTGGTGAAGGCCGCTAACACCAGAGTTTTCGAGACCGGAATGGCCACCGGCGTGAGCGGATCTTCCATGGCGACCACCGTGGTGGCCTGCGCTTTCCGGCATGACCGCATGGTGGTCTGCCACGTCGGCGATTCCCGCTGCTACCTCATTCGCCACCGGCATGCCGAAGCGCTGACGCGCGATCACACCGTAACCGGCGAACAAGTGCGTCTTGGCCTGATGTCGGCGCGCGAGGCCTCGGGGTCCGCCAACCGCCACCTGCTCAGCCGGTCGCTTGGCAACGCGATGTTCGTCAACGTCGATACCGGCGAGCGCCAGGTGCTGCCCGGCGATGTGCTCCTGCAGTGTTCCGACGGCCTCCACAACGCCCTTGGCGCCGGGGAGATGGCGGAGATCGTGGCCGCCCACAATCGCCTCGAGGAGGCCGTGCATCAACTGGTCGATGTTGCAAATCGAAAGGACGGCAGCGATAATATCAGCGTGCAATTGATCCGCGTGAAAAGCGTGGAGCGCGTGGGCATGTATCGCGGACGGCCCTACAAGCTTGCGTAATCGCGCGCGCCCGGGCCGGCGCGACCACCGATGACACCAGTTCATCCAGGCGAACAACTCGACCATTACCGCATCGACAGTCTGATCGCCCGCAGCGGCATGGCATCGATCTACCGCGGGGTCGATCTCCGCAGCGGCGCCGACGTGGCCATCAAGATCCCGCACCCGGAGATGGAAGCCGATCCGGTGTTGTTCGACCGTTTCAAACGGGAGGAATCCATCGGCGCCAAACTCGATCACCCCGGCGTGATGAAAGTCTTCGTCGACGAGGACCGCAGCAAGGTCTACATGGTGATGGAGTGGGTGAATGGCCGCCTGCTGCGCGAGATCCTGACGCAGAACAGAAAACTTCCGGCGGACCGCGCGATTCGCATCACCGTGCGGATTTGCGACGCTCTGCACTACATTCACAGCCACGGCGTAGTCCATCGCGATCTGAAGCCGGAGAACATCATGGTCGACGGCGAAGATCGCATCAAGCTCATCGACTTCGGCATCGCCTCCCAGGCCGGCAGCCGGCGTCTGACCTTCGCCAAATTGTCGCAGGTCATGGGAACGCCCGAATACATCTCGCCCGAACAGGTCAAAGGCAAGCGGGGCGATGGCCGAAGCGACATCTACGCGCTGGGCGTGATGCTCTACGAAATGCTAACCGGAAAGACGCCGTTCTCCGGCCCCAACCCGTTCGCCATCATGAACGACCGGCTGCTGAACAATCCGGTTCCGCCGCGGGAAGCCGACCCCAGCGTATCACCCGAGGTGCAGGAGGTGCTTTACCGGGCTCTGGAACGGGACCCCAAGAGCCGGTATGCCACCGCCAGGGAGTTTGCCTGGGACCTAGAGCATCTGGATCAGGTGGGCGTGGCCGACCGGCCCGAAATGAAGGAGTGGAAACGCCGCCGCACGTCGTGGTTTAGAAACCTCCTCTTCTACACGATGCTGGCGATGATTCCGGTGGCGATCTTCGGCCTGCTGTTTTATCTGGCCCGGCACAGTTGACCCCGGCCGCCGGCGGGAGCCTGGCGCGCAGGCGAGGATGCCCGCGCCAATCGTCTAGAATGGAAGCAGAGCGATGTACGGCATCACCAGGCGGTACCTGCTCCTGGCCGCTGCGGGGGTTCTGCTTGCGACCGGGTTCGCCCAGAGCGGCGACTCATCCTACCTTGGCCAGTTGCCTACCGGAGACCGTTGGATCCAGCATCTTACCAACGACCTGTTGCCGTTCTGGACCGTGCCGGCCGCGCTCGGGAATCCGCCCGGCTCGTTCCCTTCGACCCGCTGCGATGACGGCTCAGTGCTGGATTTTAAGAAGCCCTGCCCGCCCATTGCGGGCAATGCCTACCTGCTGACCCCGGCGCAATACCTGGTGCCGGTTTCGCGGCAGACTTACGGCTACGGAGTAGCCTACCATCTCACCGGCGATCCCAAGTACCTCGGGTATATGAAGTCGGGTGTCGATTACCTCCGCCAGAACTTCGTGGACCGCGCCGGCGGCGGCATGTTCACCACGCTCGACCTGAGCAACAACACCTGGGGTCCGCTGCGCGAGTTCCGCGATCCGCAGCAACTGGGCTATGGTTTGCTCGGCTTGGCGTTGTACTACTACCTGACGCGGGATGACCAGGTGCTGCCCGACATCCTGGCCATCCAGAAGTACATCGCCGGCAGTTACTACAATTCGTCGCGCGGCACGATGCAGTGGCTGCTGCGCAACAACGGCTCGCAGCGATTTGACGACAAACGACTGGTGGCCGATCTGGATCAGATGAACACATACCTGGTGCTGCTCACGCCGATTCTGCCCGAGCCCCACCAGACGGAGTGGAAGCAGACGCTGGCGCTGCTGACGCGTTCGATGCTCGGCACGTTTTATGCACCGGGAGACAACCTCTTCTTCACCTCGGCCAATACACCGCAAGACCGGAACGTGGCATTGACCGGGGTGGACTTCGGGCACAGCAGCAAGGCGCTGTGGATGATGCGCTGGACCGGCTTGACGCTGGGCGATCAAGGGCTCGTCAGCTTCACCGAGGCCGCGGGGCGCCGGCACCTCGACCGCGCCTACCTGCAGGAAGATGGCTCCTGGGCAGGGGGCGTTCTGGCGGGTGGGCAGACGGACAAGAACAAGAACTGGTGGGTCTTCGCCGAACTCGACCAGTTCTCGGGCACGCTGGCGCTGGGCGATCCGCGCGCCGGGCGCTATCTGCCGCAGACCGCGGCCTACTGGTTGCAATATTTCGTGGACCCGCAGTACGGCGAGGTGTGGAACGGCGTGAATGTCGGCAGCAACACGCCACAGCGCGACTATCCAAAGGCATGGCAGTGGAAGAGCGCGTACCACTCCTTCGAGCATGCGCTGGTGAGCTACCTCACCGCACAATACCTGCACGGCCAGCCGGCCAGGCTGCACTACGCATTTCAGAAGGCAGTGGACCAGGGGTCGATCCACCCGTATTACTTTCCAGGCGCCATCCAATCGGTGGATGTGACCACCGACAGCGCGGGCAACCAGTATCAGACCGTGACGTTTACCGGCCCGGCGCCGGCCGCGGCACCCGCGCTGACTGTGGTTTCGGGGGCCAGTTTTCTGGGCGGACCACTGGCCACGGGTTCGATCGCCGCGGCATTCGGCGCGCATCTTGCCACGGGTGTCGAGACGCCTCCAGCCGGACAGGTGCTGATCCCGTCGCCGGAAACCAGGGTCACGGTCAAAGACTCATCCGGCGCCACCAGGCCAGCGTCGCTGTACTTTGTGGCGCCGGGGCAGGTGAATTTCCTGGTCCCCACGGTTGCCGCGGCCGGTCAAGCCACAGTCACAATCACGGCCAAGGACGGGACGACGACCGCCGGCGACGTGCAGATTGCCGCGGTCTCGCCCGGAATCTTCCAACTGAACGCGGGCGCTCTGGCCGCGGCCAACGTGGTGCGTGTGCACGCCGACCTGTCGCAATCGATCGAGGCCGTCTACCAGGTGGGTCCGGCGGGCGAGGTGCTGGCACTGCCGATCGATTTGGGGCCGCCCAGCGAGCAGGTTTACCTGACGCTGTGGGGAACCGGGATTCATCACGCAAAAGCGGTCGCGGCTACCGTTGGTGCGCAGGATACCGGCGTGCTTTACTGGGGCCCGCATGGGCTGGAGGCCGGAGCCGACCTGGTGGGTGTGGAGCAGGTCAATATCGGCCCGTTGCCGCGCTCGTTGGCGGGCACGGGCCCAGTGAATATCATTCTGAATGCCGATGGGCAGACCGCTAACCCGGTGCAGGTGGCCATCCGCTAAGTACGGTATTGTTGTGGGGTGGATTTCGAGAACGTCGCCAACAATCTGCGGGAATCGTTCCGGATCGTAGCGGAGAGCCGCGCGGCGGGTGAGGTTCGCGAGCTGCACGGAGTGAGCATCGCCTCGGCAGGCGTGACGTTCCAGATGTTCAATGCGGCGTTCCTATCGGGGCCGGTCGCCACGGAGGCGGAGTTGACGCAGCGCATCCTTTTGCCCTCGGTCCACTTCAATGCGCGCGGCCTGGAGTGGGCCTACTGGGTCTGCGAAGACTGGCTCGAGGCCCGCGCGCGAAAGCGGTCGCGGACACTCTTCGAACGCCACGGGCTGCGGCTCTCGACCAGCCTGCCGGGCATGCTTGCGGAACGGATTCTGCCGCCGGCGAACGCGCTGCCGCGGATGGACATCCGGCGTGTTGGCGATGAGGCGACGCGCCACGCGTTTTGCGAGATCGGATCGGTGTGCTTCCACGTCCCGATCTCGTGGTTCCAGGAGGTGTTCGACAGCCATTCCGTGTGGGAGCGGTTCATCAGCTTCGTGGGATTTGTGGACCAGGAAGCGGTGACCACTACGGCGGTCGTGATTGGAGGAGGGGTGATGGGGGTGTACAACGTGGCCACGTTGCCGGGACACCAGAAGCGCGGTTACGGCGAGGCGGTGATGCGGCACGCCCTGGCCGAGGTGCGGCGCGAGCGCGGCATGGAGCCCGTGATTCTGCAATCGACGCCGGCGGGGTTGAAGTTGTATGAGCGGATGGGGTTCCGCACGGTGGCGCGAGTGGCGGTGTATTCGAGTTGAGGAAGCTTCCCTATCTTCCCTTTTTCCGCGCGGAGATCAGCTCTTCGATGTTGACTAACTCGGTTGGGTAGTCGCCAGTGTAGCAGGCGTAACAGTACTCGTGGCGATCGTCGGCGACGGCCTTACGCAGCGATGCCAGCGAGAGGTAGCCGAGCGAATCGGCTTCCACAAAACGGCGGATTTCTTCCACGCTGTGGTTGGAGCCGATCAGTTCGCTGCGCGTGGGGGTATCGACGCCGTAAAAGCAGGGCGAAATCGTGGGCGGGCAGGAGATGCGGAGGTGGACCTCGCGCGCGCCGGCCTGCCGGACCATGCGCACGATTTTGCGGCTGGTTGTTCCGCGCACGATGGAATCGTCCACCAGGACCACGCGCTGGCCCTGCAGCAGATGGCGGACCGGGTTGAGCTTGAGCTTGACTCCGAAATCACGGATGGCCTGCGACGGCTCGATGAACGTGCGGCCTACATAGTGATTCCGGATGAGCGCCTGCCGGAACGGCAGACCGGATTCGGAGGAGTAGCCGATGGCGGCGGCGACGCCGGAATCGGGGACGGGCACCACGAGATCGGCATCGGCGGGGGCCTCGCGCGCCAGCAGCATGCCCAGGTTTTCGCGGGACTCTTCCACCGGGCGACCGAAGACGAGAGAATCGGGACGAGCGAAATAGACGTGTTCGAACACGCACTGGGACCGCGGCTGTTTGGGAGCGAAGCGCTCGCGCGCGACGCCCTCCGGGCCGACGATCACCATCTCGCCCGGCTCGACGTCATGCAGATAGACGGCGCCAATCAAATCGAATGCGCAGGTCTCCGATGCGAACACGTAGCACTTGCGGTGGCCGGAGAACTCCATTTCGCCTACGGCCAACGGGCGGAAACCGTGGGGGTCGCGGGCGACGATGATGCGGTCCTGCGCCAGGAATACCAGCGAAAAGGCGCCCTCGAGTTGTAGCAGGGCGTCGCGCAGAGCGGCGGCCAGCGTGCGTTCGGAAGAGTGCGCCATCAGGTGCAGGATGACTTCGGTGTCGCTGGATGCCTGGAAGATGGCGCCGCGGCGTTCGAGATCCTTGCGCAAGTCGGCGGCATTGGTGATGTTGCCGTTGTGCGCCACGGCCAGTTTGCCCTTGTTGCAGTAGACGGAGAAGGGCTGCGCGTTGAGCAGCACGGTATCGCCGGCGGTGGAGTAGCGGGTGTGGCCGATGGCCAGGTCGCCGGGCATCGTGGCCAGCACCGGGCTGGTGAAAATGTCGGCCACGTGACCCATGGACTTGTGGGTGTGGATGTCGATGCCATCACTGGTGCAGATGCCGGCGCTTTCCTGGCCGCGGTGCTGCAAGGCGTAGAGCCCCAGATAGGCAAGCTTGGAGGCTTCCGGATGGCCATAGATGGCGACTACGCCGCACTCGTCGTGGAATTTGTCCAACATAAGACCCTCTGACACGGTGGAATCAGCGCTTACGTTGCCATCGCCCGCTCCCAGTCAACTTTCAAAGTCGCGATCTCCCAGGTACCCAGCGTGACCGAACGCTGCCGGATTTCGATCTCCTTCTCGATTGTAATGCCCACGACCGGCGATTCCACCCCATATTTTTCGGCGATGGCAGCGACTTTAATCGGGTTAGCCGTGCTGATCAGCACACGCGATGGAGCTTCGTGGAAGGCCAGAACCTCGGGCCGAAGGTCGGAGACGAGGTCGATTTGTGCGCCGATTTCGGTGGGGCCGAAGCTGCACTCGGCCAGCGCCACGGCGAGGCCGCCATCGCTGAGGTCGTGCGCCGATTCGGCGAGTCCCTCGGCCACGATTTCGCGGATGGCGGACTGCACGCGCTTCTCGCGATCGAGATCGAGCGCGGGCGGCAGTCCCCAGAGCTGCTTCAGAATTTCCTTGGCGTATTGCGTGCCACCGAAGCGGGCTTCCTCGCAAGTGCCGGGACCGCCCAACAGGACCACGCTGCGGCCGGGGTTCTTGAACGGAATGGTTACCGGAGCGGCCGTCTTCATCAGGCCCACGATACCGATGACCGGCGTGGGGTAGATGCCTTCACCAAGGGTTTCGTTGTACAGGCTGACGTTGCCGCCGGTGATGGGAGTGTCAAAGAAGCGGCAGGCGCCGGACATGCCTTCGATGGCTTCCACCAACTGGGCCATGATTTCGGGCCGCTCGGGGTTGCCGAAGTTGAGACAGTTGGTGGCGGCTACGGGTTCGGCGCCGCAGGTGGAGAGATTGCGGCAGCACTCGGCGACGGCCAGTTGCGCGCCTTCGCGCGGGGACAGGTAACAGTAGCGGCCGTTGCCGTCGAGCGACATCGCCACGGAGACGCCGGTCTCCTTGATGCGCACGATGGCGGCGTCGGTCTGCTCGGGGCGGGTGAGGGTGTTGGTGCGAACCTGGAAATCGTACTGTTCCCAGATGCAGCGCTTGGAGCAGATGTCGGGTGCGGATAGGAGTTGAGGCAAGGCGGCCTGGACGCCAGGCGCAACGTGGGACGGGCCGGCGGCAAGGCTGCCAGTGCTACGGCTTTGGGTATACGGGCGATGGTAGAGCGGGGCTTCGTCGGCCAATTCGCGATTGGGGATCTCGGCGACCACCTGGCCGTGGTGGCGGACACGCAGTTTGCCATCGCCGGTCACCTCGCCGATCCCGGCGGCTTCCAGGCCCCACTTCTTGAAGACGCGAAAGACCTCGGCTTCCCGTCCCTTGTCCGCCACCAGCAACATGCGCTCCTGGCTTTCGGAGAGCATGATCTCGTAGGGCGTCATGCCGGTTTCTCGTTGCGGGACACGGTCGAGCTCGATCTCGATGCCTACCTCCCCGCGGCTGCCCATTTCGCAAGTGGAGCAGGTGAGGCCCGCGGCGCCCATATCCTGGATGCCCACGATGGCGCCGGTGGCCATGGCTTCGAGGCAGGCCTCCAGCAAGAGCTTCTCCATAAATGGATCTCCCACCTGCACGTTGGGACGCTTCTGCTTGGATTCCTCGGTGAATTCGGCGCTGGCCATGGATGCGCCGTGGATGCCATCGCGGCCGGTGCGCGCGCCCACGTAGATC
>Ga0209067_10000806_pt1 | contig 19641 bp, 16 predicted proteins | sample ColStrG_CSR_2013_FD_187199 | JGI IMG/M metagenome (GOLD analysis project Ga0209067, IMG submission 187199) | Freshwater sediment microbial communities in response to fracking from Pennsylvania, USA - Cold Stream Run_MetaG_CSR_2013 (SPAdes)... | ecosystem: Environmental > Aquatic > Freshwater >...
GTTTTTACGCTGTGCACAAGGCCCGCCCATTTTTCAATGATCTGGTCACTTTCATGATCTCTGGTCCGGTGATGGTAACTGCATTGGAAGGCGAAAACGCTATCCTGACTCATCGTGATCTGATGGGTGCTACAGATCCTAAAAAGGCAGAAAAAGGCACGATCCGTGCCGATTTCGCTGATTCGATCGACGCGAATGCAGTGCACGGATCTGATGCGGTAGAAACTGCTGCGGTTGAAATTGCTTACTTTTTCCCGGCCCTGAATATATTTTCACGTTAATTGAATTGACTGTACTTTGATTGTCTGGCGACGCAATTGTCCTGGTTTGAAAGATGTAAATGACGGCTCTCATTAATTTATTGGATCTGGATCCAGCTCAATTGATTGCTTACTGCGGTGAGTTGGGCGAGAAGCCGTTCCGGGCAAAGCAGTTGCAGCGCTGGATACATCAGTTCGGGGTCAGTGAATTTGAGGCGATGACAGATCTGGCCAGGTCGCTGCGCGATAAGTTGGCAGGCAGGGCGATTGTTCAGGCGCCTGCCGTCATCAGCGATCATACTTCGACTGACGGTACGCGCAAGTGGTTGCTGGATGTGGGGCAGGGTAATGCAATTGAAACAGTGTTCATTCCGGAAGAAAATCGCGGAACTCTGTGCATTTCTACCCAGGCTGGCTGTGCAGTGAACTGCCGTTTCTGTTCAACCGGGAAGCAGGGGTTTAATCGCAACCTCTCAGTTGGAGAAATTATCGGCCAGTTGTGGATGGCTGAATTTGAATTACGCAAAACCAAAGGTATCCCCTCAGGCCAGAAAGGCGAACGCCAGATTACCAATGTGGTCATGATGGGTATGGGTGAGCCGCTGTTGAATTTCGAGCCGACGGTGACGGCCCTGAAATTAATGTTGGATGATAACGCTTATGGCTTATCGCGCCGCCGCGTGACGTTGTCAACCAGCGGTGTTGTTCCCATGATGGATAAATTATCCCAGGAGTGCGCGGTAGCGTTGGCGGTTTCTCTGCATGCATCAAATGATCTGCTGCGCGATGGTCTGGTGCCATTGAACAAGAAATATCCATTAATTGAATTGATGGCAGCATGTCGGCGGTATCTGGTATTCGCTCCGCGGGATTTTGTCACTTTCGAATATTGCATGCTCGATGGCGTCAATGATACTGAGCAGCACGCGCGTGAACTTATTGAGTTGGTGCGCGATGTTCCCTGTAAATTTAATCTGATCCCGTTTAATCCGTTTCCGGAATCTGGATTAAAACGCTCCACGAACGTGCGTATCAAGGCATTTGCACAATTGTTGACCGATGCTGGTCTGGTGACCACGATACGCAAAACCCGCGGAGATGATATTGATGCTGCGTGCGGTCAGTTGGCAGGCGAAGTGCAGGATCGAACCCGTGTGCAGGAACGAATGCAAAAACAGGTTGAGTATCAAAAAAAATTTGGTCCCAATTTTGGTCGAATCGTGGAGATAACTTGATGAGAAATTGTGCTCGGTGCTTATTGTTTTGTTTGGTGATGTCTGGATTTTTGACTGCATGTAAAACAACTTATGATGCGCCGAAAATGATGTCGCCATCGGCCGATAATTCTCAAGCGCAGGTGAATGATGCAAAACGGGCTGCGATCAGATTGCAGCTTGGAATCAGTTATTTTCAGCAGGACCAATTGGCAACAGCCATTAAAGAACTGAATAATGCAATTGCAATCGATCCAAATCTGAGTGATGCCTACGCTGTGCGCGCAGTGGTCTATATGCAAATGCAGGAAAATGATTTGGCCGAACAGGATTTTTTAAAAGTTGTTAAATTAAGTCCAGGTAGTTCAGATAACGCCAATAATTATGGGTGGTTTCTTTGTCAGAACAATCGCGACAAGCAGGCCATGGAGTTATTTGACAGGGTGATTAAAGATCGTATGTATAATCAGCCGGTAAAGGCGCTGAACAATGCGGGTTTGTGTAGCTTGAAAATGAAAGACTTTGGTTTGGCCGAGACCTATTTTTTACAATCAGTTCGATTAGATCCCAATAATCCCACCACAAATTTGAATCTGGCGCGCATCAATTACCATAAACAGGATTGGACACGCGCCCAGCTTTATATCAATCGCCTGATCAAATCTGATTCGTTCAGTGCTGAAATCTTGTGGCTGGCCATCAGGATTAACCATCAATTGAATGATCATAGCGCGGTACAGAGTTTGGCTTCACAACTTCATCGTCGGTACCCGGACTCCGATGAAGATGCATTATCACAGCGCGGAGCATTTGATGAATGAAGCCGTTAAATTGACTATTGTGTCTGGTACTGAAGAAAATCAGCCTGAGCATGCTCCGAAACAATTGACTGTTGGGGAGCGACTTGCCACAGCGCGGTCCAGGCAGGACTTGTCTGTTGAACAGATAGCCGGCCAGTTGAAATGGTCTGTGCGCCAGATCGCCGAAATTGAAGCAGGAAATTACTCGGTGTTTCCTGATATGCTGACTGTCCGGGGTTTTGTGCGCACCTATGCGAAATTTTTGAAAATTGATTCAGTGCCGCTGGTTGAAGAGCTGACGGTTGAATTTGAAAAATTGCCTGCAAAATCAATAGACCGGCCCAAGCTGGATATGCCCTTTCCAAATGGCAGAATGCCTTGGCGTCACAGTAATAATCCACAGAAGATCCTTGCCGGATTGGTGTTGCTGTTTTTACTTTTGCTCGCAGCTTTTGTATATCGGACGGAACTGCTTAGTGTGTTGCATGTGACCGGTTCGGTCAACTCAGCTGCTGTAATCGAAAACGGTGTTCTGCCTCCGGTCAGTTTAGCTTCGTCTGAGGCAGTTGGTGAGTCCAATGCAGGAGCAAAGAATGATGCCGGCACTACAGCGGAGACGCAGGCAGCCGCACCGGCAGGTCCATCAGGCGATGCAGATAAAGTTGAATCTGTAACTATTGAAAAAGCGCCTGTTGTTGAAAGCAAGCCGTTTGAGCAAAAAAATACTGGTATGTCACTGTCAGATTCACTGGCCCTTAGTTTTCAGCAGGATTCCTGGATTCAGGTCAAACGCCTAGATGGCTCGGTCGTTATATCGCATTTATATAAAGCCGGTAGTGAAGAACTAATTGGCGTCAACGAACCATTGAATGTCGTTATAGGTAATGCTCCAGGGGTTAGCGCCAAGCTAAGAGGTCAGAATTTGATGTTGCATGCGCAGGACGGAAGTAATGTAGTCAATTTAAGTGTTAAGTGACGGTTGCAATGAATCCAGATAAAGAACAATCCTCAATCTCTTCAGGCTCCGGCATCAGACGGCATAGTCGTGCTGTAGTCATTGAACATGGGAAACGGCAAGTGACTGTTGGCGGGAATGCTCCCATCGTTATCCAGTCTATGACGAATACAGATACTGTTGATGAGATCGGTACTGCAATCCAAATTAAAGAACTGGCCAGGGCGGGTTCGGAACTGGTTCGCATCACTGTCAATACGCCCGAGGCTGCCAAAGCTGTTCCCGGAATTCGCGAGCAACTTGATCGCATGGAAATTGACGTGCCTATCGTTGGTGACTTTCATTACAACGGCCATACTCTGCTGAAAGAATATCCTGAATGTGCCCAGGCACTTTCAAAATATCGCATCAACCCCGGCAATGTTGGACATGGGGCCAAACGGGACACCCAGTTTGCACAGATGATAGAAATTGCTGCCCGATACAATAAGCCGGTTCGGATCGGTGTGAATTGGGGCAGCCTCGATCAGGGACTGTTGGCCCGGATTATGGATGAAAATGCACTGCGCCCCACTCCATGGACTGCTCAATCTGTCATGTATGAGGCATTGATTGTTTCTGCATTAGAAAATGCAGAACGGGCCGAACAACTTGGCTTGGCCGGAGATAAGATTATTCTGTCGTGCAAAGTTTCAGGAGTGCAGGATTTGATTGCAGTTTATCGCGAGTTGGGACGGCGCTGCGATTATCCCTTGCATCTGGGCTTAACTGAAGCCGGCATGGGTAGCAAAGGAATTGTGGCGTCAACGGCCGCGCTGTCTGTGCTGTTGCAAGAGGGCATAGGCGACACGATCAGAATTTCGCTAACGCCGGAGCCCGGCGGCGACAGATGTAAAGAAGTGATCGTCGGCCAGGAAATATTGCAGACGATGGGGCTTCGCAAATTTACTCCGATGGTGATTGCCTGTCCTGGCTGTGGGCGCACGACTTCCACAGTATTTCAGGAGCTGGCAGACGATATCCAGTCTTATCTGCGCCAGCAGATGCCGGTATGGAAAACGCAGTATCCGGGCGTTGAAGCGATGAATGTCGCAGTGATGGGATGCATTGTGAATGGTCCCGGTGAATCCAAGCATGCGAATATAGGCATCAGTTTGCCCGGCACTGGCGAATCTCCAGCTGCCCCCGTTTTTGTAGACGGTGTGAAAACGGTGACCTTAAGGGGCGATAACATCGCCAGCGATTTTCAGGAAATCGTTTTGAGTTACGTCCAATCCCACTACAGTCAGGTCTGATCAGTATGTCTGAAAATAAGAAAATTGAAAAAATTACGGCAATCAAAGGCATGAACGACATGCTGCCCGCTGATGCGCCGTTGTGGGAATTATTTGAAAATACAGCTCAGTCAGTGTTGAAGAGCTATGGATTTCAACAGATCAGAACCCCGATCGTCGAGCAGACGTCGCTGTTTGCCCGCGGTTTAGGCGCAGTTACTGATGTCGTCGAAAAGGAAATGTATTCTTTTGAAGATGCCATGAATGGGGACAGGCTGACCCTGCGACCAGAGAACACCGCAGGAGTGGTCCGGGCTGTTATTGAGCATAATTTGACTTATGAGGGTCCAAAGCGGCTGTGGTACACAGGGCCGATGTTTCGTCATGAAAAGCCGCAGCGTGGTCGGTACCGGCAATTTTTTCAGATGGGAGCGGAGGCCTTAGGATTTACCGGTCCCGATATTGATGCTGAATTGATCATGATGTGCCAGAGACTGTGGGACGATCTTGGTTTAAATAAAGTTCGCCTGGAACTGAATTCTATTGGTGATGCAGAAGAGCGCCTGAAACACCGGGCCGATTTGATTTCCTATCTTGAACAGCACAAAGATCAACTTGACGCGGAAGCTCAGCGAAGATTGCAGACCAATCCATTACGCATTCTGGATACTAAAAATCCAACAATGCAGGCATTGGTGAATGGTGCGCCCAAATTGATTGATTATCTGGGTGAGCAATCGCTAAAGCATTTTGAAGGTGTGCAGGCAATTCTGCGTCACAACAGTATTCCATTTACGATTAATCATCGCCTTGTTCGTGGACTCGACTATTACAACCGAACGGTGTTTGAATGGGTATCCGATGAACTTGGAGCTCAGGGAACCATCTGCGCAGGCGGACGTTACGACACGTTGATCACGATGTTCGGTGGGAAAGAGACGCCATCCTGCGGTTTTGCGATGGGAATTGAACGTATTCTGGAGCTGATGAAAATATCGGGTGAGATGCATACCCCCAATCAATGCGATGTGTATATGGTCCATCAAAGTACAGCAGGACAAATGCAGTCGTTTGTTTTGTCGGAAAGATTGCGTGATGCAGGACTTGATGTTGTGCTACATTGCGCAACTACTGCTGGGGCAGGAAGCTTTAAATCACAGATGAAGCGCGCTGATGCAAGCGGCGCCGGGTTTGCAGTGATTGTCGGCGAAGATGAAATTGCGCAGGGCAAAGCGATAGTAAAGGCATTACGGGCAGAGGATATGGAAAACAACCAATCTGCAATTCCATTTGATTCCGTGGTTGATTTTCTGGTCGATCAAATTGCGGGGAATGACGACCACGACCACGAAAACTGTAAACACACACATCATTAATTAAAGACATAGACATGGCATACGATCACGAAGAACAAGAGCAAATTGATGCTCTTAAAGCATGGTGGAAGCAGTACGGAAATATTATTACCTGGATGTTGATAGCGGTCTTGGCGATTTTTTCAGCATGGAAAGGCTGGGGAGTCTATCAGGTTAAACAGTCTGTGCAGGCGTCGATGCTGTTTGAGGAAGTGCAAAAAGCTATCCAGGAAAATGACCAAGCCAAAGTTTTCCGCGCAGTGACTGATGTTGAAGAAAAATATCCAGGCACGAATTACGCGCAGATGGGTGCATTGTTGGCTGCCAGATTTGCGTTTGATGCAAACGATCTGAAAACGACCAGGACTCAACTGAATTGGGTTATCGATCACGGTAAAACGGACGAATTTAAATCTCTGGCGAGGATCAGACTTGCGGCTGTATTGTTGGATGATAAATCGTATGACGAAGCAACAAAGCTTTTGGCTGGCGATTTTCCGGCAGAGTTTGCGAGTGTCGTGGCGGACCAAAAAGGCGATATTTTGGTGGCACAAAATAAACTTGAGGATGCTCGGGCTTCGTATCAACGGGCCTTGGACAAGGCTTCAGATAAAAGCCCTGGTTACCAGCTCATTCAGCTGAAGATCGATGCTGTTGGTGGTTCGAAATCGAAAGTGGTAACTAAATAGGCTGATGAGAAGAATATGCGTAGAGCTCTAAAATTGTTATGTCTGGGTACATTAGTTTGTCTGACTGCTTGTTCTGTATTCAAAGAGCCTAAAAATCCACCCTCGGCCCTTGTCGACTTTCAGCCCAGCCTGTCAATCAAAAAGGTTTGGACTGCGAGGGTTGGCGACTCTGGCAGTTTTGTATTCAGCCCGGTTTATTCAGGTAGTAGCGTGTATGCAGCAGCTGCCAATGGCTACATTTTTCGTTTTGATAATCTGACAGGGCGCGAAATTTGGAAAGTTGATGCTGCCGTGCCTCTGACAGCCGGAGTTGCTGCGGATGAGACTACGCTTGCTGTTGGTGGTGATAAAGGGATGCTGCTGGCGTTTGATCTGGACGGGAAATTACGCTGGAAAACTCAGGCTGCCAGTGAAATATTATCGGCTCCCGCAATTGGTGACGGCCTCGTGGTGGTGAGAAGCATGGACAATCATATTGCTGCATATGATGCCTCGACCGGCAAGCGTCGCTGGGTTGTCGAGCGAACTTTGCCTCCGCTGATTCTACGCAGTGCGATTGGAATGGTCATATACGACCACAATGTCTATGTCGGACTGCCCGGTGGAAAATTGATTTCCATAAACTTGGCAAGTGGCAGTGTACGCTGGGAAGCTACTGTCGGCGAACCAAAGGGGGCGACCGAGTTAGAGCGGGTTGCGGATGTCTCCGGTGTGCCAGTAATTAATGGGGCCGATGTTTGCGCGTCTGCATATCAGGGTAAAGTCTCGTGCTTTGATTTGAAAACGGGCTTGTTACGGTGGGCTAAATCGTTGTCCACTGAAATGGGAGTCAGTGTGGACGAGCGTTTTGTATTCGCTGTTGACGAAAAAGGCAGTGTTAATGCGTTTAGTCGCTCTGCTGGCTTAAGCGAATGGAAAAATGATAAGTTGGCATATAGAAAGCTCTCAGCGCCTGTTTCGTTTGGCCGCTCTGTGGCGGTGGGTGACTATCAGGGGTATATCCATTTTCTATCGCGAGAAGATGGCTCGTTTCTGGCCAGAACCTCAACTAATGGCAGCGCGATTGTGACCACTCCAATTGTTGCTGGTACAAATGTAATATTTCAATCCAAAGAAGGAGAGATCGTCGCACTTGCGATTGATTAAATGAATGAAGCCGGTAATAGCACTTATAGGTCGACCCAATGTAGGCAAATCCACGCTGTTTAATCGGCTCACGCGTTCTCGAGATGCTCTGGTTGCTGATATGCCTGGATTGACGCGTGATCGTCATTACGGAGAGGGACGGGTTGGTGAACGTCCCTTTCTCGTTATTGATACAGGAGGATTTGAACCTGTCGCCAAAGACGGGATCATGTTTGAAATGGCCAAGCAGACAAAACAGGCTGTTGCTGAAGCAGACGTAGTGATTTTTATTGTTGATGGCAGACAGGGATTAACACCACACGATAAAACTATTACCGATTTTCTCAGAAAATCCGGCCGATCAGTTATGTTGGTAGTGAACAAGGCTGAAGGTATGAAATATACCTCCGTTACTGCAGATTTTTACGAGTTGGGTCTGGGTGATCCCTATGTGATTTCTGCAGCTCACGGTGACGGTGTTTCTGATCTCGTGACAGAAGCTCTGGATATCGTGTTTTCTCAGGTAAAGGACGACGTTGAGCCAGGGTTCAAGGATGATGGCATTAAATTGGCAATAGTCGGGCGACCCAATGTCGGTAAATCTACTCTGGTCAATACATTGTTGGGCGAAGAGCGGGTGATCGCTTTTGATATGCCCGGTACTACCAGGGATTCGATCGAAATCGCCTTTGAACGTGACGGGCAAAATTACACATTGATTGATACTGCCGGTATCCGACGCCGCGGTAAAGTTTTTGAGGCAATTGAGAAATTCTCTGTAGTTAAAACTTTGCAGTCTATTTCTGAAGCTAACGTGGTACTATTATTGCTAGATGCGCAACAAGACATTTCTGAACAGGATGCTCATATTGCCGGGTTTATCTTGGAATCCGGTCGGGCATTAGTCGTTGCAGTGAATAAGTGGGATGGTCTGCAAAGTGACCGCCGTGACGAAATTAAGAGTGATATTGAGCGCAAATTGGGTTTTCTCTCCTTTGCAAAAACACACTTTATATCGGCATTAAAATCGACGGGCGTTGCGCCCATGATGAAATCGGTTAATCAGGCGTATGCGGCGGCAACGGCGAATTTATCGACTCCTAAATTGACCAGGGCGCTGATTGAAGCAGTTGAGCATCAGCAGCCTAAGCGCAAAGGCTCGATACGTCCCAAGCTTCGATATGCACATCAGGGCGGGCAGAATCCTCCAATTATTGTGATTCATGGCAATGCATTAGAAGCTGTTGGGGATGTTTATAAGCGGTATCTGGAAAAACATTTCAGAGAAACTTTTTCGTTGGTCGGCACTCCATTAAGAATTGAGATGAAATCCAGTAAAAATCCATTTTCAAAAACAGAAAAATAAACGTAGACTTAAACTTTTTAGAGTATGAGTTAATTACTCATATAAACTTAACTCGGTAGTTATTCGGGACAGGTATTGAAAAATGTCAAAATGTCCTCAACTCCCCCACCACAACAACATTTCGGAGCTGCTATGAGCAACAAAGGGCAATTGTTACAAGACCCATTTTTAAACGCTTTACGCAAAGAGCATATTCCCGTTTCAATTTACCTTGTGAATGGCATCAAATTGCAGGGTCATATTGAGTCTTTTGATCAATATGTGGTACTGCTGCGTAATACAGTCACTCAGATGGTCTACAAGCATGCCATTTCTACAGTGGTACCAGCCCGTGCGGTGAGCTTGCCGGCGGAGCCAGAGTCTGAGTAAAGAATTGGATTCAGGCACTCGCGCGATACTCGTGGGTGTGGACTTTGGCAAATCAGACTTCAATTCAAGTTTGGAAGAACTTTCATTGCTGGCGCTTTCTGCTGGAGCTGCGCCAATTTCGACGATAACCTGCAAGCGTTCAAGTCCGGATTCTGCCCTTTTTATCGGAAGCGGCAAAGCTGAGGAAATCAGGCTCGCAGTTATTGACCTTCAAATCGACATTGTTATATTCAACCATGCATTAAGCCCCGCGCAGCAGCGCAATCTTGAAAAGAATTTGCAAATAAGGGTGCTGGATCGAACCAGTTTGATCCTTGATATTTTTGCACAGCGCGCCAAAAGTCATGAAGGAAAAGTGCAGGTTGAGCTTGCTCAGCTGCAGCATCTTGCAACGCGACTGATCCGAGGCTGGACCCACCTTGAGAGGCAAAAGGGCGGTATCGGTTTGCGGGGACCTGGTGAAACTCAGCTGGAAACTGATCGGCGGTTATTGGGTGACAGAGTAAAAGCACTTAAGGATAAACTGGCTAAGTTGCAACGTCAGAGAGAAACTCAGCGTCGCGCAAGAGGACGTAGCCGGGTGTTTTCAGTTTCGCTGGTAGGGTATACCAACGCAGGGAAATCGACCTTATTCAATGTATTAACAAAAGCCGGCGTTTATGCCGCGGACCAGTTGTTCGCTACTTTAGATACGACTTCGCGACGTGTGTATCTTGGTGATATTGGTCAAATTGTGGTGTCCGATACTGTTGGATTCATCAAGGAGTTGCCACACCAGTTGGTTGCCGCATTCCGGGCCACACTGGAAGAAACGATTCATGCCGATTTGCTGTTGCATGTTGTTGATGCATCAAGCCCGACCCGGCTGGACCAGATAGTGCAGGTAAATCAGGTTCTGCAGGAAATTGGAGCAGACCATATTCCTCAATTGCTTCTGTGGAATAAGATTGATATCGCAAACTCAGGATCGGGAATTGAACGCGATGAGTATGATAAAATACAACGAATTTTTTTGAGCGCAAAAACCGGTCAAGGGCTGGAAGATCTGCGCCTGGCATTGGCCGAAATCGCAGCGCAGCTTGGATTCGGTTCGATTAGCGGAGAAGCTGACAGTCTGCCCGATCCAAATTGATCTTTCTCGCAAAATCTGGACTTAAGTTATTCATCGAATAATTTAATAAAACATTAAATGACCCTACCTCTAACCTAAATCGGATGATTGCAGAATGGTTGTTTCAATCTTAAAAAAAATCGGTTCAATTTTTTCCTTGAACGATCCTAAGTGGGGTAAGGGATCGGGGAATGATAATGACGGTAATCGACCCAATCCTCCAAATGGCCCGCCGGATCTCGAGGATTTATGGAAAGACTTTAATCAGAAGCTGAACGCCATGTTTGGCGGAAAAGGTCCAGGTGGACTGAATGGTGGGCTGTCGCCTGATTCCAATGGCGCAAAATGGGGTGCCTGGCTGATTGTGGTGATTGTTGTTTTTCTGTGGCTGGTCAGCGGATGTTTTCTGGTGCAGGAAGGTCAAACCGGTGTTGTAATGACTTTCGGTAAGTACAGCCACGATACTCCCTCTGGCTTCAACTGGCGTTTACCTTACCCGATCCAAAGTCACGAAATAGTTAACGTTTCGCAGGTACGAACAGTTGAAGTTGGCTACCAGACAAATATCAAAAACAAGCAACCCAAAGAAGCATTGATGTTGACCGATGATGAAAACATTATCGATATCCAGTTTGCTGTTCAATACAGACTAAAAAGTGCCTCTGACTGGGTTTTTAACAATCGTGATCAGGAAAGTACCGTAAAGCAGGTTGCTGAAACATCGATACGCGAAGTGGTCGGACGAAATAAGATGGATTTTGTATTGTATGAAGGCCGTGAAAAAGTTGCGTTTGATGTGTATCAGTTGATGCAGCAGATTCTCGATCGCTACCACACAGGTGTTCAGGTAACCAATGTCACCATGCAGGGTGTTCAGCCTCCAGAACAGGTTCAGGCGGCGTTTGACGATGCAGTCAAAGCAGGCCAGGATCTTGAACGGCAAAAAAATGAAGGACAGGCTTACGCGAACGATGTGATACCAAAAGCCCGCGGCGCAGCATCGAGAATGCAGGAGCAGTCGCAAGCCTATCAGGCCAGTGTAATAGCCAGTGCCGAAGGGAATGCGTCCAGGTTCAAGCAGGTACTAGACGAGTATCAAAAGGCGCCTGCTGTAACGCGTGACCGCATGTATCTGGAAACAATGCAGCAGATTTTCAGCAGCACCACAAAATTGATGGTCGATACCAAAAATGGCAACAACATGATTTACCTGCCGCTGGATAAAATAATTGCGCAGACATTGTCTCCTGACGCTGCCTCCACACCAAAATCTGTAGGCATTCCCCCGGCCCCGGAAGTGTCCAACGCAAATGACTTGTTACGCTCCAGAGACAGTCACTCACGTGATCGGGAGGGCAGATAAGATGAATAAGTTTGTTTCCACCATAATTGCGGTTGTCCTTGCACTGCTCATCTTTGCATCGACCGTGTTTGTAGTCGATCAACGCTCGTACGCGATTGTTTTTGCGCTGGGCGAAATGAAAACAATCATCAGTGAACCGGGTCTGCACTTTAAATTGCCGCCACCGTTTCAAAATGTCATTTTTTTGGACAAGCGTATCCTGACGATTGATTCTCCGGAAGCAGATCGCTTTATTACTGCCGAAAAGAAAAATATTCTTGTTGATTCATTTGTTAAATGGCATATCACTGATCCAAAACTGTATTACATCAGTTTTAACGGTGACGAGCAGCGTGCCAGGGATCGCCTGAATCAGATTGTCAAAGCCGCACTGAATGATGAAATTACCAAGCGCACTGTCCGCGATGTGATATCGGGTGAACGCAGCAAGGTCATGGACGCACTGAGAACCAAGGTGGCGGAAGAAGCCAAACAGATCGGTGTTGAAATTCTTGATGTCCGGTTAAAACGGGTTGATTATGTGGAACAGATTAATAATTCAGTCTACGATCGCATGAAAGCAGAGCGAACCCGGGTTGCGAATGAATTACGATCGACAGGATTTGCTGAATCGGAAAAAATTCGGGCTGATGCGGATAAGCAAAGTACCGTGATTTTAGCTGAAGCCTATCGGGAATCAGAGAAATTACGTGGTGATGGTGACGCCAAAGCAAGTCGGATCTATGCACAGGCTTTTGGACAGAATCCCGATTTCTATAAGTTTTATCGCAGCCTGGAAGCCTATCGCAACAGCTTTAAAACCAAAAATGACGTTTTGGTGGTTGATTCAAACTCCGAGTTTTTCAAGTATTTTAAAGCGCCTGGTCAAGGCAAATAATGTTGTTCCAGTTTTGTTAAATTTAAACATGTCAACACAAACGCCTGGTTATCCAACCCGGCGTTTGTGCTGTTTGTGTTTTTCACTTTATTGATTATGCCTAATTGGCTACTTCCTGAAAATATTGCTGATGTTTTGCCATCCGAGGCGCGTAAAATCGAGGATTTGCGGCGACGGCTGCTTGATCAATTCAGACTGTATGGTTATGAATTGGTCATGCCGCCATTGCTCGAATATCTGGAATCCTTATTAAGTGGCGCTGGCCAGGATCTGGATTTACGAACGTTTAAGCTGGTGGATCAAATTACTGGTCGTACCTTGGGAATTCGGGCCGATATGACTACCCAGGTAGCGCGAATCGATGCGCATCTGTTGAATCGTGATTCGGTTACTCGGTTGTGCTATGCAGGCAGTGTACTGCGCACCCGTCCAACCGGACTGCATGCAACGCGCGAACCGCTTCAAATCGGCGCAGAAATATATGGACATGCCGGCATTGAAGCCGATGCGGAAATTCAGGAGCTATTACTCGCCTCGCTGGCCCTGGCCGGCATGACGAAAGTCCGATTGGATTTATGTCACGTCGGCGTGTTGCGTGCGATTCTTGCTCAGGATCCAGTGGCCAGGCGGTCGGAGTTAGAGTTATATGCTTTATTGGAAACCAAGGATATTCCCGGAATCGAAGAAATTTCCAGCGGTTTTTTGGAGTCAACCAGACATGCCTTGCTGGCATTGCCTAATCTGTACGGCGACGTCCATATTTTAGAGCGAGCAAGGCAAATTTTGCCTAAACTGCCTGAAATTGACATCGCGCTCAATGAGCTGGCACTGCTGGTTTCTTTGGTCGCACCGGACAGTGGAGCGCAGGTAACAATCGATTTGGCAGATTTGCGTGGACTGCACTATCACAGTGGCGTGACATTTGCGGCTTACGTGACTGGGTTGCCCAATGCTGTTGCGCACGGCGGACGCTATGATCATGTCGGTGAATCCTTTGGTCGGGCCAGGCCTGCCACCGGATTTTCCCTGGACCTGAGAGAGCTGGCCCGGTTAATGCCAGGAGCCGAACGCAAGGACGCAATCATGGCACCCTGGAACCCGGATGCCAAATTGCGGGAAAAAATTAAACAACTGCGGCAGCAGGGTGAAATTGTGATCCAGAGTTTGCCCGGTCACAAAAATGAATTAGACGAATTCGATTGCAATCGCGCGGTCGTTTTTGAACACGGTAGTTGGATCCTTAAAATTTAGGCTAAGCGATGTCACAGATGAATACAGCAAAAAATGTCGTTGTCGTTGGAACCCAGTGGGGCGATGAGGGTAAAGGCAAAATAGTGGACTGGTTAACTGATCATGCCCAGGGCGTGGTGCGTTTTCAGGGGGGCCATAATGCCGGCCATACGCTGGTTATCGGTGGACAGAAAACGGCACTGCAACTGATTCCGTCTGGCATCATGCGCGCTGGCGTGGCCTGCTATATCGGAAACGGTGTGGTGTTATCGGTGCCCGACCTGTTACGTGAGATCGACAAATTGCAGGCCAATGGTGTGGAAGTAGAATCACGTTTAAAAATTTCGGAAGCCTGTCCGATTATTTTGCCGTATCACAATGCTCTTGACTCAGCACGCGAAGCAGCGCGTGGACTGGCGAAAATCGGAACCACCGGCAAAGGTATCGGACCGGCGTACGAAGATAAAGTGGCGCGTCGTGCGATCCGGGTTGCTGATCTGTTGTATCCGGAACGTTTTGCCGAGAAACTGCGTGAAAATCTGGATTACCATAATTTTGTCCTGACCCAATATCTGAAAGCACCTGCGGTGGACTATCAGAAAACGCTGGATGACGCGCTGGCTCAGGTGCCGCGCATTGCCCCGATGGTGACTGACGTTTCGAGCGCGCTGTATGCGGCCTACGAGGGAGGGGCCCGTCTGCTGTTTGAAGGCGCACAGGGCAGTCTGCTGGACGTCGATCATGGTACTTATCCATTTGTCACTTCCAGTAATTGCGTCGCAGGAAATGCCGCTGCAGGCTCTGGCGTTGGTCCGAACATGCTGCACTATATTCTGGGTATCACCAAAGCCTATACAACCCGGGTTGGCTCCGGTCCATTTCCTTCAGAGCTGGAAATGGATCACGGCGTTGGTCAGCATCTTTCGGCGGTCGGATGTGAGTTTGGTGTCGTAACAGGACGCAAGCGACGCTGTGGTTGGTTTGATGCGGCGCTGCTCAAGCGTTCGGTGCAGATTAACGGCGTATCCGGCATGTGCCTGACCAAACTTGATGTGCTCGACGGAATCGACACGCTGCAGATTTGCACTGGCTACCTGGTCGATGGCAAATCAGTGGATATCTTCCCTAGCGGCGCAGAACAGGCGTCGCACTGTATTCCGGTATATGAAACTCTGCCTGGCTGGACGGAAAGCACTGTCGGCGCCAAGACCCTGGAAGCATTGCCAGCCAATGCGCGCAGATATATAAGGCGTATCGAAGAGCTGGTTGGCGTGCCGATTGACATGGTGTCGACCGGACCTGATCGTGAAGAGACAATCGTATTACGCCATCCCTTTGCCTGAGGTGAATTATGTCATCACCTGAATTGTCTGATCAGCATCTCTGGGTCTCATGGGACGAATACCACAGAAAAATTGAACAGTTGGCTGTCCTCGTGCATGAGTCCGGCTGGCAGTTCGACCAGATTCTTTGCCTCGCCCGAGGCGGTGTGCGGCCCGGTGATGTCCTGTCGCGCGTGTTTGATGTACCGTTGGCCATTATGGCGACCAGTTCCTACCGGGAGCAGGCCGGCACGGTTCAGGGCAGATTAGATATCGCCCGTCACATTACCCAGACCCGGGAATCTTTAGGTGGCCGGTTGCTGATTGTCGATGATCTCGTTGATTCAGGCGCGACCTTGCAAACAGTAGTGGAAGTTATCCGGCAACGGTTTCCTGCGGTGACCGAGGTTAAAGTGGCAGCAATCTGGCAAAAAGCCTGCTCAAAAGTTACCCCGGATTATGTGGTTGATTATTTGCAAACTAATCCCTGGATACATCAACCCTTTGAAATCTACGACACGATGCGACCAAGTCAGCTATTGGAGCGTTTTCGGTCGAATAGTGCTGAACAGGCCTGAAGCGGTTTCAGTTGTCTGAATCGCACTGTCATGTGCTGCACAATATTTCCCTCCGTACATAAATCCAGAAATGTCCAGAAAAACGCTGCCGAAGGCTGCCAGGATCATTGAAAAATAGTCCGATATAGTCCGATCGGACCATTATTTCGACTTTTTTCACTGGATTTTCTGTCACATTGACCCTCTATAATCTTTCAATTTGATTAACATCATTAAGTTGCTTGTTAATGGGGATGTGGCCATGCGCGCCCATCACTGAGAGGGTAAATCATGGGTAACGGTCGTTCTGACAAAACTATCGGTTTTGTTGTTGGTGAAACGAGCACTTTCTTCCTTGTCGGATCAGCTCTCCTGATTGCGGCGTGCCCGGCCACGTCCTGGGCGGACCAGATCGGGCCGGCGCCGAACAACACTGTTATTATGGTATCCACGCCAGCTGACTATAACGCCGGGGTATTTGACAATAATGTCATGCTCGAGATCGCAAATGGCGCAATATTGACCAATAATCCGAACGGCATTCTGAATAATAATTCCGGCGCCATCATGTCGATTGATGCGGGTGGCAGCCTGGTCAACAACGGGGTGATTAACAACACCGGCGGCAGCGCATTCAATACTGCCGGAAACGTGAGCGGCTCAGGTTTGTTGATCAACAATGGGTCTTTGAATGTTTTTGGTGGAACCGCCTCTTTTTCGAGCGCAGCGAATCTGGCAAACGGTGTATTGGCTGGTGGCAACTGGTCAGTGTCAGGCGGTGTTCTGAATCTCAATAACAACGCGAATATCAATACCATTGCGGGCAGCACAACGGTGTCACTGTCTGGCAGCGGGGCGTTGAATAACCTCGGCGCAACACTGACCGCCAATGCCGGCACGCTGAATCTGAGCGACACCCAAAATTTCACCGGAAGTCTCACCAATTCCGGAACCATCAATGTGCTTGGTGGTACCACAACATTAGCCCGGCTCAGCAATCTGACGAACAGCACATTAAGCGGTGGCTACTGGACTGTTTCTGGCGGATCACTGAACCTCAACAATAATGCCGCGATCAGCGCCATAGCTGCAAACACGTCTGTTTTGTTGAGCAACTCTGGCTCTCTGAACAATCTTGGCGCAACGCTGACCACGAATGCAGGATCATTAACTTTGCAGGGCCCAGGGCAAACCCTGAATCTTGCTGACGGCTTTAATAATCTGGGCAGTCTGAATGTGCTCAACGGTGCAACCCTGGCCAGTTCAGGCAATGTGGGTGGCACTGGAGCGTTGAACATGGGTGGTACTTACCAGGTCAGCGGCGGGAAGGCCAATTTTTCCAATGTGTCCAATCTGGTTTCCGGAACCTTGTCGGGCGGGACCTGGATAGTTTCTGGCGGCGCCCTGAATCTGAACAACAACGCGGCGATTAACGCCATTGCGACCAATGCCACCGTTTCACTGAGTGGGTCTGGCAGCCTGAATAATCTGGGTTCGTCACTGTTGAACAATGCCGGCACGCTGAATCTGGGTGACGTTCAGAATTTCACTGGTAATGTGAACAATACCGGCACGATTAATGTGTCAAGTGGTGTCACGTCGATCACCAATTCCGGTAACTTGACCGCCGGTACATTGAGTGGCGGAAACTGGAATATTTCTGGCGGCGCGTTAAATCTGAATGGCAACGCGGCTATCAATACCATTGCAGCGCGCACGTCCGTAACGTTAAGTGGGAGTGGATCAGTGAACAGCCTCGGTGCCACGCTCTCCAACAACGCCGGCACGCTGAACCTGAGCGACACACAGAATTTCACGGCGAGTCTGACCAATACCGGAACTATCAAGATACAAAGTGGTGCTACCTCGATCAGTAATTCAAATAATCTGTCATCTGGCACATTGAGTGGCGGAACGTGGACTGTTACTGGTGGTGCCCTTAATCTCAACAACAATGCAGCGATCAATGCCATCGCCGCCGGAACCACGGTTTCGCTGGGGAATGGAACGATCAATAATCTGGCCAGTACACTGCAGGTGAACGCCGGTAGCCTGAATCTGTTGAATAACGGGGTGCTTGGTCTGACCAGCAATGCAGTATCCGGGGTTATTAATATCGCGGGCGGCGTGCTGACTCTCGAAGATGGCTTCACTAACAATGGCTCAGTCAACAATCAGGCAGCCGTTGGAGACGAAGAGGGGGGCACCATTAACAGCAACGGTATTGTCCATGGCACTGGCCGGTTTACCAATAATGGCTGGTTTAATGTTACAGGTGGCGCTGCCAATTTTGCCAATGCCACCAACCTTGCAAATGGCGTGCTGTCCGGCGGTAACTGGAACGTATCAGGTGGTTCGCTGGTCCTCAATAATAATGCTTCAATCAATACCATCTCTGCCGGGACAACCGTTACGCTGGCAGGAAGTGGAACCTTTAACAGCCTCGGATCGACCCTCACCGGCAATAACGGCACGCTCAATTTGAGCGATTTTCAGAATTTCACCGCCAACTTTACCAACTCGGGCACGGTCAATGTGGCAGGCGGTTTAACGGTGATAGGCAGCTCTGGCAATCTGTCTGGCGGGACGCTCAGCGGTGGTAACTGGAATGTCTCAGGCGGCGCGCTCAATCTGAATAACAACGCCGCAATCAACACGATCGCTGCAGGAACGACGGTAGGATTGAGCGGCAACGGTACCTTGAACAGTCTGGGGGCGACGCTCACCAATAACGCCGGGACGTTGAATCTGGCCGATACGCAAAACTTTACTGCCAATTTCACCAATTCAGGAACGGTCAATGTCTCACGTGGCAATACTACAATTCCCAACGCTACCGGTCTGAGCGGCACTACGCTGGTAGCCGGAACCTGGAATGTTACCGGCGGCAGCCTGAATCTGAACAACAACGCTCCGATCGCCAATATCGCTGGAGGCGCCAGTGTTTGGCTGGACGGCAACGGCTCGCTGAATTCGCTGACCAACGCCAATGGCACGCTGGTATCCAATGCCGGTAATCTGACTATCGGTCATATGCAGAACGGTGCAGTAGCGGGAACCGGCGCAGTCGTATTTGGACCGACAGTTCAGACAGCGGTGGGCTCGGCAGTCACGCTGGGTCAAGGCTTCGTCAATACCGGGAATATCGTCAATCTTGGTACCATCAACAGCAACGGTGGCAATTTTGGCGGGACAATCAGTGGCTGGGGTAATTTTGTCAATCAGCAGGGAACCAGCAATGTCACGACGTCATTTGGAAGACAGAACGTCACGGTTCAGGGCGGCACCATGAATGTTGATGCCGGCGGCACACTGTGGTTTGCTTCGGTTCTGTCGGGAGGCGTTCTCAATAATCTGAATGGCTCTGTGACCAATGTTCAAGTCAATTCCGGCGGTACATTGAACGGAACAAATGGATCTTTTGGATTTGTGTCGGTAGCGAATGGCGCAATCTTTAATGCCGGACAGTCAAAAATTGGCGAGCTGGACGGCAACGGCGGTAATGTGCAGCTGTTCATGTCGCAGAATCAGGTCTTAACCGCCACCACGATTAATTTCACCGGAACCTGGGCACTGAACCTGAGCAATATGAAAGCCGGTGATTCATCCCTGTTTGTGAAAACGACCAGCCTGTGGCAGAGCGCGTTTGAGAATGAAATTCAGGCGAATGGATTGGCTTCTGGGCTCTCCTATATTGTGGCTGAAAACGCCACCGACACCGGTTGGGTAGTCAGTGTCTCATCGGCAACCGATCCGTCTGGGGTCGGTGGTGTT
>Ga0209067_10000807_pt1 | contig 19638 bp, 10 predicted proteins | sample ColStrG_CSR_2013_FD_187199 | JGI IMG/M metagenome (GOLD analysis project Ga0209067, IMG submission 187199) | Freshwater sediment microbial communities in response to fracking from Pennsylvania, USA - Cold Stream Run_MetaG_CSR_2013 (SPAdes)... | ecosystem: Environmental > Aquatic > Freshwater >...
GTGATAAATTGGTAATTATTGGTTTTCCGGCTAATAATTTTGGAGCTCAAGAGCCCGGTAGTAATTCTGAAATATCTACTTTTTGCACAAAAAACTATGGAGTAACCTTCCAGATGATGGAAAAAGTTTCGGTTTTACCTCCGGATCAATGTGCCATTTATAGCTGGCTTACCCATAAGTCCGACAACGGATGGTGTGATAAGTTTCCGACCTGGAACTTCTGTAAGTATCTTATTGATGAAGATGGTAAGCTTACCAATTTTTGGGAATCTAAGGTTGACCCTCTAGGTCCTGAAATTGCAGAGGCTCTATTAAAATAAACGCATTATACTTTAAAGAGATTTTTTACGTATTTCAAATTAGTTAAGCTAATTTGAAATACGTTTTCTCTTTACATTATATATTTCCCCATTGAATTCTAATCTTCAGGAAAATAATAACCCTTTACCCATCCAGAGGAGCTATCTAAAAAGAAGTGGCTTTTTAAAAGGAATATTGGGTTTGTTTTCCACCCTTTATTTATCCCAAAATTCCTGTAAACCCTCTAATTTTTCTGGAGGAACCGGTTCCACCGCTTTAGGGCTTAGTTTCGGCTCGGGGGATATCGGATTGTTGAACTATTTATTGGTGGTTGAATGGGTTCAATATAATTTTTACCTTAAGCTAATCAATTCCGGAGTCTTTAATAAAACCTCTAATACCTATAGCTTATTAGGAGATATTGTAAATCACCAGAACATTCATTATCAATTTTATTTGAAGACATTGGGGACCAATGCCTTAACCGGTATTAGTCTAGATTTTAGTGCTATTGATTTTAGTCAATATGGTACCGTGATCAGCAATGCCGATAAATTCCAGAATGTAGAAGCACAGGCTTATAATGGGGTGGCCAAATATTTTCAAAGTTCAGCCTTTTTAACCCTAACCAGTCAAATTGGAATGGTAGAATCTCGACATTCAGCCTATATAACGGGTCTGAATCAATCGGGAACCTTTATTGATTCTAGTGTGGTGAATTCCTCCGGATTTGAAAACAGCCTAAGCCCTCAAGCTGTTTTAACCTTCTATAAGCCCTATATTAAAACGGCATTAGATTCAACCACCCTACCTTCCTCATAATGCCCATGGAAAGCCAAACTAATCCTTTAGAAAATGGAATAATCCATAATGAGAATCGGTTGGGGAGAGATCAGTTTTTAAAATCGGCTGTTAAGCAAATAGGAAAGTGGTCCCTAAAATCCTTACCCTTTATCGGAATATTTAGTGCCGAAATAGCCGAAGCACAAACCAGTACCGGATTAACAACCGTAGGATCTCTCCAATTTTTGTTGAGTATGGCCTATTTACAGGATCAATTTTATTCACCTTCAACCCCCTATCCTTTTTATAATAATTCCTATGCTGAATATGCCGCTATTCAACAAATTCAAATTCAGGAAAAGGCACAGATTAGTTTTTTACAAAATGCCATTAAAGGTTTAGGAGGAACCCCCAATTCAGCTCCCGCATCGGGTTATAATTTTGCCGCTATTACCAGTTTAAAAGATACAACTGGATCTTACCCCGGATATTCCACGAATTATCCAATTTTTTTAACGGTTGCCCAATTAATTGAAGATATCGTCAATCGGGCTTATTTAGGGCAGTTACAAAATTTAGCCAATAATCCAAGCTTATTGAACCAAATAGCGGGTATGAACTCTTTACATGCTCGACATTCTGCCTTTTTTCGCAAGGTGCGATCGGGTTCTTTATATTCCATTACCCAGGATACCTTAAGTCCGGCAACCCCAATTAAGCCCTGGGTAACCGAAGCCGCCTCGAATGCAGCCGGAAATCCCTTTACCATTAATACCTATTCTATATCGGCAAATACACAGGCTTATTCAGGTGAGGATCAAACCAATCAAGCCCAAATTGAATTAAAAAGTATTATCAACGCTGATTTGGCTACCGAAAGTTTTGATGAGCCCCTTTCCTATTATTCGGCGAGTTCCCTTCTAAATTCCTTTTTACAACCGACAAGTTAGAAACGAATTCCTTTAGTTTTTAACCCCATTCGAGGTATTAGGTCTTTTTGAGCTTAAGGAATCACTAGGGCTGTTTGTATTTCCGTAGGTATAATCCTTGGTTTGAAGATAAACCTTCGAAACAGGCCCTTTGGTATGATAGGGATCGACATCGTAGGCTTGTAATGAATTTACGGAATCCTTATTTACCAGGTATATTTTATCTCCGGCTTTCATTTTTCGTAAGCTCAAGAATGGATTATAATCAAAAATTTCACTTACCGATAAATTGTACCGTTGTGACACCGTATAGATACTTTCTGAAGAGGAAGCAATGATATAGGAAGCTTTGCTTCGATAATTATCGATGGCTGGTTTTTCATCCTCTTTTTGGTGAATAATTACAGCTGGATTATTTACAGGGTTGGGGCTAACCGTTTTCGGGGTTAAGACAGCCTTGTTTTCATTCAGGGCTATACTCTCATTTCTGGGCTTAGAAAAAACGGGAAGGTTTACCAAGGTCTTCATTTTTATACCCGGAGTCGGAACCTTTGAATTCAAATACGTGGATTTAGAAACGGTCGCCACAACCCATTTAGGGTCCAAATTGGGCATTGGGGCGAGTTTAGATTTTGAAATCACCTGTAAAGGGAGGTTGTTACTTGGGGCAGGCGATTTCGGGGCATTGGATTCAGCCAAGGCTTTATTTGGCTTATTCGGAATCGAACTTATAATCTTATTATCCGGACTAACTGCCTTTGAAGTAGAGGAAACCATCGAAGCTTTTGTGCTTTGATCCTGGCTTAATTTCGTATTCGATTTTAAGTTTTGAGAAATGAGTAAGTTATTACTTACAAACTTTGCTCCGAACATAAGTGAATCATATTGCCTAAAGGTAAAACCTTCCATTTCGGGACCTGTCAAAACGATACCTATAATTTTAGTGCTAAAAGGAATCATATGGGGGTCCATGGTCGAAAACCATTTTTTCGGAATTCCTTCCGTACTTAACACATAATCCATGGGATTAAAAGCCGTACGGGCAATCAAATTGCCTCTATGCCATCCGAGATAGGTTATTTTTAAACCCGCATGAGTGAGATCCTGATACAACATACCGACATGAATTTTTTCGGCAGTATGAAATTCAGGGCTATAAATTTCTATTCGTTTTATGATGCAAAGGGAATCTGCAATTCGACAATCTGGTTCAACTGAAAAAAGAACTTCTTTTTGATCGGGACTAAGAATTTCATATTGGGAAAAAATTTCCTGCCCCTCGTGGATAAATACCTTTCCAATCCGATTCTTTGAATAATTCCAAAATATCTCTTTTAAATATCCACCCAAAGCTAATTTGCCAACTTTATTATACTGAATAAGAAAGGGATCTGATTTTATAAAACGGGCATTGGATTGATCGGGTAAAATAACATTACCTAAAAAAAAGCATATCGTTAGAATAATAAAAACACCTCTTGGTTTAAATCCAATCATAGTACTAGCCGGTAATGAAGGTAAGGGAAAAGAGCTCCTGCAAAATAAGTGAAAAACCTTAGAAAAAAGAGATTTTAATTGAAATTTATTCTTAAAGGTTAAATTTCTTTCGTATAATACAGCAACCGATATAAATATCGCAAAAAACAAGCCATATTTTTGAAAATTATAGATATTCAAAAAATGTGGATAAAAAAATATTTATAGAAAAAAATAAGGTTAAACCGTATATTTGCCCTCCTTAAAAATTAGCCCGGGTGGCGAAATTGGTAGACGCACCACTTTGAGGGGGTGGCGGGCAACCGTAGCGGTTCGAATCCGCTTCCGGGCACGAATTAAATTCAAACAACTGGTTATTTCTAATCCAAACAGTTTCCTAAGAAATGGGTTTAGAAATAATCATTAGAGGCCCAGGTGGCGAAATTGGTAAACGTTGCGGTCTCAGAAGCCGTTGGACTTATCCTTGGGAGTTCGAGTCTCCCCCTGGGCACCATTAATTGCCTTTTAACTTCAACCCTAATTCATTCTAATTCCCATTTTTTTAAAAACACTCTTTTCTAAACGGGCCAACCAAAAAGAAATATATTTTAATTCAGATTCCAAGGCTTTTCGTTTAATTTATACAGGATTTATCCGTCATTCATGTTACGTCATACTCCTGGTTCCAAAAACCATGTTCATATTATTCGGCTTGCATCGCTTTTGGGCTTTGGAGCGGGTTTTGTGGATGTTCAGGGATTTTTAAAATATCAGGTATTGACCAATACCATTTCGGGTCATATTACCTTTCTGGCCGAGGATGTTTCTTTTGAAAATTGGAAGCTGGTAAAAATAATAGCCCTGTTCATGATTCTATTTTTGTTGGGGGCCTTATTTTCAAGTCTTATTTTATCCTTTGAAAAGTATATTCATCCTTATACTTTTTCCATTCCCTTGGTGCTCGAATTCTTTATCCTGATGGGTACCGCCTATTTAGGAAGATATTATGATTTGAATTCCTTTAACCGGGAAATCTATGCCGGTATGCTCCTATTTGCCATGAGCTTACAAAATGCCTTGATCATGATTGTGACGAGTTCTTGGGCAAAGGAAAAAAATGCTATAGATAATTTTTCTGAATCGGGGATCCCCTTTCTACAAAACCCAGATCTATCCCAAAATCACGACCTTCCGGTTTTTATCCGATTTAAATTCGGCATTTATCTGGCTTTCTTTTTTTTAGTGGGAGCCGTATTGGCTTTAATATTTTTCCAATCCTGGGTTTATTTATCCTTCCTGATCCCTGCTTTAATCATTGTTTTCACCTTAATCTTTGATTTAAGCCATTTAAAATCAAGGAAATTAATTGGAAACATTTAATTAGCGGTGATTTTTTACTTAATCTATTAAGGCCGGCTCTAGAATACTAAAGGTTTTTTTATCCGAATCAATTTCTGCCATTATGCCATATGGCAGGGTAAAAACCGGGCAGGTATGACCGAAATCCATACCCGTGATCATGGGTAGGTGATGAAGTCCTTCCTCCTCATAAATTACCTTTTTAAGAATAGAATCATAGGTATCCTTATGAACCAGATCATATGGTCTTCCCAATATCAAGCCTTTAATTTTATGAAGAATTCCCTGAGCAGCCATATTGCGTAAAAACCATCTAAATTGGGAAGGGTTGGGCATTTCTTCGGAGGTCTCAAGAAAAAAAATACAATCCTCCCAATCCTCTAGGTTCGGAAAATAATCGGTTCCTTTTAAAAACTCGAGCACTTCCATACAGCCCCCTAATAGTCTCCCCTGAACTTTGCCACTTTCTTGAAAAAATTTCCAGCCATCATTGGGCATGAGTTTTCTAGGTACATTATCGAATTCGGGGTTTTCCCAGGCTAATCGTTCGGAGGTCCAGCCTGCCTGGTTCGGTTCAATTTTTCCATAGGCCTGGGTTGAAAAAAGGCTCTTTTTTATATCCTCAATTTGGTATGGAAACATATTAACGTTTTCAGCAAATCCAATATAAACCGATGGCCCGTAAAAGGATACCAATCTGGCTTTAAAACAGGTTAAATGGGTAATGGTTGAATCCGAAAAACCCATGAATATTTTTGGATTATTTTGAATGATGGACAAGTCCATAAAGGGCAGAATTCGAATACTATCCTCCCCTCCTATATTGGTTATAATCGCCTTAATTTCAGGATTCAAAAATGCCCCCATTAAATCCTCGGCTCGAGCCTTGGGATTATGATAAATGAAATCATTGGACCTTAAAGCATTTGGGGTTTCGACCACTTTAAGTCCAAAATTCTCTTCCAATCGTCTTTTTCCGATAAAATATCTTCCGGGTATTTCACCGGCAGCTCCCCAGGATAAAGAGATAGTGGCTATGGTATCCCCTGGTTTTAGCACTTTGGGTTTGATCAGAGGTTTCATAGACCCATTCGGATTTTAATTTACTTTTCTAAAATTATTTATTTTTGCTAAGATTGCCCTCCGAATTTTAATTATTACTTTCTCCATTAAAATTTTTCACCTGGTTTTACCCATTTCAATGAAGCCGTTTGATTTTATAAAATCGATTTAGTTGGCAAAAAAAACGCGATTACCCTAGAAAATCCGTTAAATTATCTTTACCTTAAAGTATTACTAAAAATCCATGAAAGAGAAAAGGGTTTCCATTAAGGATATTGCAAATGAAATCGGCACCTCTATTACCACTGTTTCTCTAATTTTAAATGGAAAGGGGGAGGAACGAAAAATCAGCAAGACTTTAATTGATAAAGTACTTAAGCTCGTTGAAGAAAGAAATTATAAACCAAATTTATTAGCTAAAAGCTTAAGAACCGGGAAAACCAATACCATAGCCCTATTAGTCGAAGATATTTCCAATCAATTTTTTTCTGGGGTGGCCCGTTTAGTCGATGAATTTGCCAGCAAAAGTGGCTATAAAATATTGTATAGTTCAACCGAAAATGATCCAAAACGTACCCGTGAATTAATCGAATTATTTAAGGCCAGGCATGTAGATGGTTTTATCATTTGTCCTCCTGAGGATAGTCTTGACGATATTCAAATTTTATATAATAGCCATATTCCTCTGGTCCTTTTCGACCGTTATTTTCCGAACAACCCCTTTAATTATGTGGTGGTAGATAATTATACCAGTTCAATGGAATCTATTGAACATTTGGTCAAGAATGGGTATAAAAAGATAGCCTTTATAACGATTCAGTCTAACCAAATCCAGATGAAAGAGAGACTGAAAGGGTATTTGGATATAATGGAAAAATATAATTTCTCCCCATTTGTGTTTTCTCTCGATTATTCGGAAAAGGATAGCCTTAAAGTGATTCCTGAAATGGTAGGCTTTTTTAATTCCATTCCTGATTTGGATGGGGTCTTTTTTGCTACCAATTATTTAGGCGTAAAAGGGATAGAGGTTTTACAATCCCTGGATAAAAAAATTGGAAAAGAAATTGGGGTTATATCGTTTGATGATCATGATCTATTTCGATTATACAATCCCTCCATTAGTTCCATCGCCCAACCAACCTTAAAAATAGCCGAGGCTATAATCGGACTTTTGCTTAGACAAATGGAAAGAAGTCCTGGAATTCAAACGGTTGAACAAATTGAAATTGGAACCCATCTAACCGTTCGCAATTCTTCCAAAAAAAATTAAACCCGATTTAGGTCCAAAAAACAAAAGGCATATTATTGTATTTTAACGACATAAGTTATAATTACAACGATATAAAAATTTCATCTGGCGACTTTTTCCTTACTTGGTACAAATTAATGGTTTAAATAATGCGACCATTAACAAAATTGTACCCCTTATGAAAAAATCAATTTTGCCAAAAAATTCTTTTAAAATCTATTATTTCTTTCTATTGATTTTAGGATTAAACCTTCCAATGGAAATGAATGCTCAGATTTTAAATCCATCCGACCCGATTGTGGTTTACAATTCGGCCAACCCTCCTACCCAGCCTTATTATAATCAAATCGGAAAATGGGTTATTACACCTACGGTTACTGGATGGAATGATTCTACCTTCAAATCCTATATCTATAATGGGATGGCCTTTCGCTTACAATATCCCTCTTCCTATAAGCCTGGGGTAAATGACGGAAAAACCTATCCTTTGATTATCATGTTTCATGGATTAGGTGAAGCCGGAACCATATATAATAATGATAGGTCCTTGGCTCATGGAGGTCATGAAACCCAATTGGCAAAACTAAATGGCAATATCGATGCTTTCTGTTTGTTTCCTCAAAATACAGGGGGGAGCTGGGGTCCAACCTACTATCAGGATTTACAGGAAGTGGCCAATTATATGGTGGCCAATTGTAAAGTAGATCCCCAAAGAATAGTGGCCCATGGATTATCTGGAGGAGGTCAAGCTATTTGGAGTATTTTAAATACTATACCCAAATGGTTGGCGGGTGCCATTCCTATGAGTGCCGCAAACTTTTATTATAATACAGGATTAAGCAATTATGAATATACACCTATTTGGTTATCCCAAGGGGGCCTAGACACCGATCCCTATCCGAGTACGGCTCAAACCCTGGTAAACCAAATCAATGCCGTAGGAGGCAATATTACGTATACCTATTTTCCCAACGATGGTCACGATACCTGGGACGATATGTATAAGCAAGCCAATTTCTGGCCTTTTTTAATGAATGCCAATAAAGCAAACCCTACGGTATTATTTGGTCGTTCTCAATTTTGCTCGGCTACGGGGATACAGGTTACCATAGGTATTACCCCAGGCTTTGATGGGTACCAATGGAAACGAAATGATACCCTAATTACTGGGGCCAATTCCAATTCCATAGTGGCCACCCAATTAGGAACGTATTCGGTTCGATATCTAAATGGTTCGACCTGGTCGACCTGGTCACCGAATCCAGCCATCATTTCTATAATGCCGCCCACAATAAGCCCTTCTATTGTACTAGCCCGAAAAGAGAGTAATGTATTTCCTAGTCCAGATACTACAAAAGGTGGGGTATCGCTTACCGTACCGGGCAATTATATTCATTATAGCTGGGTGAAAGCGGGTACCACTACGGTTATCGATACCAACCAGGTATTTATTGCCAAAGCTCCTGGACAATATCAGGTTACGGTAGCACAGCCCTATGGATGTTCGGGAAATTATTCACCTGTATTTACCGTGGTTTCGGCTAGCGGAGCCGGTGCTCCTTCTCCAGCCTTAAGCTTAGTTGGATTTTCACCCAATCTAACCAGTGTTCAGTTAAGCTGGGTAAAAAACTCGGCCCAGACCAATAATAACACGGGATTCGAAGTGTACCGCGCTACCCAGTCGGGGGGGCCATATACCTATTTAGCGACTACCCCTTCCGATACAACCAATTATCTGGATCAAAATTTGCAATCCAATAAAACCTATTATTATATAGTTCGTTCCATCAACGCTAATGGTGCCTCTGCCAATACCCCCGAATTATCTGTATTAACCCAGGTAGATAACCAAGCCCCAACCGCCCCTGGTAACTTAACGGTCCTTGCTGGATCCAATTCTACAGTATTGCAATGGAATGCTTCTTCGGATAATGTTTCTGTAGGAGGGTATTATATTTATGTCAACGGAATTAAATCCTATACAACCCAAGCTCTTAATTATACGATTTATGGTCTAAACAAAGGTCAATCCTATTATTTCACCGTAAAAGCCTTCGACCCCTCTGGCAATCTTTCACCCGCAAGCAATCAGGTAAGTGCTTCTATCATCGATAATGGCTTTAACTATATTTATTATGCCAGTCCAACTGCGCTTTCTGTGGTACCGAATTTTAACACCCTTACCCCCACTAGTTTTGGCAATACGCCTAATATTAGTTTAAGCCCGGCCACCACCAATACTAATTTTGCTTTTTTATGGACCGGAACCATGCATATACCGGTAACAGGGAATTATACCATTCAAACTACTTCCGATGATGGTTCCAATGTCTATATTGACGCTCCGTATAGCCCAACAGCCACCCCAACCATTAGTAATGACGGGCTTCATGGCGCAGTAAGCCAAAGCGCTACCCTTAATTTAAGCAAGGGCGACCATAGTATTGCAGTAACCTATTTTCAGGCTGGGGGAGGTTATTCTGAATCCCTAACCTGGTCTAATACGCCCAATGGGGTTGGATCAAGCCCTGTACCTATTCCGGATTCTATTTTTAGAACCCTGGTACCGGTAACCAACCTTCCCAAAGCTCCCTATTCCCTTTTGGCCTCATCCAATTCATTTAATAAAATCAATTTAAACTGGTTGGATAGCCTGGGCTCATCCCAAACTGGGATTCAGATTTTTAGGTCCATCGCTCCTAATGGCCCTTATACCATCATCAATACTTTACCGGGAAATTCGGTTAATTATATCGACTCCATTGGTTTATCCCCACAAACCACCTATTATTATAAATTACAATGCATTAATAATGGGGGTAGTTCAGGGTTTTCCAATATGGGGGTATCCAGTACTCAGGCACTTCCACTGGCCCCAAAAATGCCCTATTCCTTTAATGGAACCGCTATTTCGACCAGCAAAATTAAACTCATCTGGACAGATAGTATATCCAATATCAATACTTTTCAAATTTTTCGATCAGATATAGATAGTTCCAATTTTCATTTGATAAATACCTTACCGGCAGGAAAAGTCTCCACCCTTAATTTTATAGATAGTTCTTTAAATCCTTTAACTAATTATTTTTATAAGGTTTTTGCCCAAAATGCAGGAGGGAATTCACCCGCTTCAAAAACCATTAAGGTTACCAGCCTTTCCCTTCCGGCTCCTCCCTTTTCTCCAATACCCAACCAAACCATACGGTTTGGTACAGTTATTAATCTAAATCTTTATGCGAAAGATCCTTCTGGGTCAAAAGTTAGTTTCAGCACAGTAAATGCCCCTAAGTTTACTAGCTTAACCGATTACTCAGACGGGACTGGATTATTAACCTTATCGCCCAATATTACCGATACCGGCGCCTATTCGATAGTTTTAAGGGCTAGTTCATTATATGGAAGTTCCTACGATACCCTTAATCTCGTAGTGAATAGTGCTTTTCCACCAAAAATAAATAGCCTAAACAATTTTTCTATAACTGCAGGAGATTCTACCCTTAAAACCCTGAATGCTATTGACCAGAATGCTGGCGCTTTGCTATCCTGGTCCTTTACCGCATTGCCTACTTTTGTAAGGGCTCAAATCAATGCTAACGGTTCGGTTAGTTTGTTTTTCAATCCAAAATCGAGCGATACCGGCACCTATACCATCAATCCAATGGTTAGCGATGGAGTGGGTGGAAATTCATCTACGAGTTTTAACGTAACCGTTAATAATTCTGGAATAAATACCTATTTAAACTTTGGCGATGATGCCCATTTAGCCCCTTCCCCCTGGAATAATACCGGATGGAAATTGAATTCCGGAACGGTTTTCAAATTGAATAATCAAAAAGGAATTGCTTCGGGAACCCTAACCCTTCTAAAATCATGGTCTGGAACCAATACTTCAGGGGTCAATACGGGAAACAATTCAGGTATTTACCCGGATCTGGTTACCCAATCCTGTTTTTCGTATACTGGAACCGATACCATTTCCATACAATTAGGGGGATTAGACCAGAATCTTCTTTATGACCTAACCTTCTTTAGTAGCTGGGCCAATCCTTGGTCTGGGGCTGTTACAACGTATTCCGTTGGAAATACTCAGGTGAACCTGGATGGTAAAAATAATGCTAGCAAAACCGTTACGATAGGAGACAATATTCCGGATGCCAATGGAAACATTATCATTAAAATAGCCAAATCATCGAGTTCAGCGAATGCCCTCTTAGGCGCACTGGTATATAAATCCCATTCCAACCCGAATTTAAATACAGTTGCCCCCTCGGCTCCAGTAATTATATCTGCCAAGGATAGTCTGCCAGCTGTTAAATTGACTTGGACGAATACATCCAGTTATGCAACCGGGATCCAGATTTATAGAACCGGGCCCAATGGAGATACCACCCATTATACATTAATTACCTCATCTGCATTAAGTGGCACCGCAACCTATTACCTAGATGGATCTGCACAAGGCAATTCCACCTATTATTATAAAGTAATCGCCTTAAACTCCTTTGGTTATTCACCTTATTCAAACGCCATTAAGGTCATCACGGCCAATAAGCCCCCTCAAATTAATCCGATTGCCAATCAAGCCTATTCTATAGCTACCAAGGATAGTATTACGGTTTCTGCCAGTCCTTTATCTGGAAGCCTGGTAAGTTTAAACCTTTCTGGATTATTTGGAACCAGCCTATTTAAAGATCTTGGAAATGGTAAAGGCATTTTGATATTGAACCCATTGGCCAGCGATACGGGTAAACATATTCTAACCTTAACGGCAACCGATTCATTTGGAGGAACTACTTCCCAAAGTTTTACCATAACTATAAATGGAACCCAATCTATATCAACCTATATCAATTTTGGAGATAATAATCATAAAGCCGCATTGCCCTGGAATAATACAGGTTATTCAGTATCCTCCGGAACTAGCTTTAAATTAAACGATGAAACGGGGAATGCTTCTGGCACTATGACCTTATTAAGCAATTTTGGGGCCCCTTCTGCGGGAATGAACACAGGAAATAATTCAGGAATTTATCCTGATGCTGTCATCTCCTCCTCGTTTTCCTATAGTAATTCGGATACGGCCTCCATTCAGTTTTCGGGCTTAAATACGGCCAATTTATATGATTTCACCTTTTTTAGCAGTTGGGCACATCCTTGGTCCGGAGCCATTTCCAATTTTGCTATTGGATCTAAACAAGTGAGTATAGATGGCACCAACAATTCTAACAATACGGTAAGCCTTAAAGGAATTGCTCCGAATGCCGCCGGAATAATAAATCTAAAAATTTCCAAAGATATTAATGCCGCTTCAGCCTATATAAATGCTTTGGTTTTTCAAACCTATACCAATCCTAACCAGGTAAAATCTACACCTACCGCTCCAATTAATTTAGTAGCTATAGATTCCATGCCTGGAGTTAAATTAAGCTGGACCAATACCTCCAATAATGCTGGAAATTATAATGTTTACCGAGCAACCATCAATGGAGGGATTACGGGTTCTTTTGTTCTGATCAATCCGGGAGCAACCAATCCCAATCAAAACACCTACCTCGATTCCTCAGCTCGCGGAATGGCATCCTATGTTTATAAGGTTTCTGCATCGAATAACCTGGGTAATTCAGCCTATTCGAATATCGCCAGTATTACTACGGCCGATAAAGCCCCTATAATTGGATCCATTTCCAATGTAAATTATAATATCAATACCCAGGATACTCTTTTTGTGAATGCCATTCCTCGTTCAGGTAGCACCCTCAGCTTATCGATAAGCGGTCTTTTTGGAAATGCAAAATTTACGGATATGGGAAATGGAACCGGTTATTTATCCGTTTCTCCGGTTTTAGCCGATAGCGGTAATCATATTCTAACCCTGATTGCTAAGGATGCGTTTGGAGGAACCGTTTCAAAGAATTTCAATATGTATATAAGCGGAACCGTTTATACTTCCACCTATATCAACTTTGGAGATAATGCCCATTTGGCACCCAGTCCATGGAATAATACCGGTTATAAGGTTTCATCAGGAAATACCTTTAATCTAACCGACCAAAATGGGGCGGCTTCGGGTACTATGACTCTTCTTAGCAATTTCGGGGCTCCTTCCTCTGGAATGGTTACTGGAAATAATTCTGGAATATATCCAGATGCGGTTATTTCGTCCTCCTTTTCCTATAGCAATTCCGATACGGCTAAAATTCAAATCTCAGGATTAAACCCCGCCAACCTATATAATTTCACCTTCTTCTCCAGTTGGGCACATCCCTGGGCCGGTGCGATTACCCATTATACAATTGGATCTACCGAGGTAAGCCTGGATGGAACCAATAATGCCAATAATACGGTTAGCATAAAAGGAATTAGTCCAAACGCGAATGGAGTGATTATCCTAAAAATATCCAAGGATATTAACGCTGTAACCGCCTTTATTAATTCAATGGTATATCAATCCTATTCCGATGGATCCACACCGGTTCAGAAAAAGCCTCCCGTTTTACCGAACCCACCTACCTTGCTAACGGGTCATGGAATTTCTACCAGTGCCATTAAATTAAACTGGGTTGCAGCACAAAATGTTAATGAATACTATATCTATTCATCGAGTTCAGCCTCCGGAACGTATAGCCTGATTGATTCGGTTTCGGGTTCCTTAACCACCTATACCCATACTGGATTGAATCCGAATACGGCTTATTTCTATGAGATCAAATCCGGCAATACCAATGGTTTATCCATAGCCGGAAATATAGCCTACGCCACCAGTCTTCAATTTTCGGTGGATGTACAATTCAATTCCGACCAGCCGGCAGGTGCGCCCTGGAATTCCTTTAACGGCTTGCCATCTACCGGTTTATCTATCTATAATCTGGTAAATACCTCCGGAAGCAATTCAGGAATTAATATTTCAATTACCCATAATTTTGATGGGGGAAATGTTTTAGGTGCAGTAACCGGTAATAATTCTGGAATTTATCCAGATAAAGTAATACGCGGTCAGTTTTATGTTCAAAACCCAGACAGCGCCGTAATCACGCTTTTCGGATTATCTCTTACGACCAGTTATGATTTGGTTTTCTTTAATAGTTGGTCAAATCCTTTTGCTCCGGGAACCACCCGATTTAGTGTAAATGGGGTTCAGGTGGATTTGAATTCTGCGAACAATAATACGAATACGGTCCAGATCAATAATATTCTACCCAATTCGAATGGAATCATTAATCTGGTTATCAAAGCCGCTCCAGGTTCTACATTTGGAATCATTTCCGCCATGGTATTGCAGGCCCATCAAATCCCTCCAAATTCACCCAATATTAGTCTAGGTGATTTAAAAAATGGGGAATATGCTTTTGCTCCTTCAACAATCCCTGGCGAACCAGAATTTAAAGTTTATCCGGTTCCTTTTACCGACAACTTGAATATAAGCCTTAATTCCCCTTTGTCCGGACATTATAAAGTTTCCATTTATGATATCAGAGGCCGAATGGTATACGACGAACCTTCACAAAATTTAGAAAAAGGAGAAAACCAAAGAAACCTAAGCAGCAATTTATCCGGTTTACCGGCTGGAATCTATCTGGTTAAAATGGTTTCGGATGTTATTCCGAGCAAAACGCTTAGAGCTTTAAAAAACTAAATTATTAATACCTTTTCCTTTAGGTTGGGGTAATAATGACTTTATAATTTATCTAGGCACAATAAAAATGGGCTATATCCTCGAAACAGATATAGCCCATTTTTATGAAAAGGTTTTGTTCTTGATACGAACTATCTCTTTAATGTATTAATCAATATCCTGGATTTTGAACTAGCTTTGGATTGGCTTCCATTTCCCTTAATGGAATGGGGTAAACAAGGCTATTATCATTATAGGGCAGAGCCAGTACATTTTGTTTATACTGCTTTTTATCAAAAAGGGTCTGACCTTCGAAACAAAGTTCTTTATACTTTTCTGCCCTGATATCGGATAATGAAACGGTGGTTAATGGGCTTAATAAAGCCCGGGTCCTAGTTACATTTATATCATTTAAAGGGGTATCACCTATACTACTACTATTTAAAAAATTGGCCTCTGCTCTAATTAAATACATTTCAGCCAATCGAATAACGATCACGTTCCCATATTGATTATTAAATTTACCCGTATAGGTATTACCGCCATCTACATAAAATAAATTTAAACGGTCATCGGTTGGATCATATTTCGCTAAATGTTGAGGATTAATAGTTGTTTTTCCTCTTCCTGCATAGGTGGAGGATGCATACCAAGTATTCATTTCGGTAGTTCCTGCCTGAGCAGAAACCTGCATGGAAAAAATATCCTCAGAGGAATTTGCCTGGCGGGCAGCCGGATTAGGATTAGGAAACTCCTGTGCATAGGTTTTGGTTAAGGAATACGCTCCGGAAGAGATTACACTATCCGCCATAGCTGCGGCCAGAGCATAATTTTGAGTGGTTAGATAAACCCTTGCCAGTACCGCCTGCGCACAGGCTCTATCGGCAAAATATCCGTTTGATTTTGCCGGAGGTAATAAGTTCATTGCATCGGTTAGATCCTTAATTACCTGAGCATAAACCTGAGCCACGGTATTTCTAGCCACGAAATTTGAGTCCGAAATGGAACTGGTTGGTTTCAAAACCAAAGGCACCCCTAAATTGGTAGATGGATTTCCATCGTTATAGGCTTTTCCATAAAGTCTAACTAAATCAAAATAGGAAAGACCCCGTAAAAATTTAGCCTCACCTTGGGCTCTGGCCTGACTAGATTTGTCTACTTTGGAAATGGAAGCCAAAACATTATTAACGGTATTTATCGTGGTATAATTTGCTTCCCAGGTTCCAGCGACAAAGCCATTGGATACGGTAATCTTTTTGGTTATCAATTCCGATAATTCAATAAAGGAATCCGTATAAGAAATATCCCCATCATCCCCCAATAAATCTGGCTCTAATAGGATATCCCCTCCGTATGCACGGGCCTGTCCGGCACGAGTATAGGCTCCAACCAAAGCTCCTAATACATCTCCAGATGTATTAAAGGCTAGTGTTTGATCCACACTGTTTACAGGATTAATATTAAGAGGTTTAGAACAGGCGTTCCAAATCAAAATTAGAATCGTAAAGGCAAAGGCCTTTGGAATTAAATATTTTTTCATGGTGTACAATTTATAAGGCCAGATTTAGTCCGAAAATGATCGTTTTAGCTTGAGGTGCTGAATAAAAATCATATCCTGCACTAATAGTATCGGAATTGATATCAGAATTCACCTCAGGATCCCAGCCTTTATATGGAGTAATGGTTAAAAGATTTTGACCGGTTATATAAAATCGTAAGCTCTGAATTTTGGTTTTGCTTAGGATGGATTTAGGTAGGCTATAACTAAAACTAACCGTCTTGAAACGCAAATAGGATCCATTCGATAAATACCGACTACTAGGATTATATCCATTCGGATTAAATAAACGAGCTTCCGGAACCTGGGTTATATCACCCGGTTTTTTCCAGCTGTTTAACTGGTCAATAGTTTGATTATCAAAATAATTGCTTGCGTTCGACGACATATATTGTCCACCACCATTATATATCTGATTTCCATGAACTCCCTGAATTAAGATATTGAGATTGAATCCACCAAACTTGAAATCGTTTGTATATCCAAAAATATATTTAGGATTGGGATTGCCCACAGGAACTAATTGTGCATTATTATAATTATTGGTAGTGCTTCGATCGCGGGTTCCATCACCTTTTAAGGTATTTGTATAGTATAGGGCATCTCCATTTGCTGGGTCAGCACCGGCAAATTCTGCTGTATAAAATACGCCAAGAGGTTGTCCCTCTACAGCCCGGTTCACTCCTGAATTACCCACAATTACCTGACCCTGGATATCAATAACCTTATTCCTATTTAATGAAAAGTTTCCTCCGGTTGTCCATTTAAAGGGTCCAGAAAATACCTGAAAGTTTAAACCGAGCTCAAAACCCTTGTTTTCTAGTTTTCCTAAATTCTTGGTCTGAGTTAAAAATCCCGTTGTGGAGGGTACATTTACATTTACCAATAAATTATTCGTTTCTTTTTGATAAAAATCAATAGTTCCGTCTAACCTACCGTTAAAAAATCCAAAATCGGTTCCCAAATCAGCCTGACGGGTAGTTTCCCAGGTTAAATTTGGGTTAGATAATTGGCTAGGGTAAGCGCCTGCTGTTCCAGCGTAACTAGAAGCGGTAAATAATCCTCTGGAAGCGAAATTTCCGATTTCAGAATTTCCGGTTAAACCATAACTGAAACGGAGTTTAAGAAGAGAAACCAAATCGGAATTTTTTAAAAAGTTTTCCTGGCTTATCACCCAACCCACAGAACCTGCAGGAAAAAAACCGTATTGATGGTTCGTTCCGAATCGAGATGAACCATCAACCCTACCACTAATCGACAATAAATATTTATCATCAAATCCATAGTTAACCCTCGAAAAATAGGAAATAAAGGCCCATTGACTTTGTGAAGAGGTAGCCGCAGTAAAATTGGCGGCACTCACCAGTTTTCTATAAGCATCTGATGGGAATTGGTTAGCGGTGGCAACATTTCCTGTGGTTAAAGAATTTTGGTAAGAAGTTCCTAAAACGGCATCGACCGAGCTTTTCCCTATTTTTTTATTGTATTGAAAAAAATTATTTGTGTTATAGTTCAAAACCTGGGTGGCATAGTTTTGGCCAGCTCCATTAGGCTGACCGGTATTTCTAAAAACCAGTTTACCCTGATAAGCATCTTCACTTTGGTTTAAGATATCAAAACCCAGTTCGGAACGAAAAGATAGCCCCTGAAATAGGGATAAGTTTAAAAACAAGTTTCCAATATTTCTATAGGTGGTAGTATTATAATAAGCGTTTGCGGAATTTAAAAGAGGATTAAAATATAGTGGATAATCACTAGCCTCACCGGGTAGACTTCCACTCAATAATCCGGTTCTTGGATCGATATAAGGAGTAAATGGGGTTTCTGCTATTGCCTGTAAGGGAGTAGAAAAGGCATTATCATTATCAATCCTTCTTTGATAATTTCGGGTTAACTGAAGGTTTGCCCCAACGGTTAAGTAATCGGTGGCCTTTGTTTCTAAATTTACCCTTAGAGTAAAACGATTTAATTCATTTTTAATGATAATACCCTTTGTATCATTATAACTTGCATCCACATAAAAAGATGTTCGATCGTTTCCTCCCCCAATTGATAAATCATAATTCTGAATAGAACCGTTTTGAAAAACGTAATCCTGCCAATTCGTATTAACCTTTCTATAATTTGTTGTATCGCCTGCAGCAAACAAAAGTAAATTTGGCTCTAGATATCCATCATATGCCTTTTCTGCCTGTGCCATTGTGGTAAACCCGGATAAATTATTAGCGAAATCATAATCGCCCCCTCGTTTGGCGGCATCGCGGAAATAGCTTAAATATTGGGTATTATTCAAAAATTCACGGCGGTGAGTTGGGGTGCTAGTTCCAAAATAACTTGAAAAGTTAATAGCCGTGCGTCCGGATTTCCCCTTTTTGGTGGTAATTAATATCACCCCATTAGAGGCTCTTGAACCATAAATAGCGGCAGCAGATGCGTCTTTTAGAATTTGAACCGATTCAATCTGATTAAAATCCAAATCCGCTAAAGGGTTAGTCGCCGATCCATTATTAGATAAATTATCGGTAGTGATGGGTAAACCATCCAATACGTATAAAGGTTGGGTATTGGCTGTGAGAGATGAGGCTCCCCGAATATTAACTTTTATTGCCTGACCCAGTTTACCATTTCCCTGCTCAATAAATACACCGGGTGATTTACCCGATAAAGCCCCTTCCAAAGTAGGAACTGGAACATTTTGAAGTTCTTTATTGGTAACCGAGGATATGGAGCCCGTTATGGATCGTTTTAATTTCGAGCCATAACCTATGGTTACCACCTCATTTAATTGCTTCGCATTGGTAGTAAGAATAACTACCAAATTAGTTCGCCCGTTTACATCCTGCTCCAATCGTTTATATCCCACCGAACTAAAAACCAAAACCGTAGATGGAGATGGAATAGTGATCTGGAAATTTCCTTCACCATCTGTCTGAACCCCATTTCTAGTTCCCTTAATTGCCACAGTAACCCCGGGTATACCTAAATCGGTATCATCCTTAACCCTACCATGAATCACTATATTTTGGGCCACTAATGCCAGAAAACTGCCTGAAAAAACCAGGCTGAGTAGTAGTTTTTTTATCATATAATTAAAATGTTGTGGTTTATTTTATTATTTAATACCTAATAAAAGAAAAAATACCTGGATTGTTTAAAAAAACAACAGAAAATCTTAAAAAATAAACTTTTATGAAATTTTTTTGCAAAATTATGAGACTAAAATCCTGCAGAAAAAATCATTAGGATCCTTTGGACTAAATTTTTTTTCTTTTGGTATAATTGAAAACATTATAAAAAAAAACTATATGAA
>Ga0209067_10000810_pt1 | contig 19576 bp, 16 predicted proteins | sample ColStrG_CSR_2013_FD_187199 | JGI IMG/M metagenome (GOLD analysis project Ga0209067, IMG submission 187199) | Freshwater sediment microbial communities in response to fracking from Pennsylvania, USA - Cold Stream Run_MetaG_CSR_2013 (SPAdes)... | ecosystem: Environmental > Aquatic > Freshwater >...
GGCCTCAGTCCTTCCGCGTCGACGCGAAATTCAAATTGCGTCTGCACCTGGTCTTGCAACTCATGCTCAAGATCGGAAAGCGCAACCGGAAGACCCAAAGTCACCAGGCCCGCATCGGCAAACTCCAGAGCAATAAAATACTCATTTGTCGGCCAAATGTGAGGATCGGCAAGCTTGACACCAACTCCTGTGGCCATTTGTGCTTCGGGTTGGTTCGCTCGACGTCGCCGACACAGGCGATTCGCAAAAGCCTTCAGAACAAGCACTTCAAGATCGGCTGCTGAAGAATTTTGTTTTGTCGGAACGGACACGCTTTGCCGCAATTGCCGACTCACCATCAGAGTGCGCTGCCAATCGGACTCATTGCGGTGAGTTTGAAAATTGTGGAGCCGAGTCATGAGATCGACTTCCTTTGCTCCACGGCTTTCCGCGATGACCGCGACAAGATCGACCGCCACATCAGCAAGACCTGCCTGAATTCCACTGGCCAGAAGGCATCCCAATTCAGGAGTCAGGGGCCAGCGTAAAAGCAGCTTCCCGAGATCTGTCAACGAACCCGTGGGTGCCAGAGCCTTGAGCCTTTGCAAGCGCGCGATGGACTCTAGGGCTGGAGCCGCTGGCGGTGGGGTCAACCAGCTGAGGGAGTTTGTATTTTCACTCATTCGATAACCCAGTCCGGCCAGAAGCAAAAAAGATTCCGTGAGATCTTCTCGGAGGATGGCCGGCGGCTCAAAGTCCACCATCGACAATTCGTCAGTGGCATTCCACAGCTGGACGACAATGCCCGCACTTTGCCGAGCCGCTCGACCCGCTCGTTGCTGGGCATTGGCTTTGGCAATCCGTATCGTTTGCAACTCTGTCAGATCCGTTGCGGGGTCAAACAGTGCTCGCCGAGCCAAGCCACAGTCGACGACAGCTGTCACACCTTCAATCGTCAGAGCGCTTTCGGCAACATTCGTCGACAAAATTATCTTTGGTTTTTCACTGCGCTGAACCACCCTTTGTTGGTCTTGCAAAGACAGATTCCCGTGAAGAATCTCGATTTGATAAGTTTTCCAGGTCTCTTTGTTTCGCAAGAAATTCAAAGTGCGGCGAATTTCACTCAAGCCCGGCAAAAAAACCAGAGTGACGGCCGGCGCCTTTTCTTTGCGCAACCAATCCAGCTCGCGATGGATTCTTTGCAGCAAACTGTCATCCAGTCGGAGAAGCTGAGACTCTTGGATCCGTCGCACTTCCAGCGGATGCGACTTGCCGGGAACTTTGCGGACCTGGCAGTCACCGAGGAAGTCCACGATGGGCTGAGGATCCAAAGTGGCGGACATCACAACGATTCGCAAATCTGCGCGTTCCAGGACTTGCAGATCTTTCAGAAGGCCGATGGCCAGGTCGGTGTGCAAAGAGCGTTCATGAAATTCGTCCAAAACGATGATCCCATATTCGCTCAGGGTGGGATCGCTCAGCATCTTTCTTGCCAACAGCGCCTCGGTGACAAAAACAAGTCGAGTGACTGCGGAGGTTTGATCTGAAAAACGAACTTGGTAGCCGACCTCGACGCCGACACGCCAGCTTTCTTCGTCAGCGATGCGGTGGGCGGCAGCGACTGCGGCCAATCGACGCGGCTCCAAGACAAGAATTTTTTTGCCCGTCAGAGCCAGCAGCTTCGGTGGCAGACGGGTGGTTTTCCCAGCGCCAGGTTCAGCTTGCAGAATGAAATTCGGTGAAGATCGGATCTGGTCTAAAATTTCAGGAAGTGAGGAGTCAATGGGGAGAGAAATCCGCATCCACTATTTCCGCTCAGGTTTTGGGGCTGCGGGATAGATCAAGACCATGAATTCCGCTTTTTGCAGGGTGGTCCGCGCTTGGATCGCTTTTGGAAGTCCTTCCAAAACGAGTTCGGAATCTTGTGTCAGGTTCAGAGCCAAAAGGACATTCCGGTCCGGGACATGCAACACCAGTTCGTCCAAAGTTTTACGCAGACGATAAGGCGTGTCCATGATAACCAGAGCTTCGGGATGAGTTTTGAGCTTCAACCACTCCTGGTGGCGCAGTTCAGTTTCTTGTGGCAGAAAACCACGGAAGAAAAAAGTCGTCAGTTTCTGGCTGGACAGTGACAGCAAAGTCATCAAAGCACTGGCACCCGGCACGCTGTGGACGCGGATTTGGTGAGCGCGACACAAGCGGATCAAATCTGCACCGGGATCCGCAAACCCCGGAGTTCCACAATCAGTGATAAGTGCAACATCTTGTTGGGCGCAAAGGTCACAGAGCTTTTGCAAGTCCTCGGCACCCGTGTGTTCGTTCAGCTGCTCGTAGCGGTGAGTTTGCGATGTAATGCCATGCTGGCGTAAAAACGCTGTGCTTTCCTTGAATTCTTCCAGAATGACGATTTTCAATTCGCGCAACAGGCTCAGAGCTCTGTGCCCGATGTCTTGCGGATTTCCAATCGGCGTCGCGATCAAGTAGAGACTCATATCAGTCCAAAATGTAGTGCAGAATCAAGGGGACATCAACTGCGACCTGTTGCAGTCCCGAGTGAACTGTATCAACGAAGACCATCTGGACATGGGGATGGCGCTGTTGGATGTAATTGATATTCACCGGTTCATTTTCAAAAAGCCAAATTGCTGTGTGCGGTTTGAACTGCTGAAAAAAATGCTCTTTGAATTCGGCGTCGGGCATGTGGGCCTGAGGTTTGAGCACCATGCGGCAGGTGCGAGGATCCAAAGGGAAGTTCCACTTTTTCAGGATCTTTTCTGTTCCTAAGCCTTGGCGTGGAATGTCCCGACCGGTCAGGTAAACAATTTGAGCTCCGATTGCAAAGACGCTCTGGACGAATTCGACAGCGCCTTGATAGGGAACATCAAATTCAAGGTATTCATTTGAAAAAAAAGTTTTGATCCAAAAGTCTTTGAGAGCTTGATGAAAATGCGGATGATGGCCGTCCAAGCCAGCTCGCCGGAGTGTGTTTTCAAATCCCCAGTCCTTGGGGTGTGCCTCAGCCTCGATCAGGATCGAACAACTGTCGGGGAAGCGGGTCTGAAATTTGGGGTTCTGAGCAAAATCGTGGAGAATTCGCTGCAACCGAGGTGTGACGTCAAAAAGAGTCGAGTCCAAATCAAAAACGACGACCGGTGTCGCAGGACCTCGGCTGGCCAGCTGAATGGCTTTGAGAGTTTCACGCAAAAGAAGGCCTTGGGATTGCGGCATGCCTTTCCATACCCTTTCCAATTTCCGAAATGCAAAGAGAATCCTTGGACTGAATCTCCTTTCTTGGTATTTCTGCCCCATTGCTCTGACAGGAAAGGAATCCCAATGGCAATTTTCAAAATGGAGCTGATTGTCCAAGAGACCCAGTTGGACGTCTTTGGTCATGTCAACAACGCCAAATACCTTGAAATTCTTGAAGAGGTTCGCTGGGAATCGATCGTCCAAAATGGGTTCGATTTACGGCATATTCAAAAGTCTCAGACGGGACCCGTTATCTTGGAATGCAAGCTCAAATTTAGACGTGAACTGACAGCCCGAGATCGCATCGTTGTGACCTTGGAGCTGGTCCAGTACGAAGGTCTGGTTGGAGTTCTTCGCCAGCAGATTCTCAAGTCCGATGGCGAAGTGTCATGCGAGGCGGAATTCAAATTTGGTCTCTTTGATTTGCGCGCGCGCAAGCTGATTCCGGCCACGCCAGAGTGGCGCAAAGCCTTGCAAATGGATCATGAAGGGCCTTGAGGGACTGTGCAAAATTTTGTCACTTCCCTGCAAATTCAAAAATTGGGATTGATCACAATTTGATCACTCCCTGTTGCATTTAAGTGTGTCCTTCAACTGGCCGAAAGAGACCAGTGAGGGGCCACAATGACGATGGAATTCTTCATTTCGAAAAAAGGACAGCAGCTGGGGCCGTGGACCTACGATGAGGTTTTGAGCAAGCTGCAGGACCGAAGTCTCCAATGGACGGACTATGTCTATGATGACAGTCGCTCTGATTGGATGCTCATTTCTGACCATCCCAGTTTCTTTTTTCAGTTTCAAAAAGAAATGCGAATGAATGTCGTCAATCCTCCTCCAGCGGTTGAGGTGAAGGCCGCTCCACCTTTGCAAATCGTAGATCCGCAGAAGTGGTTTGTTCTCAAAGGGCAGTCGAAATACGGTCCCTTTTCCTATCTTGAAGTTGTTCGCTTGATGCAGGAAAAAAATCTTTACGACACGGATTTGGTCTGGAATGCAGCGCTCGCAAACTGGACTGCGGTGCGGGACTGTGAGCCTCTGCAGCCCGAAAAAATTCGTGAGTTGAAATCCAATCTTCAAGGCGGAAACAGCGAAGTCTTTTTGCAACGACGACACACGCGAGCTTCCTTTGGAGCCTCTGTCGTCGTTCACAACAACAAGACAGTTTGGAAAGGTCAAAGTGTTGAAATTTCCGCTGGCGGAGCGGGCTTGGTTCTGGACACAACGTTGATTCAACCGGGGCAGACACTGTTTTTGCATTTTAAAGTGAGCGAGGAAGTTCCGCCATTTAACGCCATCTGCTCAGTCGTGAGTAAGCAAATTGATCCCCATGGAAAAGAAGCCAAATACGGTGTGCGATTCACAAATGTGAGTCGCGATGTTCAGGACTCCATTAAGACTTACACCGACAAAGCGGCCTAATTGCCAGGGTCTTGGTCCCTCAAAAATTCGGAGGACGTTGTGAACCACATTCAGCGCAGAAATCAGAGTTCTTGGAGCCGGTTCTTGTTCAATTCGGCCACCCTGGCATTCAGTTGTGGCGCCTTCCTGCTGTCAGGATGCGGATCGACTCAGTTTGGATTGCAAAATCAAACTGCATCATTTCAGCAGGCCCCAACACGCAACAACAAAGTCGACATTCTTTTCATCAGCGACGATTCAACTTCGATGTTGACCTACCGGCAGCAACTGTCCTTGCAGTCCCAAACGATCGTGAATCGCCTGACAGCCATGGGCATTGATTTTCACATTGCCGTGACCACAACCAGCATTGGCGCATTTTACGCCGGCGGGACCTTTGTTGGCGCACCCAATGTGATCACCAACAGTACTCCCAATGTGGCGGCATCGCTGGCCGCCAATTTGAACTTCAATCTGGCAGGATCAGATTTGGAACAAGGATTGAGCAGCATGGACATGGTGCTCAGCAATTCCAGCTACGCTTCCAGTTTTCTCCGTCCCGATGCAATGCTGGCAGTGATCGTGATTTCGGATGACGACGATTACAGCTCGGGCACGACAGCGACATATCAAAGCTACCTCAACCAGCTCAAGCCGCCCTTTGCGAACGGCGCACAGAGTTGGGTTTTGAACTACGTCGGAACGACATCCTTGCAGTCGGCCTGCGCGCAGTTCGTCAACGTCGGGACTCGTTACTTGAGTTTGGTTGCCGCCAGCGGTGGTATTTCCCAAAGCATTTGTGGCGCCGACTGGTCTGTCGTGATGACGAATATTCAAGTTGTCATCAACAGTGTGATTACAGATTACTATCTCTCACAGGCGCCCAATTTGGCGACAGTGGTCGTGAAGGTCAACGGTGTTGTCGTGCCTCAAGATGCCACCAACGGCTGGTCGTACCTCACCGGCACAAGTTCAGCTGGTGCGCCGACTTATTACATCCATTTCAATGGCACTTCCGTGCCTCCACTTTACGCTTCAGTTGCGGTGAATTTCACTCCAGCTTCGGCTAAGTGAGCATACTGTCCGTTGTGGCGTAACAGCTCTGCGTGAGTGCCCTTTTCGCGAATGCGGCCCTGGTCCAGAACGACGATCAGATTGCATTCGCGGATCGTACTCAGACGGTGAGCGATGATGATGCTCGTTCGTCCCTGTATAATTTTTTGAGTTGCCTGTTGAATCAACAATTCACTTTCGGAATCAATATTGGCGGTCGCTTCGTCCAAAACCAGCAGCGGTGGTGAAAAAACTAAAATTCGTGCAAAAGCAATCAGCTGGCGCTCACCGACGCTCAGGTTGGCACCCTTTTCTTCAACCCAAGTGTCTAAGTTTCGACCCGCACGTTCAAGCCACGCCGGCGAGCCCACGGCTCGCAAAGCTTGCCACAGCTGTTCGTCAGTCACGCTGGTGTCGCCCAGGTGCAAATTGTCACGAACCGTTCCGCGAAAAATAAAATTGTCTTGCTGGACGACGCCAATTGTTCGGCGCAGTGCCCGGCGTGACAGCTGCTCGAGGGGAACCTGATCAAGCAGAATCCTTCCATTGTCGGGACCCTGTAAATCATAAAAACGCTGTAAGAGCGCAATCAAAGTTGATTTTCCGCTGCCAGTGCGGCCAACGATAGCGACACTTTGGCCGGCTTGAATTTGCAAATCAAAGTCTTCCAGAACCCAGGGCAATTCGGGTGCATAGCGAAAGCGAACGTGTTCAAAGTGAAGGTCCCCTCGTGGAGTTTGAATTTCCAAACCAGTCGCGGTGTTTTCCTCTTTTTCATCGAAAAGTTGGAAAACCCGTTCTGCAGAGGTCAGCGAATTTTGAAACTGTTGAAACTTCTCCAACATATCCCGCAGCGGATGGATGACATCTTGTGTGTGCATCAAAAAGGCGACCATGGCACCCAGTGGCAGCCAGCCTTCATGGCCCAGATAACCACCATAGTAAAGTGCGGCCGTGATGGTCACGCCGTTGAAAATATTCATGATTGGCTGCATTTTGGCGTAGCTTTTGATCGAATCCAAAGCGACGTCTCGATACTCGCGCGACAACTGCAGAAAGCGCCCATGATTGCGCCCTGTGCGCGCAAAGATCTGAATGACCTTGATGCCGTTGAGATTTTCCGCAACATAAGAGTTCAAGACTGAAAGTTTGGTTTTCGAATCGCGCAGAATCAGGCGAATGGACTCGGTGATTTTGAAGGCTGCGTATAAAAAAACTGGAGCTGAAATCAAAGTGACCAACGTGAGCTTCCAAGAAATCAAAAGCATCGCAATCACAATCGACAGCAGAATGATTCCAGCCTCAATCAAGCTGATCAAGCCATCGGTGAACACCTCACCAAGAGTTGCAGTGTCATTGGTCAAGCGAGTCACCGTGCGGCCCAGCGGCGTGCGATTGAAATAGTCCAATGGCAAATGCTGCGTGTGATTGAGCAGCTCCGCTCGAAGATGAGTCAACATCCGATTGCCAAACCAATTGAACAGAAACTGCGACTGAAACATCAAAAAGGTGTGCAGGATTTCAACTCCTAAGAACCACAACGCAATTTCTCGCACCACTTGCAGCCGTCCATTTTGGATCCCCAAATCGACAGCGCGCCCAATCAAATTGGGCAGCAGTCGCGATGTGATGCCGACACCGACGACGGAAAGAGCGCTGGCGGTTAACAGCACGGGATTGCGTTTGGCGAAGGGCCAAAGTCCCGCCAGCATCTGTCGCAGGGTCATCGTTGTTTTGATTTTGTCTTCACTGAGAAATTCAGCCATTTGTCGCCCCGCTGCTCGGACCCGGGGCCGGCATTTGGGCGCCCACACCTTGCATGCGTGCCATCGCTGCGTAGGTCGGTGAAGTGCGCAGGAGATCTGCATGTTGGCCGATGGCTTCGATCTGGCCTTGGTTCAAAACGATAATACGATCGGCTTCGGCGATCGTGCTCAGGCGATGCGCCACCACCAAGAGGGTGCGACGATTTTTATTTGCCAGAAGGACTTTCTTCACGCGCGCTTCAGTGTCCGTGTCGATCGCCGAAAAGGTGTCGTCCAACAGGACCAAGGGTGCTGTGACGGCCAAACTGCGGGCCAAAGTCAGCCGTTGCTTTTGGCCACCGGAAAGGTTCACACCCCGTTCTCCGAGCGAGGTGTTCAACTGCTCAGGCCAAGCGCGAATTTCGTTCGCCATTTGAATCGTGTTGGCCATGTCCCACAGCAAATCGGTTTCGGCCCTTTGTGGCAGTCCAAAACTGAGGTTGTCGGCGATTGTGTCGCTGAACAAAAAGGCTTCTTGAGTCACAAAGGTCAGCAGGTCACGCAAGGACGCATTGTCAATGTCGGCCAGAGGAATCTCATTCAACAAAATTTGTCCCTGGGTCACGGGATACAGGCGGGCCAAAAGATGCAGGAGGGTGCTTTTGCCAGACCCTACGGGGCCCACCAGAGCCACAAATTCACCAGCTGAAAGCTGAAAATCAAGATCCTTCAGAACTGGTGCCTGTCCGTCATCATATTGATAGCTCAGATTCTGAATCTTCAGGGATTGAAATTGAACTGGCTTTTGCTGGGCCGCTTGCACGAGATCAGAAGGTTGATCCAAAATATCCGTGATGCGGGTCAAAGAGGCGCGGCCCTTTTGAAACTGCGAAAGTCCAAGTCCCAGAGCGGTCATCGGCCAGGTCATCTTTTGGATGTAGCGCTGAAAGGCAATCAAGGTGCCAACTGTCGCCACTCCTTTGATCACGTCAGGACCCGCGACAAAGAGAAGGATCACGCTGCCAGATGCCACGCCGAATTGCATGACGGGCCCAAACAGGGCCTCCCAAAGCGCAGTTCGGTTGCAAGCCTTTTCATAGGCGGAGCTGAATTTTTTGTAGTGTTCCAAGCGGTGGTCTTCGAGGGCAAAACTCTTGATCACGCGAATCCCAGCGACAGTTTCCTGACTGACTCCGGAGAGCTCTCCCAACTTGTCCTGTTGAATTTTGTAGGACTGGAAAATCAGATTGGTGAGTTTGCGGATCAGCAGGGGGACTGCGGGCAAAAGGATCAGAGTCTGCCAGGCCCATTGGGGATTGAGCCAAATCATGATGGGCAGGGTCAGCGTGATGATCATCAATCCGTCAGCAAAGACCAGAACGCCACTGCCGATCCCGTTGCGAAAGGACTGGACGTCGTTGATGATCACACTGAGCAATTCTCCGACGGGATTGCGTTTGAAAAAGCGCGGTCCCATTTGAATGAGATGTTGAAAAATTCGGTTGCGAAGATCTTCAGCGGCGTCGGTGTGGTAGGCGCCAAAAAAAACTCGCCAAAAATACCGCGTAATGGCAAGGAGCGACATGACGCCCAGAAATGTCAACGCGGTTCCACGAATGTCGGCAAGAGAAACTTTGTTTGCAACTTGATCAACCGCTGTTTTGATAAACAGAGGGTAGATGCTATCCAAAGAATTGGTGAGCAGCAAAAATGTCATTCCCAAGGCAAAGCTGCGCTTGTTTTGTTGCACATAAAACCACAAAGGGGCTTTTTTCAGCCGAGCAGTTTCGGCATCCAATGAAGATATGAGGGCGGGGGAGGGCATGCGCGCCATTCAAGCAAAGTTGCTCACAAGAGTGTACGAGCAAATTGTCTGACTGTGCTTTTTAATCCGCTTTGCCGCAGGTAGACGAAGCGCTGAAAGTTCCGACCCAGGTGGATTCGCATCGGGAGTTGGAGGTTGGCTCTGCCACACTCTGTGCAGAGACAAATTTCTGCAAAAGTTGAGGCCCAGACAGGGCCAAGTAGTTGTTTACAGTCGGAAAGAATTCTGCGACAACCGAAGACAGAGAAGACAGGCACACACGAGAAGACACGCGACAGCAGAAAATGCCAATTGCGTATTCACAAAAGGATTTCTTCATGAGCTCCTCTGGACAAAGTTTCAGCAACATCCCAGCACCGGCCGTGGCAAGTCCGGCCTCTCAGTCCGACGAAGAGCTGGCACGCTCTTTCGCCACCACGTCCCGCTTGGACGCCGTGGTTGCATGGGGACGCAAGAACTCGCTGTGGCCTTTGCCTTACGGAACAGCCTGTTGCGGGATCGAGTTGATGTCCGTCATGGGTCCCAAATATGACTTGGCCCGATTTGGCGCCGAAGTTGTGCGTTTCTCACCACGCCAAGCTGATTTGCTGTTGGTGGCCGGAACGATCACTGAAAAAATGGCACCCATTCTGGTGCGGATTTATCGGCAGTTGCTCGAGCCCAAATATGTGATCTCCATGGGGGCCTGTGCCAGTTCGGGTGGATTTTATCGCTCTTACCATGTTTTGCAGGGCGCAGATAAAGTCATCCCAGTGGATGTGTATGTTCCGGGTTGCCCACCCACTCCCGAGGCTGTGTTGGATGGGGTTATGCTATTGCAAAAAATGATCAGCGATGGTCACCCGCGACCTTGGCGGCAAAATTGGAAGGCACCAGACTATGTCTAACATCGAAGCCTTGAAAAGCGAGCTTTCCCAGCACGTGAACGTCAGTCAATTCGTTTGGACAAACACCTATGGTGATGACTCGATCACAGTTCCCGCGGACTCTTTGATTGAAGTTCTGTTGTATCTGCGGGATTCCGATAAGTTTGATTTTCTGATGGATATCTGTGGCGTGGATTGGCCCAATCGAGATCCGCGGTTCGACGTCGTTTACCACCTTTTCAATTCGAAAAATTCACAGCGCCTGCGCCTGAAGGTGGCGGTTGGTGAAGGAGATTCAGTTCCAACGGCAACTGGAGTTTGGATTGGTGCCGACTGGTTTGAGCGTGAAGCTTACGACATGTTCGGAATTGTTTTTTCCGGGCACCCCAACTTACGAAAAATCCTGACGCATCACCAGTTTATTGGGCATCCGCTGCGCAAGGATTACGAGGCGGACCATCAGCAGCACTGCACGGAAACTTTGCCAATTCATTTCGATCACCAAGAAGGCAGTCCCGGAGATGTTCTGAATCCCAATTACGTCCCGTTGAATGTGGGACCTTCGCATCCCGCAATGCACGGAACCTTGCGTGTGATGGCCGAGCTGGATGGTGAGACAATTGTGCGAGCAGGCCTTGAAATTGGTTACTTGCACCGCTGTTTTGAAAAAATGGCAGAGACTCATCCCTACAACCAAGTGATTCCCTACACTGATCGATTGAATTACTGCTCGGCGCCGATGAACAATGTGGGATACTGCAAAGCGGTTGAGCGCTTGCTGGGAGTTGAAATTCCACCCAAGGCTCAAGCCATGCGAGTGATTCTTTGCGAGCTGTCTCGCATTATTGATCACATCGTCTCGGTTGGCACCGGTGGTGTCGATCTTGGTGCTTTGACGGCGTTTTTCCATCTCTTCACTTACAGGGAAAAGGTTTACAATCTTTTTGAAAAGCTTTGTGGTGCGCGCCTGACGGTTGCGCTGACCCGCATTGGTGGCATGGCTCAAGATGCTCCCGATGGCTGGTTTGATGACGTCAAAGATTTCTGCAAAGAGATGAGTGTTGCTGTTGATGAGATTTCTTCACTGATGCTCGACAATAAAATTTTCATCAAGCGCACTCAGGGCGTGCTTCCCGTCAAGGCAGCGGATGCGATCGCCTGGGGTTACACGGGGCCCTTGTTGCGGGCTTCGGGTGTGGGTTTGGATCTGCGCAAGGCCAAACCTTATTACGGCTATGATGCTTTGGATTTTTCCATTCCCGTTGGAACCAATGGTGACATTTACGACCGCTATCAGGTCCGCATCGAAGAGATGCGCCAGTCGATTCGCATCATCGAGCAGATTTGCAAAAACGTTCCGGGCGGTGACTACACAATCCGCGACAAAGGGATTGTCCTGCCCGAGAAAAAAGATGTTTACGGCAACATCGAAGGTCTCATGAACCACTTTATGCTGGTGATCAAAGGCCTTCGCCCTCCCGTGGGCGAACTCTATGACGCCACCGAAGCCGCCAACGGCGAGCTCGGATTTTATTTGATCAGTGACGGCAGCGCGAATCCTTATCGGTTGAAGGTAAGGCCACCGTGTTTTGCGATTTATCAATCTTTTCCGTCGGTGGTAAAGGGTGGATTTTTAGCAGACGCGATTGCTACGGTTGCTTCCATGAATGTGATTGCCGGTGAATTGGACCGCTAGGAGACCAAATGTTTCAACTGTCAGCCAGTGCTCAAGAAAAAATTCGCAGTGAGATGAAAAGATACGAGACCAAAGAGTCTGCCATCATTCCTTCTCTTTTTGTGGCGCAAAAAGAGAACAACGGATGGGTTTCAGATGAAGTGTTGCAGGCCCTTGCCAAGTTGATGGAGATTCCGCACTCACGGATTCACGAAGTGTTCAAATTTTACACCATGTTCAATCAGAAGCCTGTGGGCCGCAATCATGTTCAGGTCTGCACAAATATTTCGTGCGCCGTCAACGGCGGGCGTGAGCTTGCAGACCATGTCTGCAAAGAGCTGAAAGTCGGCTACGAAGAAATGACTGATGATGGTCGATTCAGTGTTTCGAAAGTCGAGTGTCTGGGTTCTTGCACCACGGCGCCCATGATGCAGGTCAATGAAAAGTATTACGAGAACCTGACCCCTGAATCAGCGATGAATATTCTTCGCGGTCTGAAATAAAGAGGGATTGGAATGGAAACAAAACTCCTGACAGAACACTATCATGTTGAAAACTTTCACACCCTCACAGGCTATCAGGCCAAAGGTGGTTACGAAGTTTTGAAGAAAGCCCTGAAACTGCAACCGCAGCAAATTATTGACGAGGTCAAAGCCTCGGGGCTGCGTGGCCGCGGTGGTGCGGGTTTTCCCACGGGCACGAAGTGGGGATTTTTGCCGAAGAACAATGAGCCTCGCTACCTTCTTTGCAATGCCGACGAGGGTGAGCCCGGGACCTGCAAAGACCGGGTGATGATGGAGAGGGCTCCACATCAACTGATCGAAGGCATGGTGATTTCAGGACACGCCGTGGGTTCGAAAAAAGGTTACATCTACGTTCGCGGTGAATATGTTCATGTGATCCGAATTCTGGAAACAGCTGTGAAAGAAGCCTATGCAGCTGGGTTCCTCGGAAAGAATATCCTGGGATCGGGATTGGATTTTGATCTGGATGTCTACGGCGGCGCCGGCGCCTATATTGTAGGCGAAGAAACAGGATTGATTTCCTCCCTGGAAGGCGACAAGGGGCAGCCGAAACTGAAGCCTCCATTTCCGGCCGTGCAGGGCTACCTGCGCAAACCAACGATTGTGAACAATGTCGAGACCCTCGCCGCAGTCGTGCCGATTCTCAAGGATGGCGCGGCCGCTTATCGCAAGTACGGGACCGAGAAATCGCCTGGAACAAAACTTTTCTCCTTGAGCGGAAATATTGTTCGCCCCGGAAACTATGAAGTTCCATTGGGTTATTCGCTGTCGGATTTCATTCAAAAAGAGGGTGGGGGAATGCGTCCCGGCCGAAAGCTCAAAGCCGTGATACCGGGTGGGTCTTCGGCGCCAGTTCTGACAGCTGATGAGGTCGCGAAGGCCAATTTGGATTATGAAAGTTTGGCAGGTCTGGGTTCGATGTTGGGCTCTGGTGCCGTGATCGTGATTGATGATTCTCAGTGCATGGTCGATCTCTTGGGCGTTCTGATGCATTTTTATCATCATGAATCTTGCGGACAGTGCACTCCTTGCCGCGAAGGAACGGGCTGGCTGGATAAAATTTTACATTCTATTTTGGAAGGCAAAGGTCGTTTGCAAGACATCGATTTGCTGTTGAAGGTCGCTGACAATATGAAGGGCCGTACGATTTGTGCTCTGTCCGACGCGGCGGCTTTGCCGGTTTTGAGTTTCGTCACAAAGTTTCGCGATGAATTCGAGTATTTTGTCCGCGAAGGACGCTCCAAAGTGAAGGGGAAGGCGCATGCCCAAATGCACCATTAACGGTCAAGAAATTGAAGTGCCTGCGGGCTCCACAATCATCGAAGCCATGCACGGTTCGGGTCAGCACATTGCCCACTACTGTTGGCATCCAGGTCTGTCTGTGGCCGGTGTCTGTCGACTGTGTATGGTCGAGATCGAAGGCAATCCCCGAGTGCAAATCGCCTGCAATACCGCTGTGACTGAGGGAATGAAAATCAACAACACCTCCGCGAAGGTCAAAGAGGCCGCCAAATGGGGCCTGGACTTCCATTTGATCAATCATCCATTGGATTGTCCCATTTGCGACCAAGCAGGTGAGTGTGGTTTGCAAGATCAGTACATGGAGTTTGGCAAATACGATCCGGAAATGGCCGAGCGCAAAGTCAAAAAGCACAAGGTTGTCGATCTGGGGCCCACCGTCGTGTTGGATTCTGAGCGTTGCATCCTGTGCTCACGCTGTGTGCGATTTACGACAGAAGTTTCGAAAACCAACGAATTGGGAATTTTCAATCGCGGCGACCGTTCTGAAATCGGCGTCGTTGAAGGCAAGCCTCTGGACAACAAATACTCTGTCAACACGGTGGATATTTGTCCGGTCGGCGCGCTGACATCGAAAGATTTCCGCTTTCGTCAAAGGGTTTGGTATTTGAAAGACGCGGACACGGTTTGCAACGGTTGCAGCACGGGTTGCAACGTCAAAACCTACTTCAACCGTGAAGGCCTGTTTCGCGTGAAGCCCGTCCACAACAAAGATGTGAATGGTTATTGGATGTGTGATGAAGGCCGTAATCTTTACCAATACGCCAATCGTGAGCATCGGTATGTCAAAGCGATGCACCGTGAAAATGGCGCATGGACTGAAATGACTCCCGGTGCCGCGGCCAAAGAGATTGCGAAATTTGTCAAAGGTGCTGGCGACAAAGCGGCTTTGGTTTTGACCGGTCAATACACCAACGAAGAGTATGCGCGGGTGTTGCAGCTGTGGTCGACGGAAGTGAAATCGAAAAAAGTTTACCACTGGAATTCTCACGAAAAAACTGCGGCTGATTTTGACGGTCTCCTGATTCGGGGCGATAAGAATCCCAACACCAAGGGCCTGCAGGCGGCTCTGCAACAGCACCAGCTCTCGGGCACTTGGGCAGAGCTCGAGGCCGGTCTGCAATCGGGCCAAATCCACACGGTGGTTGTTGCCGGTCCGGAAAACTTGCAGTTTGCGGCGGACTTTGAAGCCAAGGTGGCTTTGATCAACAAAGCCAAAAAAGTCGTATGGATGCAAACAGCGAAACATGCGGCACTTGAAAAAATGTCGACCGATGTCTGGATTATGCCGATGAAATCCTATTTGGAAAAAGATGGAACGTTTGTGAATTACAGTGGTCGAGCACAAAATTTCAAGCGTGTGACGACGATTGTTTCCGAGGCTCTGAATCTGACCGAAGCCATGGAGCTCTTTGCCGGCAATCAGTTGACGATTCGACCTCAGTCGGACGTTTTGGTTGAAAGCGATCGACCAGCAGATCGAGTGCGCCTTGAGCACCGGAAAAAGAACGAGTTCGTCTTTCGAAGGGGGCCCCTGTGAGCGTCGTACAAAGAACCGGAGAGTCTCGCAATTGGTACTTGCCGGGGATCGCCGGTGGCCTTGTCATCACGATGAAGCACCTGCTTAAGAATCTTTTGTCGCGAAAGCAGATGATCACCTTGAACTATCCCGAAGAGAAGTTTGAGTATTCTCCGCGCTTCAAAGGCAATCACGTTTTGACGGTCAAGCGCGATGGGTCTTTGCGGTGCACGGCATGTATGTTGTGTGCCACCAACTGTCCTGCCGAGTGCATTACGATCGTGGCTTCTGAGCACGAAGATCCCAGCGTTGAGAAGTACCCGATCAAATATGAGATCGACATCCTTCGCTGCGTTTTCTGTGGATTTTGTGAAGAGGCCTGCCCCGTTGATGCGGTCAGGATGGGACCTGAGTGGCAAACTCCAGGTTTGCCTGGTGCTGATTTTCATTATGGCATCGACAAGTTGGCTTACCGACCACAACTCAAGGGCGGAATCGCGACTTTTGTGGATGACGAAGAACGCCACAAGGCTGGAATTTAGTTTTTTGCGAATCGACTTTTCTCCCGCAGAAAGCTGGCAGGCACTCAATTCGGAACTGCGGCGAATTCTAGGCCTGCCGGACAATCACGTCGTGCGGATTTACCCCGGTGTGGCCGCAGCTCTGTTTGAGGCCACGCTTGGACTGCAGCAGTTTTTTCCTCACAAAAAGAAGTATGGTCGACTTCCAGGCACGGGTCCGACGTGCGAATTCCTTTTGCCCCACCTTCTGAGAGACGAAGGCCAGATTTTAGCCCCTGGCCCAGCCGGGACTGTTTTCGAATGGCAGCAGACCCTCACGGGAGAGTGCAACTTTGTGCTGTCGACTGAGGACAATCCCGTCACTGGTGCGCTGGATCCCAACTGGAGTGGCAACAGCTCCGAGTTGGCAGATCACATTTTGAAAGCCAAGATCTTTTCGATTTCCGTGTCGCACAATTTGTGGCGTCGAGAGCTCAAAGCCGGTGCTTTGCAGTTGAATCCTTATTCTGTTCGCGTCCTCAGTGTCAGTCCCCATGTGGCTGTGTTGGCCGCAGGGCCCCGATTTCGCTGCCTGCCTTTTTTTGCGGAAGAGACTCAGTGGACAGGTGCCGAGTCTCAAGTTTTGCAAGCACTGGTCAGCAGCTATCAAGAAGATGCCGCACTGATTGAATCCTTTGAATCGCAACTGCCAGCGCCCTGGCAGCCGCTGCTTGCGACCAAGAAGCGACTGAATGACAGGGCCGTGATTTTCAATCCCGAGATCAATGCCGCAGCGGTTGTGGATGAACTGATGCAGCAGGGCCTGGTTGATGTCCTCAGCCTGGCGGCCTGTGGTTGGAACACTCGACCTGATTTCCTGAAGTGGTGGCAGCCTTTGCCAAACCCTGAAATCTTACGAGGGAGTTTGGTCTTGGGGCTGCCGGCTTTGCAGTCGCAAGCTTTGCGACCGCTGCTGGCGGCATCATCGAATCAGTTTGCGATCCGCAAGCAGTGGCAAGTGACCTGAATGGGGTCGGCGACAAGTTCTGTGGCCTTGATTCTCCGAACGACAAAATACTCAGAGTCAGATTTGGTGCTGCAGTGTTTGCTTCCCGAAGTCGGCAAGCTGAGTCTGATCGCTCGCGGTGCTCTGCGGTCGAAGAAACGTTTTGGCGGTGGCGTTTTGCAGCCCACTCATCATGTGGAAATTCACTACACTCCGGCCCGCAATGAGTCTGGCCTTGCCAATCTTTTGGAGGCTCGCCTGATCAATGACTTCGCAGGTTTGCGAAAGGATTTTGACCGTCTTGATTTGGGTTTGCAAATTCTGCACGCGGTGGACCGAGTCAGTCACGAGGGTGACGTTCATCTGCAGGGGCTTTATGATCTCACGGGCCATGCCTTGAGGGGTTTGGAAACAGCTCAAAACCTGTCAATTTTTAAAATTCATTTCGGGCTGCGCTTTCTCATGCAGCAGGGAATTTTGGAGCAGCAAGCCTGGATGCAGCCCTATTTGACTGTGCCAATGGCTTCCACCGTTCAGCTCACAGGAACTCCTTGGACGGCAGAGCAGTTGTCCTGGACTGAGACAACTTGGAAGCTCTACCTGAATTCAGCTGCAATAAATTAACGTTATTTTTTCTGTGCAAAAGTCCGATCTGTCTGACGTATGAACCCCGAAAACAGTGGTGGCGCGACCTCCAACATCTTAGTCATCGACGACGAACTCGAAATCGCTGAGGTCGTGACCGAAATTCTGATGGAGGTTCCGGGCCGAAAGGTTTTCCAGGTGGCTTCGCCCTCTGAAGCCTACATGCGTTCCATCACGACAAAATTTGATCTGGTGGTCACCGATTTTCGCATGCCCAAAACAGACGGTGTGGATTTGGTTCGTGCCATTCGCTCACAGAAGTTGAACACCCACACGCCGGTCCTGATGATTTCAGGCTACAAAGAAGAAGCCATTGCCAAAATGGGAGTGCTTCCGAACGTCACAATCATGGGCAAGCCCTTTGTGGTGGACGAGCTCAAAGCCAAAGTCCATGAACTTTTGACGACTGGGGTGAAAATTGCAAACAAGCCGCAATTTAATGTGCAAATTCTGAATGCCATTCTGCGGGCCACCGAACAGACTCTGGTGAGTTTTGGTTCAGCACCACCGTTTCGAACTGAAAAACCCTTTCTTTACAATTCACAAAAGCCAATCCAAGCCGATGCCTCGGCGGTCATCACAGTCGACGGTCCCCGGTGGACGGGCAGCGTGATCTTGGCTTTTGAAAAGACCAGTTATTTGGCTCTCATCGCAGATGTCCTGCGTTCACCCCAAACCGATCTGAATCCTGACAATTTGTCTCAAATTGGGGCGATTCTTCAATTGATCTACGGACAAGCCCGGGCCGCGTTGAAGTCCGAAAAGGTCGAGCTCGCCAATGGTCAGGTTCAGATCCTGAGCGGTCAAGGTCATCAGATCACCCCTCCTGAGAACTCAGTGACCATGGTCATCCCAGTCGAGTTCAACAAGGGGAAGCTGCACCTTCTCGCCACCGCAATCTGAGTGTCAAACTGAGCCAACTTCGACCTTCGTCGAGCCCGAAAACACGCCAGATCCCTGATTCGAACAAAGAATTCTCAAGTTTCGCCGTGGGACTCCGAAAGAGCGAAGGTCAAAGATTATTTTTGCGGAACTCAAGAGGAGCGAATATGCCAAAGGCAGAAGTTTCAAAACGAATGAAAACGCAACTCCTGGTCCCAGCGACACTGGCCATCGTCGGTTTCCTGGCAAGCCAAAGTGCAAGAGCCGAAAATACGACTCGGGTGAAGCCCGCGTCAGTTGTTTCGGTGCAGGACGAGGGCGAAAAGTCTTCGGGTTCGACCCCAGCAGATGCTGTGGCGGCGCCGATTCCCAGCACAGCAGTTGTGGCTCCTGGTGTTTCAATCCCCAGTTACGAGGGGCTGACTCAGGACGAATCTCTGCGCAAAGCGTGGTTGGATGAACTTGATGCATTGAAGAAAAAAGAAGAGCTCGAAGTGGAAGCCACTCGCCTGCGCGAAGAAACAAATCGTCGCAAAGCCGATGCTGATATTGATTTGTCGGCTCGCAAACGTAAAATTTATGATTACCGGTCGAAACAGGACGAGTACGCCAGCGAGATCGAGCGTATGAAGGCCGATCTTGTTGAACTGGATGGCCGTGCGAAAGAAGTTGAAAAAGATGTCGTCGCAGCGGAAGAGCACGCGAAATTGCATCAATCCAAATTTTCGGATGCCCAAAAAGAACTCAACGAAACAAAGTCACATCTGACGGCATCGCTTGAGGCTTTGCACAATGCACGCGAAAAAACAGCTCACAAAGTCAACGACTACATGATTCAGATGCAAAAAATGCGTGCTGAAGCGGCTTTGCTTGAAACTGACATTGCTCGTGCGGACAACGACCGCTCACGTGCCGAATCAGAAGAGTTGCAAGTTCGCTCGCAGTGGTCAGCTTTGGCAGCCCGGACCCAGTCTTTGCGCCAAGACAAGGCCCGCGTGATGGCCGAGCTGCACGACATGAGCGATCGCTTGAATGTCGCACGTGGTGAATTCGCGAAATTGAAAGCGGAATATGACAAAGCCGAAAAAGAAAAAGTTGTGGCTTTGGAAGAGTCTGCGCGACAAAAATCCAAGATCAACAGCGAAATGCGAAAATTGGAATCCGACACTTCGTACACATACAATATGAAAGCCAACGAAGAAGCTGAAAAGGTTCGCTTGGCTGCCGAAGTGGACAAGTTGAAAACAGATTTGGCCTTCGTGAAAAAGCGCAACGTCGACGCTCACGCAGAACGCTCAGAGTCTGAGGGTACAGTGATGGAGTCACGCTTGGCTTTTGAAACAGCCAAAGCCGATTTGACTCGCGAAATGGCCAATGGCGAAGTGGTGGCTCTGAAAGATGACACTCGCGC
>Ga0209067_10000812_pt1 | contig 19548 bp, 16 predicted proteins | sample ColStrG_CSR_2013_FD_187199 | JGI IMG/M metagenome (GOLD analysis project Ga0209067, IMG submission 187199) | Freshwater sediment microbial communities in response to fracking from Pennsylvania, USA - Cold Stream Run_MetaG_CSR_2013 (SPAdes)... | ecosystem: Environmental > Aquatic > Freshwater >...
GTGATAGTCGCCCCATCTGGTAGCAGAGGAAGAGTACCGAATCGGCAAGGATATGCCCGCCATTCAGCGGGCCTAGATCATCGAAGGTGCTCTCCAATCCATTGGGCGGCCGACACGCACGGCGAAAAGTCCGAGGAGCTTGCTCCTAAGCCCGGCCGCCCGCAACGAACTTTCTGCCAACTCTCAAGCCACACGTGTCTCTTCACTCACTCGAAATCCTCCGCCTTGCAGTTAACGGGCGCCGGAGTGTTTACCGCGCCTCCGCCACCTTGAGCGCCCGGTCCAACTTGAAGGTCATCACGGTTTCCGCCGGGACCCGGATGGACCCGCCCTTGGTCAGGATCTCGGTCAGCATACCGGCGCCCCCGCCCGCGCCGGCGCCAATTGCGGCGCCCTTTCCGCCGCCGGCAATCGCCCCGATGATGGCACCCACCGCGGCGCCGCCGCCGCCGAATTCGCCCGTCCGCTTATTCACACCCACGCCACTCCTCCCCTTCTCCGCAACGTCGGTTGCATCGAGGGTATATTGCTGTCCCTCCACCGAAACCGAGCGCAGGTCGAGCACCAGGTCTGAAGCGCCCCGGAACCTTCCCCCCTTGGAGGCGGACTTGATGACGATGGTCGCATTGGCGCCGAGCGGAATGACGACGGCACCTTCAGCGTCCTTCACGTTGCCGGCCACTTCGGCGGCGAACGTCTGCCCCTCCACGGCTTTATTGGAGTCGATGGTTTCTTCCGTGCGAACCGGCACTTCGGTGCCCGCTGGCACCACCAATGTCTTGCTCTGGATCGCGGCCCGTTCGGCGTGATGATGGTCTTCGTGGGTGGGCACGGATTCGGCTGCCGACCCGGCCGTGGGGGTTGCACCGTAATCCACCCGCCGCACATCCTGCATGGCGATCGTGCGGGCAGCGCCGCCATCCACGTTGAGCGTGATCTCCGTTGGCGAACTCGCGGCGACCGTACCGCTCAGCCTGGCGCCGTCGCGCATCACCACGGTGGCATGGGGCAGGTCCGCGGAGGCGGGAGCCGTAGCCGAATCCTGTTTGGCACAGGACGCCAGAAATAGCAGAGAAAAAACAGCCGGAACGATGAGAGATTTTTGCACCAGCCCAGTATAAATCATCCTCAAGTGCCGATATACTGTGCCTTAGAACGCATGAAACTGGTTGGCCAGACTGCCATCGTCACCGGCGCGGGCGGGCCGGGTTGCGGCCGCGCCATCGCGCTCCGGTTCGCCCGGGAAGGCGCATCGGTGGTGGTCAATGACATCGATGAAGCCGGCGCTCTCCACACCCGAAGCCTCATCGAAGCCGAGGCCGGCCGCGCGGCAGTGTTCCTGGCCAACGTGGCGTTGGAAGCGGAGGTCTGCGCCCTGATCGCCTTTGCCGAGGCCACATTTGGCGGCCTGGATGTCGTGGTCAACAACGCGTCCGGACCTGGCTACCATCCGGAAGTGCCGTTCGACCATTGGATCGATACCATCCAGACCGACCTGTTCGGCGCCATCTACATGACACTCCACAGCCTCGACCCCATGCGCCGGCGCGGCGGCGGCGCCATCGTGAGCATGGGTTCGGTTTCGGCCCTGGGCCACGGCCGCAAGCATGCCGAGGTGCCCGGGTACGACGTGGCCAAGGCCGGGTTGATCCGCCTCACCACCACGCTCGCGCGGCTGCAACGGGAAAACATCCGCGTGAATTGCCTCATCCCCGGCTGGATCGCCAGCCCGGAAGTCCAGGGCTACGTCGATTCTCTGACGCCCGAGCAACGCAAGCATCGCGGCGTACCCGATACTCTGATTACTACCGACCAAATCGCCGACGCCGTGGTCGAGTTGGCCACCGATGAAACCCTTGCCGGCCGGCTGATGGTCTGGTGGAACGATCAGCCTCGCCGCCTGATCCAGGCGGGCGACCAAGGTTACGAAGGTTACGAGAGTCCCAGTCTCACTCTCCGCGCATCCGCCCCGGTTTCGTGATAAGATTCCAAAAACCAATTCCGCGGGATCAAGTGAACATACTCATACCGAACCTGGGATCGACTTCGCTGAAGTATCAGATTCTGAAAATGCCTTCGGAGAAGGCCCTGGCCAAAGGGCGGCTGGAGCGGGTTTCGAATTACGCGCAGGCGATCGCGGAGATCTCCACTGGCGGCACACCCATCGACGCCATCGCGCTCAAAGCGGTGCATGGCGGGCCGAAGTACCGCGGCACGTTTGTCGTGGATGAGGGCGTGGTAGCCGCACTGCGCCAGTTCTTGCCGGCCGCCCCCGCGCACAATGCCATTTACCTGACGGCCATCGAAGCCTTCCAGCAGGCCATGCCGGGTGTGCCGATTGTGGCGGCCTTCGAGCCGGAGTTCCACGCCACCATGCCCGAGCACGCGCGGCTCTACGGCGTGCCCGGTCCCTGGCTGGAAGAGGGAGTGGTTAAGTACGGATTCCACGGCGCGTCGCACCAGTACATCGCTGAACGCGTGGCCGCCATGCTGGGTCGCCAGGGGAAACTGGTGAGCTGCCATCTCGGCGGAAGCTCGTCGATGTGCGCCATTGATGGCGGGCGCTCGGTGGATACCACCATGGGTTTCTCGCCGCAGTCCGGCCTGGAAAACGCCACGCGCCACGGCGACCTGGACGTCTTCGCGGTTCTGTACATGATGGAGCGGCACGGCTGGAGCACGGAAGAAGTGCGCGGGCAACTGGCCAAGGGCGGTGGGTTGTGCGGTCTTTCCGGCGTGGCCGGCGGCGACGTGCGCGACCTGGAATCGGCCGCCGCGCAAGGCAGCCGCCGGGCCGAATTGGCGCTAGAGGTTTTCGTGTACCAGGTGAAGAAAACCATCGGGGCGTTTGCCGCTGCCATGGGCGGGCTGGATGCGGTGGCCTTCACCGGCGGCATCGGCGAAAACTCCGCGCCTCTGCGCGCTGGCTGTTGCGCCGGGCTTGAGTTTCTCGGAATCCGCATCGAGCCGGCCAGAAACGAGACTGGCAGCGGAGACCGCGTGGTCTCGGCGGAAGATTCCAAGGTGACTGTGCTCGCGCTGGCTACGAATGAGGAACTGGTGGTGGCGCGCCGGGCCTACCGGTGCTTGAAACCCCGGGTCTAGCCCATTATGTAGATCGCCATGCCGGAAAGCAGCTTCGGGTAAAAGTCGGTCGATTTCTGCGGCATCACGCGGCCGGCGAAAGAGGTGTCGGCCACCTGCTGAATCGAGGTCGGGCGGAGCAGAAAAGCGATCTGGGCCGCGCCTTTCCGCGCCTCGTCAACAGCGGCATCGATACCCCGGATGTAGCGCAGGTGTTTCTCGTCCCGCACGGCTTCTTCGCTGATGCCGAGGGCCTTTCCCAAGAGGCGTTCGTGCAGAATGCGCACGTCCAGTTCGCCGCGGGCGGTGCGGTCCTCCAAGCGAAACAGGCGCCTGGCAATCGCCGCGCCGATGATGCTGCGATCACCGGCGTCTTTCCAGGCCTGCTTCAGCGTTTCGAGCGAATCGATCTCTTCCACTTGAAAGTCCTTGCTCGCCGCGCGCAAGAAGTTTTCCGGGAAGCCTTCGGGATCGAGGCCGCTCACCAGCCGGTGGGTAGCCAGAATCTTGAGCCCGGCTGAATGCAGGTTGACGAACGACATCATCATCCGGTCGGCGCCCTTCAGCCCCGGATTCTCGTTGCGGAACGCCATAGCGGTTTCGTAGCGGTGGTGGCCGTCGGCGATGAGCAACTTCTTGTCGGCCATCAGAGCCTGAATCCGGCCCCCATCGGCAATCTTCCAGATGCGATGGATGGCGCCGTATTCGTCGGTGACTTCACCCAGCGGCGCCGAGGCCGCGGCTTCGTCCAGCAGCGCATCGATCGCACCAGCCGGGTCGGCGTACAGCATGAAGATGGGCTCGAAGTGGGTGTGGGTGTGGCGCAGTAACTCGCGCCGGTCTTTCTTCGGGCCCGACAGGGTCTGTTCATGCCGGTACACGACGCCGGCAGAGTATTCCTCCACGGCGCCCAGCGCGAGGAAGCCCTTTCGGACCAGCCTTTCGCCGGTATCGGGAACCACGAACTCCTGGAAGTAAGGGAAGACGCCCGGCTCGGCATCCTGCACCAGGATGCCGGAGGCGATCCAGTCCTCCAGGAAGCGGGAGGCGCGGGTGTAGACGTTGTCCGTCTCCGAGTCCTCGGGCTTGCGTTCGCCCAGAACTACCCGCACCAGGTTGTACGGGTTCATCGACAGATACCGGCTTTGCATCGCCGGTGAAATCTTGTCGTACGGCTGGGTGACGAGACTGGTCAACGGGCCGGCTTTTACGCTGTACCGGTAGGGTTGAAACGGGTAAATTTGGGCCAATTTCTAAGATAGCAGTAGCACAGGCATCCTTGCCTGTGTTGCTTCGCGGAGAAAGCCACCTTCTTCCCGCGAGAGCGCGAGCAACGGCAATGCTGCTTCTGCCATTCGCTTGCGCCGCGATCCTGGTCCGGCGGCGGGACGATGGCTCGCGCTGGAACTACTGGCGCTGGCGGCTGGGGGAGTCGTCCTGGGCCTGACCGGCCCCTGGCGCCCGTTCGCTCTTCGTTGGACTGGCTGCCGCGGGGATGCGCGTCCGCACACGCTCCAGCTGCGGCCGACGCTGGCAGGCCCCCCACTCGGGCGCCTGGCCCTCCACTCCGAACTGGTGGAGCAACGGCGGAGGCTTCAACTTGGCTGCTTCTTAAAGGACGCGCGATGTTGACCGATATGAAACGAAGATGTTCACTAAGGCCTTGGGACACAATCCGAGGGCGGGGCGCTTGGGCGGCACCCCTGGCCAGAAAGTGTACCTGCTGTCAATCTGCGGCGCACTGGCCTGCGTCGTCGCGAGCCTGGTATTCTTCGCCGTAGTGTCAATGGAACTTCTGGCTGGTGCTCGGGGGTATACGCAAGGCGAGGCTCTGTGGTCGAAAGGACAGAAGGACGCCGTTCTTCTTCTTCACCGCTACGCGCATTCCCGTGCCGAGATCGAGTATCAACAGTACCTCGATGCGATCCACGTGCCGATCGCCTGCCGGCAGGTCCGCCTTCAGCTGGATCGGCCGCAGTACGATCTGGGGATCCTGTCCCACGCATTCCTCGAGGCTGGATTGCGCCTGGATGACCGCGATCGGATGATTTGGCTATATCGCAACCTTCGCTGGGAACCGCACATTCACAGGGCGATTTCCTTATGGGCTGAAGCCGATCGGGAGATCGAAGCATTGACGAGAAGCGCCGAGCGTCTCCACAGCCTGACCAACTCGGGCGCGGCGGACGAGGCTTCGATTGAACCGACCCTGTCGGAGATCTACCGCATCAATGCTCGCGTCACTCCGTTGGAGGCCCGTTTCTCTCAGAGTGTCGCAGAAGCTTCTGGGTGGTTGCATAGCCTCCTGATCAAGGTATTCTGCTCGATTGCCGCACTCATTGTACTGGCAGGTTGGGCGATCAATTATCGGCTCCTCCGACGCATTTCGGACTCAGAGCAGAAGTATCGCCATCTTATCGATTCTGCGAGCGAAGCCATCTTCATCCTCGACGGACGTTCCGCCAGGATACTCGATGCCAATCGCAAGGGTGAGGAGATCCTGGGCGCGCCGATTCAGCAAATTGCCGGAACCGTTCTCCCTCTGCATTGCCTCGAATCGAAAGACGAGGGCACTGACCTGCCGGTGGAAACCCCGAAACTGATCGGCACCAAGCATGAGACCCAAATGCGCTCGGCCCAGGGCTCCTGGATTGACGTTGAGTTCAGCGGGAGCGCGGTGCAGGTGCGAGGAAGCAGGCTCATTGAGCTCATTGTGCGTGACATCACGGATGAGAAGAAAACGGCGACGGCAATCCGCGAGAGCGAGCGGCGGCACCGGCAACTGTCGGACGAGCTACGCGCAGCACGCGACATTGCGCTGGCGGCGAGCCACGCCAAGAGCGAGTTTCTCGCCAATATGAGCCATGAGATCAGGACGCCGATGAACGGAATTATCGGTATGCAGGGGCTGGCTCTCACGGCATCGAACTCTGAGGACAGCCGCAGCTACATCGAAGCCGCTCAACAGTCAGCGCACTCGCTTCTTGCCATCTTAAACGATATCCTGGACGTCTCAAAGATCGAGGCCGGCCGCCTGGAAATTCATGCGTCTCCGTTCTCGCTTCGTAGTTCCATCGGCGACGTGCTTCGGATGACCCGCCACGGGGCACGGGAAAAAGGCTTGGAACTCGTCTGCATGCTCGCCGAAGCCACGCCTGACGCTCTGGTCGCCGATTCGCTCCGCATACGCCAGGTACTGGCCAACCTGCTCGGGAATGCGGTCAAGTTCACGGACCAGGGCCGTATCGAACTGCGCGTCACTTCCCGCCCTTCCGGCCCTGAGCAACTTGAACTGGATGTTGCGGTTATCGATACAGGAATCGGAATCTCTCCTGAAAAGCAGGATGTCATCTTTGAAGCCTTCCGGCAGGCCGACAGCTCTACAACCCGTCAGTACGGTGGAACGGGTCTGGGCTTGACAATTTCCGCACGCCTGGTCGCGTTGATGGGAGGGAAGATCAGTGTGGAAAGCGCTCCGGGGAGTGGGAGTACATTTCACTTCACCGTCCCGTGCCGGCTTGCGCCGAGTGACAGCGCGATCCCGCAGGCACGAGTCAGTTCCGTCCCTGGCACTGGGCCATCGAAGAGGCTCCGCATCCTGCTCGCTGAAGACAATCCCGTAAATCAACGGCTCGCACAGCGGCTACTGCAAAAACGGGGGCACAGTGTCTCCGTAGCAGGCGACGGGTATCAGGCACTGGAGGCCGCCATGCAGGCAACACCGTTCGACCTCATCCTGATGGACATTCAGATGCCTACGATGGACGGTTTCGAAGCCACACGCGCGATTCGCCAGCTCGAGAGTTCGGAGCGAAACTCAGTGCCCATAATAGCGATGACGGCATTTGCCATGACGGAGGACCGAGAGCGCTGCCTCGCTGCCGGAATGAACGGTCACATCTCCAAGCCGATCGACCCCGCAGAACTTTGCCAAACGGTCGAAGGCCTTGCCTGTCCGCGCCCCCCGGCTGTGTGACGACACGCGCCTGTTCACGCGTCCGAGCGAGCAACTCGGCAAACGTACGCGACCGCGCGCATCACTTCGTGACCGATGAGTCCGAGATGATCTGAAAGCTCTCGACATCCAGCCGGACGACGAACGCTCCCGCGGATTCTTTACGCGCCGTTCGGATCCGGGAAGCGAGTGCTCGAGCCTCCGATTCTGTAAGCCGATCGCCGACCACTACGCACAGCAGCCCTGGCGCATTGGGGCGGGTGACAATGCTCGCCGCACCGTAGATGGTGCCGAGCTCTTGGCGCATTCGCCGGGCGTTGTCGGGGTTGCGGAAGGTGCCCGCTTGCACCACGAAAGCCGCTGCCGGCGCGGGGGCCAGGACCTCCAACGCCACGGTCACCACCCCGGAATCGGTCATTCCCAAGCGGCGAGCTGCCGCTTCGGAGACATCGATGATACGATTCCCGCTGTACGGGCCGCGGTCGTTGATCCTCACCACGACGGTGTTGCCGCTGTCCACTCGCCGGATCTTTACGTTGGTGCCGAATGGGAGCGTACGATGGGCGGCGGTCAACGCCTCTCTATCGTAGATTTCGCCACTAGCGGCAAGTTGCCCGTGAAACGCTTTGCCGTACCAGCTTGCAGGGCCTTGTTCCGCCCAGGCATTCGGGCCCAAAAGCACCCAGGCCATCACCACTCCGGCGGCAGCGCGACGGATCGTCCTGGCAGGTCGAAGCTGATCGGACATGGGAACCATTGTAACCGTTTCAATGCCGGTGTGGGCTTTGGTGGCCCGCTGCTGGTACACATTCGATTATGCCGGCAAACCCATCCGCGGTCCGCGGAAGACGGCAGGGGTTCAGTACCCCTTGCATGACCTCAGGCCCACCGCAGCCACGAAAATGCATGAACTGGGCGATGTTGGAACGTTTTTCCCACCTCCGCATGGCGGCGAAAACAGCCACGATTCAATGATTGCAACTGATTGACTTTAGTGGTGAGCGCGGAAGGAATCGAACCTTCAACCTACTGATTAAGAGTCGCTGGGCGAGGGTAGTGCGGGGTAATCTGGCGTCTATTTTCAGTTGCTTACAGCTCGTCGCGCTCCCGGTTCGGCCCCAATTTACCCTGCAAAGAGGGAGAGTGGAGGGGAGAGCGACGAGCGTTCGTGCGCGGATTCAATTTCCTCTGGAGTTGCTCGCTTCGCGTCTGGGTTTGTCCTCGCTGTCGATTGCTAACGGATTGCTAACATTCTCGGATCTTAGGCGGGCGGTTTCCATCGATTTCTCGTACCTGTCGCTGGCTTCCTTCCGCGACCTGGGAAAAGATGGCCATACGTATCGAAGGTGACGTGGATAGTGGAGTGCCCCATCTGGTCACGAACGTACGCCGCCGTCTCGCCGTTGGCGATTAACTGACTGGCAAAGAAATGTCGCAGGTCGTGAAACCTTGTGCCCCTCAATTCGGCGCGGTTCACAATCGGGCGCCAGATGTCTGCCTCGAACATGTCAGGATCGATGAACCCGTTGTAGTTCCCCGGGAATAAAAAAGCGGAATCCGAGTTGCCTACCTTGAGGTCGGCGAGGAGTTTCATGACGCTTTCGGTTGCCGCGATGCCGCGCAGCGATTTCCGAGTCTTCGGAGGCCCGAGATACCACTCCCATTTGTGAACGCCATCCTGGCAGAGGCGCTTCGAAATTGCGCACTGTACGCGGACCTCGTTGTCAAACCATCGAACAGCCGGGAACCTCAGCCCCAACACCTCGCTCCGGCGCATTCCACAAAAGGCGCCCAGGTAGGTAATCGGGTAGCCAACTCCCCCGATCTCCTTCGCGGCGTTAATCAGGGCCCATGTTTGCTCGGGCGTTGGTGGGACAATCTGGCGGGTCTGAAGCGGCGGTAGTTTCACTCCCAACGCAGGGTCGGCGAATGCAAGGCCTCGACGGAATGCGCTTGGTCCGTTCCTGCCGGCCAACATGCTTCGCAGCAACTTCACAGCATTATGAATGGTCTTCGAAGCAAGTTCATCCTCGATCATGCCGCTTACGGCCGCGTCCACGTGCTCGAAGCGCATGCGCGACACGGTCAGGGAGCCCAGGCGAGGGATGAGTTGCTTGTTAATTGCCGAACTGTAGCCCGCCAGCGTACTACCCCGGATTTGCCGCCGCGTCGCCAGCCAGTCCTTGGCGAACTGTTCGAACGTGATGGTGGAGGGTCGGGTGTACGTGCCTTGATCGATCTCACGCAGCGCCTCGGTGAGACTCCGCTGCGCAGCGCACTTAATTTTGAATTTGCCCTCCCATCGGAGATTCCCGTCCAGGTCGCGGTACATGACCGCCCATGTTTTCCGGGGACCGGCTGGTTTGACGATGTGGCCACGCTGGCTCAACGCTGATTTGCTCCTGATTGGGGACGCCGCCTGCAATCATAGCGCGCAAGAGATCAAGGAGCCAGGTGAGTTGCGGCTGCTGGGTCGACAGAACTGAAAGGTGCCGCAAGGCGGCAATCCGCTTCAATTGGAAGGCCAGGGTGAACCTTGCGCTACCGCCAATTCGCAGTCCTTCTACCCTTCCGGGATCCGTGGCGGTAAGCAGCGGGATTCCTCTAGCCCTGGCGTTTGGCCGTGAAAGGTACGCCGCGCTTGGCGCCGTCCCGGTTGCGTGTGCCACTGATCTGCTCACCATTCAGCGTCCCCTGCCAGGTGAATTTCACGTCGCCCTTCTTCACGTGTTGCACGGTCGCGAAGGTGAAACGGTTGCCGTCGATCTTGCCGTCCTGGATGGCCATCGGCCGGGCGTGCTTGCCCTTCGAGGCAATCACCGACCCCGTCAGCTGACTGCGTTGACTCTTCAGATCGAGTGTGACGGCAGCCGACTTGGCGGTCGTGGCCTTCTTACCCCCGGGCGCCATTTCGGCGGCCCACCTACCGTCGAGATTGGCCGCCGCGGCGGACCATGCAATGAACAACAAAGCAAGCGCAGCGAGTTTCATACCAGCGTCGAGCGTCGAGCGAATGGTCGCGCGCTACGACCGCTGGGCTGCCCGCCGCAACATCTGCCGTGGGACGAGGTGCGCAAGATTCCGGCGGCGGACGCAGGTGCTTCGTGAATCCCAATCCGGGCGCTACAGAGGAGAAGCCTGGCGCTCCGCGGAATGGTCCCGGGACCGCCCCCGAACTGTTCGAAGTACGGCTTCTTGTACGGTGCAATCGGCGGAGGGACCGCGTCTTCATTCTCGAGTAGCGGCAGGAACTTCATCCCACCAGCGATCGTAGGCGGCATCCAGGCGCGCTACAGTCTGGCGGTGCAGCCCAGCGACGCTCTTGCTCTCACCCGGATCCGCCGCGAGGTCGTAGAGTTCCCAGTCCTTTTCCTGCTTGCTGTTGACCATCGAGTACTGCGCGCTTCGCATGCGGCAGCGGGCATACTGTGCTTCTTTTGCTCTTGCGGCATCCCACCGGCCCACGTGGGTGAATGGAAACCGGTCCTGCCGGAGAGCAAGGGGATCCTTCAGTAGAGGCGCCAGACTGCGGCCGTCTGCCCGGCAGCGAGCAGTCTGGTCTTGCGGTTAGGCCGTACGAGATCCGCACGGTAAGGCTGCCAGCGGGGCACCAGCAAATAACTGCAATACGGCGTTCGATTCCGACGGAAACCTGTTGGTCACTTGCCTCGGGGAGTCCCGCACCGAACCGCTCAGTTTACCTTGCTGCTATTCAAGGAGTAGCAAACTGAGCGCGGCGCTAGAGCTAGAGCAGAATCATGCTAAAGGTAGAGGTGTGCGATTTGAAGCAGTTCCGAGCCAAACGGCCTGCGAACCTGCTGGACATTTTGACTAGGCGGTAATGACTCCGACAACAGCCAACGCCGCTCCAACCAAGCGATTGGACAGCGAACGGGCACAAGCCCAGCTCGAGCTCAAGGACAGGGCGCTCGCGGCTAGCGCAGAGGGCATCACGATCGCCGATGCCAGCATTCCGGATAACCCTTTGATCTACGCCAATGCGGGATTCGAGCGGCTTACTGGTTATTCGGTGGCCGATGTGCTCGGACGCAATTGCCGCTTCCTGCAGGGTCCCGGCACCGATCCCGCGACGGTAGATACATTGCGAGCGGCGATTCGCGAAAAACGGGAGGTTACGGTCCAACTTCTGAACTACCGTAAGGACGGTACCCCATTTTGGAACCGCCTCTCGATTACTCCCGTCCAGAACGACTCTGGCGCGGTCACGCATTTCATCGGGGTGCAGTCGGACGTGACCGCGGAGAAGCAAGCGAAGGATGCCCTCCAGAACGCGATTGAACGGCTGGAAGCCGCCAGCCGGGCCATGAAGCGGGACCTAGATGCAGCCGCCGATTTGCAGCGTGCCCTTTTACCAGTCGAATTACCCGAGTTTCGGGGGATGAATATCGCCTACCGGTTCAGGCCCTGCAGTGACGTGGGCGGCGACTCTCTAAATGTTCTTTCGCTGGACGACCAGCACGTTGCCCTTTACATACTCGACGTGTCCGGCCACGGTGTGGCGGCGGCGCTCCTCTCCGTCACTCTCACTCACATGCTGTCGGTCGTACCGGATCGATCCTTCCTTTATCATGCCGCCACTGATGGTACTGGCAAGTACTGCATTGCGCCACCCGCGGAGGTGGTTTCCCGGCTGAACAGGCACTTCCTATCCAACCCAGGCGTGTCGCAGTTCTTCACGATGGTCTATGGGATCCTGGACAAGGAGACCGGGGAGTTTCGTTACGTAGCCGCCGGGCACCTCGGTCCGATCCACTTCTCACGCCGTTCTGGTCGCAGCATTGGTGAAACAGGTGGTATTCCAGTCGGACTTCTGGCCAGCGCGACCTACGAAGAACATACAGTAACGCTTGCCATGGGAGATCGGCTCTATCTTTGTACTGACGGCATCATGGAAGCCGAGAACGCCGCAGAAGAGCAGTTCGGCGTTGAAGGTCTGCTGGGGACACTCGACGGGAGCCGGGATTCCACGCTTGGCGAGAGCCTGTCGGCGGTGATGGAGCGCGTGGAACAGTGGTCCGCGCCGGCCGGCGCCATGGACGATGCTTCTGTGCTCGCAGTCGAACGCTGTGGCTGAGTGGAGAGAGTTGACGCGAACGGAGAGACGGCGGCGAAATGGGCCAGCCGATGGCCGCCGGACTAGCGACTGCGAACCGTTCCGAGGCCGCCGTCGATGCCCAGGATCTGGCCCGTGACCCAGTTGTTCTCTGGTTCGAGCAGCCATGCGATTCCCGACGCCACATCGTCCGCTCGACCGATTCGGCCTAACGGATGCATTGCAGCCGAAGCTTTCATGGCCGCCTCGTTTGAAGTGATCCGCGCTGCCAGCGGCGTATCCACCAGGCCCGGCGCAACGCAATTCACTCTAATGTTGCGTGGGGCGTAGGTAGCTGCCGCGGAGAGCGACAATCCGATAACGCCGCCTTTAGCGGCGGCGATGGCCTCGTGATTGGCAAGACCGGTTCGCGCGGCGGCCGTCGCGCACAACACAATCGATCCGCCAGTCGACCAAAGCGCCTTCGCGCCGGCCCTCACCGTTGCGTAGGCTGTCGTGAGATTGGTTTCGATAGTCTGCTTCCACTCTGCCTCCGTGGTCAGGTGAGCCGGCTTGAGGAGAATGCTCCCGGCGCAGTTCACGATTCCGTTTATGGGGCCGAAGGCCGCAACGGCATGCTCCAACTCCTCGGCCTTCGTTGCATCAAGAGCCTGCGTCTGTGCGCCCAATTCCTCACCGAGCAGGGCGAGTTTGGCGGCTGACCGGCCCAGCAAGATCGGTTGCGCTCCATGCCTCTTCAGACTCCGCGAAAGGGCGGAGCCGATGCCTCCAGAGGCGCCAATAATCACAAAGCGAGTGTTCTCAAGGCTCAAAGCAGTTATCCTCAAGCGACCCAATTCTCAGGCAGGTCCGGGTTGGCCGGCCGCACTGGCTGCTTCTGCCGGGCTGGCGGCAATTTGAAGAGCCTCCCGCTGGATGCCCAACAACATGCCGCGGAAAACAATACTATGCAGCGGTGCCACCGCATACCAGTACAGCAGCCCGAATAATCCGCGGGGCTGGAAGAGAGCCACTTGCTGCAAAGTACACTGACGCGCACCGCCCGGCTCAATGCGGAACTCGAGCAGCGCTTCCCCTGGTAATTTCATTTCTGCACGGAGCGCGAGCCGGCGATCCCGTTCGTACCCCACGACACGCCAGAAGTCGAGGGCTTCCCCGTAACCGACCATTTCCGGATCGCGGCGTCCGCGGCGAAGTCCGGGCCCGCCAACCAGACGATCCATCCACCCGCGTATTTTCCAGAGCCAGTCCGCGGCATACCACCCGTGGCCTCCGCCAACCCGGCAAACTGCACGAAATGCCGCCCAGTCGGGAGCCCCTACGGTGAGTTGGCGCGTATCACGAAAAACCGTACCGCCCGCCCAATCAGGGTCGCCGGGGATCGGCCCCGCCATGGACCAGTTCGTCTCAACGTGGTGCTCCGCCATCTTGCACAGTGCCGCCCGGATCGCCTGGCGCACGCTTAGGAGTTCCTGCGGTATCAATCTTGTGATCCGGTCCTCGCGACACACCACGGGGTTCTTCAGCCCCTCTGCCAGGGGCTTGGCTATTTCGTGGCTCAGCGGAGTGATGAACTGGATCCAATAGGAACTGAGACGCGGTGTCAGGACCGGAACCGGGATGACCCAGCGGCGTCTCAAGCCCAGTTCTTGCGCCATGATGCTCATGATGTCGCGGTAGCAAAGCGCCTCCGGGCCGCCGATATCGAACACTTCTCCAGTGGTCTCGGGCTGGGACAGCGCTCCAGCCAGATACCCGACGACATTCCTGACCGCAATCGGCTGGCACGGCGTGCTCACCCATTTCGGAGTGATCATCACGGGCAATCGCTCAACGAGATAGCGCAAGATCTCGAAGGATGCCGAGCCCGAACCGATGATCATCGCGGCCCGCAGTACCGTCACCGGCACACCGGTGGAAGCAAGTGCTTCCTCCACCTCACGACGTGAGGAAAGGTGCTGGCTGAGATCCGGCCCAGTCTCACCAAGACCACCGAGGTAGATGATGCGCCCCACGCCGGCTTCCCGCGCGGCGGACGCGAACTGCAACGCGAGGTGACGATCCCGGTTCGCATACTCTGCGCCGGCGGATGTCATGGAGTGAACCAGGTAGAACGCTGCCTCGCATCCCGCAAGGTTCTTGGCAAGCGATCGAGCGTTCGCTAGGTCGGCCTGGCGGATCTCGACGGCAGGGTTTGCGGCCCACGCCCGGCCAGCGAGTTTCCCCGGCGAGCGGACCAAGCAGCGAATGATGTACCCGTCGTCGATCAGCCGAGGCGCGAGACGTCCACCAATGTAACCGGTAGCCCCGGCAATTGCGACGCGTTTTGGAGATGAAACGTCAGGCAAAAAGGTACTCGCTTCGTTCGGAATAGCGTCCGAACATTGTTCATTCTCACACAACACACGCCGAGAGCCTTCGGATAGCGCCGGGCGATCGGACCTCTACGGTATCGAATCGCGCTTGGCGGACTTGACTGGAATGCGAAGTCTGCGCCATTCAACTTGGAACGAAGCTGCCCGGGGAATTCTCTTTCTGGATGCCCAGGCAATGCCCAAAAAGTGTAATAGAGAGAGGAGGGTTGGAGATTCCGCAACAAAGCGCATGCCCGACCCTCTCAACTTCAGTTGGTGCCCCCCGTGCTCGATGAGCAGGTCCACATCAAGAACGGATAGGGGTCGTTTCATCCTTCGTCCGAATCTTTACAGTTCCACTCACTCGCCACGTCGCGTGTTGCGCGGCCGAGGAAGCCGAGCTCGGTACGGAGATCTCCAGGCCTTGGAATTCGTAAGTGATCTCAGCGCCACGTCCAGTGAGTTTGTCGTAGAGGCCGATCGCTAAATCGGGCCAAGTCTGGGAATCCGGTGTAGTTGGTGTCATGCCAGTTCGATGCCGGGCCGTGTTCGACCGGGGCAGACAATTTCTCTTGTGCCTGCCGGGCATGCTTGCAGGGTTTTGTGCGTCCTCTGACCCGGGAACCAAATCGCGCGCGCGCAGGTTGCGTTATCATAGCCCGATGGAAGAAGCCGTCTCCCTCCTTGGTCGCGAATCAGTCTGGGACTACCCGCGTCCTCCGCGAGTGGAGCGGTGTCCGCAGCGCCTGAGGGTGGAGTTCAGCGGCGAGACGTTGGCCGACACCGTCCGAGCGTATCGTGTGCTCGAAACGAGCCATCCTCCCACCTACTACATTCCCCAGGTTGACATGAAGATGGGGCTTCTCAGGCCGAACGGCACCCGCAGCTTCTGCGAGTATAAGGGCGAGGCCTGCTATTGGGATATCCATGCTGGCGCCCGGACTTCAGTCGCGGCTGCCTGGAGCTACCCTTCACCCAGCCAAGCTTATGCGGTCTTGCGCGATCATCTCGCCTTCTATCCCCAGCGCGTCGAAGGCTGCTACGTCGCCGGGGAACAGGTTCAGTCCCAGGAAGGTGATTTCTATGGAGGCTGGATCACCTCCAACCTTACCGGCCCCTTCAAGGGTGGTCCGGGAAGCCGTGGCTGGTAGCTCTGTGCCCACGTTTGTGGAGAGTGTCCTCATCGATGCGCCTGTAGACGCCGTGTTTCGCTTCCACGAGCGGGAAGATGCCCTCGCTCTGTTGACGCCGCTGTTTCCGCCGGTGCGGATGATCAGCCGAACGGGCGGCATCCGGACCGGCGCGCGCGTGGAACTCCGTGTTGGTCTCTTCCGTTGGGTCGCGCTTCACACGGCCTATGAAAAGGACCGGCTGTTCGTGGACGAACAGATCCACGGACCGTTCGCAAAGTGGGTTCATCGGCATGAATTTGAGGCTGCCGGGGCCAAGACACGGCTGACAGACCGCATTGCATATGAGCTACCCGGCGGCTCGCTGGTTAACATGCTGCTCTCATGGACGGTAAGTCTAGGTCTCCGCAACATGTTCGCCCACCGTCATCGGGTGACCAAAGAGGTCTGCGAAAAACACTCAGAGGGCGAGTCCTTATGAGCAAAACCCAATCCTGTCTGATCGTTGGGGCTGGCATGGCGGGATTGACGGCGGCTGCCGCTCTCGAAGCCAAAGGGTGGGTAGTCGTGTTGCTTGACAAGGGGCGCGGGGTCGGGGGTCGAATGGCGACCCGACGGGTCGGAGAGAGTCGCCTGGATCATGGCGCGCAGTTCTTCACGGTGCGGGACGCCCGCTTCCGGGAAGCAGCCAACCGATGGGAGCAGGCCAACTGGGTGGCGCCATGGTTTGCTGAAGGTGGGCGCGTCCGGTACCGGGCAGAGGGCGGGATGAACGCGCTCGCCAAACATTTGTCCGAGCCGTTCGACGTGCGGACAGAGACGAAGGTGGGACTGGTCGAGCCGGAGGACGAAGGCTGGCGGGTGATCACCGAGTCCGGCCAGACGCTGCGCGCGGGCGCGCTTGTTCTGACGCCTCCCGCGCCGCAGGCAATTGCTCTACTTGCGGCCTGCTCGGATCGGTTGCCCTCCGAAATCAGCTCCACTCTCAATGCCATCGCTTTCGATCCGTGTTTTGCATTGCTCGTGACCATCGACGGGCCAGGTCGTGTTCCTCCGCCCGGCTACATTCGCCCGGACCAGGGGCCGGTTGAGTGGATCGCGGACAATACGCAAAAAGGCGTCTCCCCCGGAGCCGCGGCCCTGACGATACACGCCCGCGCGGACTTCTCCCGCCGCTATCTGGAGGCGCCCCAAGAGGACGTGGCCAGGCTTCTCCTGGAAGCGGCCGGACCGTGGTTTGGAGGACGAGCCACCGCCTGGCAGTTGCATCGCTGGAGGCACAGCCGGCCGGTCGACGCAGGCCAGAGGCCGACTTGTTTTGTTCTCGCGCCGACCCAGCTGCCTCGCGATTGCGGGAGACGCGTTCGGCGGGTCGCGTCTGGAAGACGCTTTTCTCTCCGGACTCGCCGCGGCGGAGAGGATTGCGGAAGCCGGCAGTTGGCTCGCCGCGAATTTAATAGCGCTCTCGTGGTTGCCGCATCCATCTAATGAACCGTGCAAGCCGTGAAAATAACAGAACTGGCGTCTTTGCCTATTCTTGCCGGACTTCTTTTCGTCCTGATCGTGTTTGGCCAACGCGCGGGTACTCAATTGCCCTCTCCCTTAACCGCTCCGTCCATCAAATCAGCTGACCTGCAAGTGGACGCGGAAGTGCTTCGAGAAGCTTTTGAACAACTGCATCCCGGCCTCTATCGATACAACAGTAAATCCGAGACGGACGCGAAGTTTGAAGCGCTCCAAAGGGTGCTCTCGCATGACCAATCTCAGCAGGATGCTTATGTCGCCTTTTCTGTCTTCGCTGCACAAGTGAAGTGCGGCCATACCTATCCGAACTTCTTCAACCAGGAAAAGACGATCACGGCGGCGCTCTTTCAAGGTCACAACCGGGTTCCCTTCTATTTTCGCTGGCTGGATCAAAGGATGGTTGTGACGAACGACTTCACTCCGGACCACCGACTTCCGCGTGGTACTGAAGTCTTCTCGATCAAGGGAACTCCGGTGCAGGCGATCCTCGATCGGCTCATGATTGTTGCCAAGGCAGATGGATCGAACAACGCGAAGCGAATCGCCTATCTGGAGGTGACCGGCGACAGCATTTACGAAGCGTTCGATGTCTACTTCCCGATGTTCTTTCCACAAAGGAGCACGGCACTGCTACTGATCGCACGGCGTCCCGGGGAGATGAAGCCGATGATCCTTAACGTAGAAGTGACGTATGAGCAACGCATCTCTCCGATCAAAGCAAGGGAGGCAGGCCGAAAGGGCGGGAACGAGGTTCTTTTCGAGTGGAAGTATTCGAGTGACGGTACCGCCTACCTGCGCATGCCGACATGGGCCGTTTATGACAGCAAATGGGACTGGAAGAGTTGGCTCAATTCCAAACTGGACGAACTGGCCGGGAAGAATGCCCCGGCACTCGTCGTGGATCTTCGCGGGAATGAGGGTGGCAACGACGTTGGCAACGAGATTCTGAAGCGCTTGGTTGGCCGCGATCTTAGGACTTCAGCATATCGCCGACTGGTTCGCTATCGCCTAACACCTGCCGAATTGAATCCGTATCTCGATACCTGGGACCCGAGCTTCAAGAATTGGGGAGCGGCGGCCGTGGAATTGCAGCAAGCGTGGCCTACGTCCCCACCGGTTCACTACTTCGCCCTGACAAAGTACGACGACGATTCGCTCGGAGGAGACGTCATCCACCCCGCGGGTAAGCCATTTCACGGCAAGGTCTATGTCTTGATCGATGCCAGCAACAGCTCAGCCACGTTCCAATTCGCCCAGGTCGTGCAGCAAAACAAACTGGGAACGCTCGTTGGCCAGCCTTCGGGTGGAAATCAACGCGGCATCAATGGCGGAGCATTCTTCTTCCTTCGGTTGCCAAAGTCCCGGATCGAGATGGATCTTCCACTGATCGGCTCCTTCCCAGCGTCGCCTCAAACCGATGCAGGCCTCACGCCGGATGTACTCGTCACACCCACATTGGCGGATATCATCGAAGGAAAGGATGCGGAGATGGCGAGAGTTGCTGCTCTTCAGGGAAAGTAGGGCTTCTCTTCCGCATTGAGCTACTCGTCGGAGCTCCAGCCCCATCCAGCGATTCCGAGCATGTGGTCGACTACTTGGCCCGACAATCATTTTGGGGCTTTCAGCCTCTTTTGATGCTCTTCAGCGCCGCCAGGGCGCGCTCGCGGGCCTCGCCATGGTCGATGATCGGAAGGAGATGCTGCGACTCCGGAACCCAGCGCCGGATATAGCCGCCGCTGGGATCGAACCTGCCTGCCTGAATAGCCGGGTTGAAGATTCGGAAGTACGGCGCCGCATCGGCGCCGCAACCCGCGACCCATTGCCAGCCGAGCGAGTTGTTCGCCAGATCCGCATCCACCAGAGTGTCCCAGAACCACGCTGCGCCTGCCTGCCATTCGATCAGCAGGTGCTTAACCAGGAACGAGGCCACGACCATCCGCACGCGGTTGTGCATCCAGCCGGTGTGCCACAATTCACGTAGACCAGCGTCCACCAGGGGGTAGCCGGTTTTTCCGCGCTTCCACGCCTGGAAGTTTGCCGGGTGCATCCGCCAGGGGAAGGCAGCGAATTCCCGCCGAAGCGCCTGGTGCGGCGATTGGGGATGATGATACAGCAAGTGGTAGGCAAATTCGCGCCAGCCAAGTTGCCTGAGGTACGCCTCGCAGGCTGCGTGGTTGCCGTTCGCCACACCGAGGATCGCGCGCCGGACCTCGCCGGGACTGATCTCACCGAAGTGCAGGTGTGGAGACAGCCGCGAGGTGCCCACCAGTGCGGGCCTGTCGCGATTGACCGGATACTCCACCAGGGCTTCGCGCAGGAAACGCCGCAGTTGGCTCCTGGCCCCCGCTTCGCCAGGCTGCCAAACCTGGCGGAACCCGCCTGCCCAATCGACTACCGGTTCGAGCGAAAGTTCCGCGAGGTCCAGCG
>Ga0209067_10000814_pt1 | contig 19514 bp, 16 predicted proteins | sample ColStrG_CSR_2013_FD_187199 | JGI IMG/M metagenome (GOLD analysis project Ga0209067, IMG submission 187199) | Freshwater sediment microbial communities in response to fracking from Pennsylvania, USA - Cold Stream Run_MetaG_CSR_2013 (SPAdes)... | ecosystem: Environmental > Aquatic > Freshwater >...
GCACGCTGGGACGCTATGCCGTCACCAGCCTGCATGCCAAAACGGTTGCCGTGATCGATGACCGCAGTGCCTACGGTCAGGGTCTGGCCGATGAATTCATCAAGAGCGTCAAACAGAAAGACCCGACCATCAAATTCGCACAGCGCCAGTACACCACCAGCAAGGCGACCGATTTCAATTCAATACTGACCGCGATCAAGGCATCCAAACCGGACCTGATCTTTTTTGGCGGCATGGACGCGGTCGGCGGCCTGATTCTGCATCAGATGAAGAACCTCGGCATCAATGCCAAATTCATGGGTGGCGATGGCATCTGTTCGTCCACGCTGGCCAGTCTGGCCGGCGATGGTCTGGGTGAAGACCAGGTGTACTGCGCTGAAGCCGGTGGGGTGGATGAAGCACATAAACAGGCCGCACTGGATTTCCGAACCGCGTTCAAAAAGCGCTTCGGTGTGGAAGTCATTATTTATGCACCGTATGTGTATGATGCCGTCATGACATTGGCCGACGCGATGCAGCAAGCCAAATCGGCTGACCCGGCCGTCTATCTGCCTTTCCTGCAAAACATTGACCACAAAGGGGTGACCGGTGAAATCCGATTCGACAAAAAGGGTGACGTGCAGGATGGCGCGCTGACGCTGTTTACCTATCGGGCCGGCAAGCGTGCGGAAATTGCGGTATTGCGCTGACTGGAATGCAAATCTTGATCGACACATTAAAAAAGGAGTAGTGCAACATGGCTGAAAGTTACGTGCTGTACGGCAGACAGGGTGGTGGCTCGCTGGCGCCGCAGATACTGCTGGAAGAACTGGGCGTGCCTTACAAAATGGTCTGGGTTGATAAACATGCCCCAGCCGATGAGAAGGCTGCCTACCTGAAGATTTGCCCAACCGGAAAAATTCCTGCGCTGGTTTTACCGGATGGCACCAGCATTTTTGAATCCGCCGCAATCTGCATTCATCTGACCACCGTACACAACAAGGCACAGCTGGCACCGGCTCCCGGCACAACGGCCCATGCGGTATTTTTGCAGTGGATGCTGTTCCTGGCCACCAGCGTCTACGGCAGTGTGCTGCGCTATTATTACGCTGACCGGTATTCCAGCTCGGATGATGCCGCTGGCGTCAGGCAGGCTGCCCAGAAAGAATTCGAAGAACATCTGGCGCTGATTGAAAGCCAGCTCACTGATACGCAGCTGGGTGCAGCGTTTTCGGTGGCGGACCTGTATCTGTTCATGCTGGCCGGTTGGCATCCGGATGAATATGAAGGGATCAGCGCGATGTTTCCGAAACTGGGTGTGCTGTGTGACAAGGTTGCTGCGCGCGCTGCTGTGGCGCGGGTGATGGAGCAGAATCAGTAACGACCAATTTTCACGAAACGATGAATTCAATGATCCCATTATTTCAACGCACGTCAATTCTGCTGGTGCTGTCTGCATCCCTCGCCGTGCCGGTACACGCCACAGAACCAACGCCAACTGCAGCCGCACAGTTTGAAGCCCTCTACAAAGCCGAATGGGACTGGCGCAAAAAGCAGCTGATTGTCGGTGTCGAGGGTGAAGCAGATCAGATCAGCGCCCACTTGCCCGATGTCGGCAAGCCGGCGCAGGATGCCCGCCTTCAATATTGGCAGGAGGTACTGACCCGGCTCAACGGGATTGCATCCAATCAGTTGCCCAAAGAACAGCAGATCGACTATCTGGTCTATAAAAACCAGATCGAAAATCTGATCTCGACGCAACAGTACCGTCTCTATGAAAAGCCCAATGATCCGGGCAGCGGAGACACTGCATTCTGGGTGGATCTGACTGAAACGGCGCGCCAGACTTTCAAGAACGAACAGGATTACCAAAATTACCTGTCGCAGTTAAATGATTTTCCGCGTTTCTTTGAACAAAGCATGACCAATATGCGGGTCGGTCTGAAACGGGGATTTACGGCCGCAAGAATTTCACTGCAGGGGCGAGATGCCGGTGCTGCCGGCGTGATCGAAGCCAAGACGGTCGAGGACAATGTGTATTACCTGCCGTTCAAAGCCATGCCCGACCAGATTCCTGCTGCACGCCAAAAGGAATTGCAGCAACAGGCGCAGGCGGTGATTCGTGACAAGGTGGTTCCTTCCTATCAAAAGCTGGTCAAATTTCTGCGCGAAGATTACCTACCCCATTCGCAGCCTTCGTTGGCGGCGATCGACCTGCCGGATGGTTTGGCGTTTTATCAGTCACAGATTCGTCTGTACACCACGCTCGATCTGACGCCGTCTGAAATTCACCAGACCGGCCTCGATGAAGTCAATAAAATCAAAACGGAAATGCTGGCCATCATGAAGCAGGTCAAATTCGAGGGTGACCTGCCGGCCTTCCTGCAATTTCTGCGCACCGATCCGCAATTTTATGTGAGCACACCTCAGGCGCTGCTGGATCGTGCAGCCTGGATCTGCAAAATGTTTGACGGTAAAGCCAAAGATTATTTTGGTCTGTTGCCACGCGCGCGTTTCGCCATCATTCAGGTGCCCGATGACATTGCACCGTTTTACACCGCAGGTCGTGGCGGACCCGGTGCGTATTATCTGAACACCTATAATCTGCCGTCGCGCCCGCTGTATTCGTTGCCGGCCCTGACTCTGCACGAATCGGCACCGGGCCACGCGTTCCAGATGCCGCTAGCCTCGGAAAACAAAAACCTGCCCGAGTTCCGCCAGAACAGTTATATCTCGGCGTATGGCGAAGGCTGGGCGCTGTACAGTGAGCGGCTCGGTGTCGAAATGGGCATGTATCAAACGCCGTATGAAGTATTCGGCATGCTCAGTTACCAGATGTGGCGCGCCGCGCGACTGGTGGTCGATACCGGCATCCATTCAAAGCACTGGAGCAGGGAACAGGCGCAGCAGTTTTTGCACGACAACACAGCGCTGTCGGATCATGAAATTACCACCGAGGTGGACCGCTACATCGCCTGGCCCGGACAGGCCCTGTCGTATTATCTGGGCGAAATGGCGATCTGGAAGGTGCGCCACAAAGCCGAAGCCGCGCTAGGTGACAAATTTGATATTCGGGCATTTCATGATGCCGTGCTGGCGCTGGGCTCGGTACCGCTGACGGTGCTCGAAGCCCGTATTGACCGGTTTATCGAAGAAAGCGCGGGCAAGGAAAACTGAATCTATTTTTCCGGCAGAATTTATGCAGTCGCAAATTGCATGGTGTCTCCTAATTTAACGTTCAGCACATCATCGTGCATTATTTGATTGCGTCCTCTGGATTTGGCCTGATACAGCAATTGATCAGCGCGTTTAAGTGTCTGCTCGATGCATTCGCCACTTCGATATTTGGTCAAGCCGGCAGAAAATGTAATGAACAACGGCGGGTTCTGGCTCATCGGCATGCCGGACACTCGCAGTTGCAGGCGACCCAGGCCTAATGGGACAACGTCCATGCCAGTTTCAGGGAGCAGCAGTAAAAATTCTTCTCCGCCCCATCGACCGATGGTGTCAGTCTTACGCAACCGCTCGCAGGTATATCTGGACACGTTTTTAAGTACCTCATCCCCAATGTGATGACCCCAGGTATCGTTGACACGTTTGAAGTGATCAAGATCCAGCATGGCTACATAAAAATTCTGTCCAGTTCTGGCATGGCGTTCCACATGTTGTTCTAGCAGGCAATTCAAACTACGGCGATTTGGCAGACCGGTGAGCTCATCACGGGTCGACAGTTCCTGAACCTGTCGGTAAGCCATCTCAAGCGCTCTTTTTTTCATCTTCAGGCGCAGTCGGATATGGCACATTCTGACTGAAAGACCGGAAATCATCAGCATCGACGTTGCGCTAATCGTGAAATAAATCCATTCGATGTCGGAAGGGTAACGTATCGGATCTGTGCTCGACTTATATATCATCATCATTCCGAGCAGGATCAGCGAATAAAGGCATGCTATACAGGTTGCTCGTTCTTTCATGTTGAACATACCGAATACCATTATCACTGACATAGACATCAGCATTGCCGAATGTGCGGCGCCGGTATAGCCATAGGCCAAAACGGTAAAGAATTGGGCCACGCAGGTTTGCGGTAAGGCCAGAGATTTTTCGGCAAAATACTGGTTGTACCCGGAACGCACGATGACATAAACAATGCCGAGGTAAGTCAACCAAAGCGTGGCAATTTTCAGCAACGGTCCCGCCTCAAAAATATTCAGATTTGTTCCGTAGTACAACAGGCACATTTGCACAGCGGTGAACAGGATGGTGAGAAGCAGTACACCTATGGTAGCGCGTTGCTTGAAGTCATTAGTCAAAATCAGGCACCCTAATTTTTGCCACAGGCCTACCTTGTTGCCAGCAACGGTATTTGAAGGAGAAGTAGACCTCAGGGTTGACGGCATTGGGGTCATTGTTGAGCTTGGCATATTCATGGCACGCATCCTTGCTGACAACATTAATCAAAACAGGATTTGAAAACGCCAAGACGTGTGCATCTGGATTTGCACACTTCACGCAGTTTCAAGTTCGTGGGAAATTCATTGCAACATAAAATTTAAAAACATTAAGTCGATCAGTAACAGCATTTCATCTTGGACTGGCGAGCCGGTCCGAATAATTCAATACTTTGCTGCCACCGATGATGTTGGAAGGCATTCCGGTTTCGGACTGTATCGGCGAGACACTTGTCCTGAGGTTTGACGAACTCTTCAACTGAAGAAGTGACCATGCGAGTTCTCATACTCGTCAAACGATAAAAATAATTGATTGATCCTTGAAGTTTCATCTGCGCCTCTCCTGCATGCAATGCATTCAATCTGCATTGAGGACTGATTTCAACATGAATTTGCGGCAAGACGATTTAGATCGTAAAAACCTAATCGTTAATGTCGCTAAGTCCATGTTGCCTAAGTCCTTAAGGTCGAAAGGTGAGCATCGGACAAATGCGGACGCCCATATGGAGTTTGTCTGACGGATTCTAATAAGCACAATTTTTTTTAACAAGACGAATTGATTATTGTATTTTTAAATGAATTACTGAATCTGATTGTATATTGAGATGGGCTTGACTTGCAGTCAGGAAAGTATATTAAACCCCTGTTTTAAAAGCGGATTTACCAAAATCAATCATTCAATAAAGAAAAATAAATTCATTATTATTTAAAACTTTAAAGCAATTTTTTGAAAATAAAGTTGCCATGAATTAACCATAATTGCATCCTATCACGCTGAAAATGATTCAAAACATATTGGAGTTTATCTGACAGAATCAATTAGCATAAAATTGTTTTTTATAGGCAATAAATGAACAATTATCGTTAATGTGCAAGATCGTCGTTTGGGCGCGCGAACGCAGCACCGGTCTGTTCCTAAACCGGCAACAATTGATCAGTATCAATGAAGTTTTGTGGCAAATGAGGCACAGTTTGCATGGGGAAGTTTCTCTGGATAGATCGGATTGGCAGCGATGGACCAAATAAAAAATATCACTTTTGATGAAATCAGCATTGGCGCGTCCGCCAGCCTGACGCGCACACTCACGGTCAAGGATATCGAGCTGTTCGCGATTGTCTCGGGCGACGTCAATCCGGCCCATGTCGACGAGGAATTTGCCAAGAGCGACATGTTTCACAAAGTGATTGCACACGGCATGTGGGGCGGCGCGCTGATCTCGACACTGCTCGGCACCGAGTTGCCCGGCCCCGGCACCATTTATTTAAATCAGTCGCTGCGCTTTCTGGCGCCGGTCGGTCTTGGTGACACCGTTACCGCGGTGGTAAAAGTGCTGAGCAAAGACGCTGCGCGCCATCACGTCACGCTGGCCTGCACGGTCAGCAACCAGGCCGGTGTGGTGGTGATGAGTGGTCAGGCCGAGGTGATTGCGCCGGTAGAAAAAATCTCGCGTCAGCGTGTGATCATGCCGGAAGCCAGTCTGCACAGCAAAGGGCATCGCTATGCGCGACTGATCGACATGACGGCGGGCATGCAGGCGATACGCACGGCAGTGGTTCATCCGGTCGATACGGTTTCGCTGATCGGTGTTGTCGAAGCGGCCAAGGCCGGGCTGATTATTCCGGTGCTGATCGGCCCGGAAGCAAAAATTCGCAATGCGGCCAAACAGGCTGATCTGGATCTGACGCCGTATGAACTGGTCAGCACCGAACACAGTGAAGAAGCCGCGCAACTGGCAGTGGCAATGGCGCGCGCCGGCAAGGTCGAAGCCCTGATGAAAGGTTCGTTGCATACCGATGAACTGATGCGTTCGGTGATCGATGCGCAGAACGGTTTGCGCACCGGACGTCGCATGAGTCATGTGTTTGCCATCGACGCACCCAATTATCCGCGTGCCCTGTTTATTACGGACGCGGCGCTGAACATATTTCCGACGCTGGAAGAAAAACGCGACATCGTGCAGAACGCCATTGATCTGGTCCACGCACTTGGTATCGCCGAACCGCGCGTGGCGCTGCTGTCAGCGGTCGAGACCGTGACCTCCACCATTCCCTCCACGCTGCACGCGGCTGCGCTGTGCAAGATGGCCGACCGGGGTCAGATCACCGGCGCAATTTTGGACGGTCCGCTGGCGTTTGACAATGCGGTATCGGTTGAGGCGGCCAAAACCAAAGGGATCGTTTCTGCCGTGGCCGGGGTTGCCGATATTTTTGTGGTGCCGGATCTGGAAGCGGGCAATATGCTGGCCAAACAACTGGAATATCTGGCCGACGCCGAAGTCGCCGGTATCGTACTCGGCGCACGGGTGCCGATTATTCTGACCAGTCGCGCCGACAAGACCATGTCGCGACTGGCGTCGTGTGCCATCGCGTTGCTGCTGGCGCGCAACCGGACTGCCGGTAAATTGCCATGAATGAAAACAATGATCCGATTCTGCTGATTCTGAATGCCGGATCGTCCAGCATAAAATTTGCCGCCTTTGCCTGCGGCACTGCGCCGACCGCGCTGCGCCTCTTGTGCGAAGGACAGATGTCGGGCATCGGGCATGCAATTCATTTTCATGCAACAGGTGGTGATTCGCACACGCTGGTCAACAGTTATCTGGAACAGGGCGTCGATTACCAGACTGCCATCGAAAAATTGCTGGCGTGGCTGACCAGCTTTTATGCCGGGCGCAAACTGGCCGGCGCCGGTCACCGCGTGGTACACGGCGGTGAACGTTACAGTCAGCCGACATGGATTACTCCTGCGGTGCTCGATGAAATACGCAGCCTGATTCCGCTGGCACCACTGCATCAGCCCCACCACATCGAAGCCATAGAAATTCTGCAGCGCTGTTATCCGGATCTGGCGCAGGTGGCGTGTTTTGATACGGCGTTTCACCAAACCAATTCAGCTCTTTCGACGCGCTACGCGCTGCCGCGGGAACTCAGTGCGGGCGGGATCCGGCGCTACGGGTTTCACGGACTGTCCTATGAGTATATAGCCGGTGTAATGGAAACCCTGCTGGGCAAGCAGCTGGCACAGGGTCGGGTGGTGGTCGCGCATCTCGGATCGGGTGCCAGCATGTGCGCACTGCAAAACGGTATCAGTGTCGCCAGCACAATGGGTTTTACCGCGCTGGATGGTTTGCCGATGAGCCGGCGCTGTGGTGCGCTTGATCCGGGCGTGCTGCTGTATCTGATGCAGCAGAAGAAGATGAGCGCTGAACAGGTCAGCGAGCTGCTGTATAACCAGTCCGGCATGCTGGGCGTGTCAGGTATTTCCGATGATATGCAGACTCTGTTAAACAGTGCAGAACCTGCGGCGCGCGAGGCAATCGCACTGTTTGTGTACCGCATCAACCGCGAGTTGGGTTCTCTGGTTGCTGCGCTGGGTGGGCTGGACGCGCTGATATTTACTGCCGGTATCGGTGAGCACGCCGCAGCGGTACGCGCGCAGGTGGTTCAGTGTGCCGCGTGGCTTGGTCTGGAATTGGATCAGGGGGCCAATGACAGTCACCGCGCATGCATTACCACGCCGCAGTCCAACGTGTCGGCATGGGTGATCCCCACCAATGAAGATCTGATGATCGCGCAACATACCCGGCAGGTATTGCTGGAAGGGGAACAAAATGATTAAGCAGGTTTCAGCCAGTGATCGAGGCAAAGACACAATCGAGAACGCATTCAGGGACATTGAGCCGCCCAGCGCGTTTGATCGCACCATTCACGCCAACATGGCCCGTCTGACGTTCGGCATTTCGCCGGCCAGCCTGATGCAGGCCTATGCCGACTGGGCTACCCATCTGGCGCAGTCGCCTTCCAAGCAGATCCGCCTTGTCGAAAAAAGCGTGCGTAAAAATATCCGGCTGATGCAATATGTGCAGAGTGCCGTGAACAACCCCGATGTCCAGCCTTGCATTGAACCGCTGCCGCAGGATAATCGCTTTAAAGAAGAGCCATGGAAGAAGTGGCCGTTCAATCTGTATGCGCAGGCTTTTTTATTGCAGCAGCAGTGGTGGCATAACGCCACGACTGGCATCGAAGGTGTGTCGGCCCATCACGAAAATGTGGTCTCGTTCATGGCGCGCCAGTTGCTCGATATGGTTTCACCGGTCAATTATCCGTGGACCAATCCGGTGGTGCTGGACACGACGCAAAAAGAAGCGGGCGTCAATCTGTTCCGCGGCCTGCATAATTTTCAGGAAGATGCCGAGCGTGCTATGCATGGCAAGGCGCCGGTTGGTGCCGAGCAGTTCAGACCGGGGCATGAGGTGGCAATCACAAACGGCAAGGTGGTGTACAGAAATCGCCTGATTGAACTGATTCAGTACACGCCTACCACAGCCAAGGTGCACGCCGAACCGGTGCTGATTGTACCGGCCTGGATCATGAAATATTACATCCTCGACCTGTCGCCCAACAATTCTCTGGTCAAATATCTGGTCGATCAGGGACATACGGTGTTCATGATTTCCTGGCACAACCCCACCGAGACTGACCGTGATCTGGGCATGGATGACTATCTGCAACTGGGCGTTCTCGATGCACTCAACGCCATCCGCACGATTATTCCCAAACGACCGGTCAACGCCATCGGTTATTGCCTGGGCGGCACGCTGTTGGCGATTGCCGCAGCGTATTTGGCCAAGGATCCCGACCCGATACTGCATTCGGTAACCCTGCTGGCCGCGCAAACCGACTTTACCGAGGCCGGCGAACTGATGCTGTTTATCGATGAAAGCCAGCTCAGCTATCTGGATGACATGATGTGGGACAAAGGCTATCTGGATACCAGGCAGATGGCCGGTGCTTTCCAGTTGCTGCGTTCGAACGATTTGATCTGGTCACCGGCCGTGCAGCAATACATGTTGGGAATACGCCAGCCCATGACCGACCTGATGGCCTGGAACGCGGACGCAACCCGGATGCCGTACCGCATGCACAGTGCTTACCTGCACAATCTGTTTTTGAACAATGACCTGTTTGAAGGGCGTTATGACATTGCCGGCAGACATATTGCCCTCGGTGATATTCAGGTGCCACTGTTTGTGGTGGCGACAGAAAACGATCACGTCGCACCCTGGCGTTCGGTATTCAAAATCAAACTCGCCACCGACGCCCCGGTGACGTTTCTGTTGACCAGTGGCGGACATAACGCAGGTATCGTCAGTGAGCCAGGTCATCCGCACCGCCATTATTGTGTCGACAGCAGCAAGCAGCGCGACCCAGAGCGATGGCTGGCCGGTGCCAAACGGCAGGAAGGTTCCTGGTGGCCGGTATTGGTTCAGTGGCTGGATGACCAGGCCAGTGCGTCATTGAAAGCGCGCCTGCCGGGAACCGGGGCGTTGCCGGCTTTGTGCAATGCCCCTGGAAAATATGTGGCTGAGATTTAGCGCCTGCTGTTGGAAAATGACTGGGCAATTTTCCAAATCTGGAACTTAACTTCTTTCGGAGAATCATAGGTTACGGTTAGGTTGAAGTTGACCTGACCTGAAATTGTCATTACCTTTTCCTCTTATTTTACGAAAGAGCACAAAACATGAGCACAGAAACAGTCCCTCAATTTCGTCTGGCCCAAAGCAGTGACATGACTCGTCTGCTGGAGTTGGTCAATAACAGCATCAGCACCAATCTCAAGGATTATCTTTTGCCGGAACAGGTCGAAGCATCCTATGAGCTCATGGGTGTCGATACCCAACTGATCGAAGATCAAACCTATTTTGTTGCCGAAGCGGACGGGCAGATTGTGGGCTGCGGCGGTTGGAGCATGCGTGCCACCCTGTTCGGTGGCAACCATACACCTGGCCGGGATGCCAAAAAATTGGATCCCAAAAAAGACGGCGCAAGGATTCGTGGTATCTATACCGATCCCAACTATCTGCGGCGCGGCATCGCCAGCAAGATTTTGATTCTGTGTAATGCAAGCGCCAAACGTGCCGGATTCAAATCGCTGGATCTGATGGCGACCGTATCGGGTGAACCCATGTTCATTGCGCACGGATTTTCTGTACTGGAACATCTCCACGTTGCTACCTCCAACGGTGTCAAGGTTCCTCTGGCGCGTATGCGCCGTCAGGTCATTTAGAATTTGCGCGGCTGACATATGCAGGAAAACCACAAAGTTTTCAATAGTTGGGTCGACTTCCATTTAAAGCGGGCAATTTTTCAAAGAAGTCCGGGGAGGGTCGCGGATATTGCTGACTTTGTGTTTATAATCAGCCGGTAAATTTCTGAAGCGCAATGTTGTAAACGGCTGTACACATCAAGCGGCATTGAAGCAATAAAACTTTCTGAAAAGAATTATCCCCAACAATTCAACACAAAAATAAAGTCATCAGTCGACCTGGTGGAAGTAACTGAGGAACGCATGGTCAAAAATAATTATAAATTTCTGTTTTTGTTTGCTCTGTTATTTTCGGTCAGCGTCTCGGCTACGGATTTTGGCGAAACCAGATTGCGCTCCTATCTGGGAGAAACGTTCAAAGCCAGCGTCACCCTGCGCGGCGCATCGGCCGGTGCACTGGTTCCCAGCTGCTTCAAGGCAAGAATCGACACCATCGATGGCATCGCTCTGGCCAAACCACGGATTGAGGTCGACGCGCATCCCGCCGATCCCAACGTCGCTACCCTCAAATTCAGTACAAGAGAAGTGATCGCGGAGCCGGCCGTCACGTTCACCCTTGAAATGATTTGCGAAGGTCACATGCAGCGTGCTTATTCGCTGCTGCTTGATTATCCGGAAATGGCTGCCATGGTTTCCGGCGCTGCGCTGGGCGACGCGTCTGAGGAAACAGTGATGCCGGCGCAAACCAATCTGCCCAAAACCAAACCGGTGCGACTGGTGCACGAAACGGCAACGCAGCTTGCGCCTGTTGAACGTCCCGCCAAAAAAACGCCGGCGCGCGCCACTCAGCCGGTCAGTTCCAAGTTCAGCCGGGACCTGAATCTGGCCAAAGATTCGCTAAAGATCAGCAATGAAGAAATCCGCATGCCGGTGGCCGCCGAAAATCAGGTTCCGGTACAGACGCCGCAGCAACTCGAACTGCAGCGCCTGAAAGAAAATAAGGCCGCGGAAGAGGCCTTCGCGAAAATGATGCGCGGTGACACGGGAGCGGGTTCGGCGCAGGAAGACCTGAAGAAGGTATTGAGCAATGAGCAGCAAAAGGTGCAGAGTCTGGAAAATGAATTAGCGCACTTGAAAATGGACGTGCAGCTTAAAAACAGGGAGCTGAATCAGGCCCGGCAGAGTGTGCCGACCCTGTTGATCGTTTTGAATGTGATTGTGCTGACATTGTTTGTGATCGTGATTGCAGTTCTGGTTATGAAACTGAAAAAGGCGCGCGCCGCACAGAAAGATACATGGTCAGTCGATTCGTTTGATTGGGGGCGGACACAATCGGGGCGGACACAATCGGGGTGGACAAACCAGCAGGAAGAATCGCTGGTGAATGGGGTGGCAGTGCAGCCTGATCCGGCCTCTGAAGATGTGCCGCAAATAAAATCCGACAGCGCAGCGTTGCAGGAACAGGAACTCGCCAGCTATCTGGCAGAACTGGGTGTGGATCCGAATCTGGCTTTGGACAAAATCAGCGAGCCTGTACAAAAGAAGAGTGCGGCGGAAAAGAGCACTGCGGACCAGAACTCTGCAGCATCGAATACCTTTAATCTGTTTGCCAATCGCGAAAACCAGTCGATACAGATTGAGGAACTGTCGGACGCCATGCAGGAAGCCGAATTCTGGCTGTCGATCAAGGATCCGCAGCGCGCCATCGAAATTCTCGAACCACAATGCATGTCCGACGACCCTGCGACACCGGTCATGTGGCTATTCCTTCTGGATTTATATCGCATGGTGGAAGATCGCGACCACTACAACCAGTTGCGCCTGCGGCTGAAGCAGAAATTCAATTCCAATATTCTGGAATACGGCGAATCACCCGCACCGGATACGATTAAATTCCTCTGTGATTATGATCACCTGACCAACAAGCTGACGGCGTTCTGGAACACCAACTATATTTTGCCGTATCTGGAATCATTGCTGATTGATGACCGCGAAGGTGAGCGTGCCGGTTTTGAACTGTCGGTGTATCAGGATATCTTGATGCTGATTGCCATCTGCAAAGCGCTGGAACATCCGCAGCAGACCCGCAACATCGCACTGGAAAAATAACCGTCGACTCGCATTTTTACGATTTAAAAACGCCGCTGACTGCGGCGTTTTTTTATTCGAAATCAACTGGCATTGCGTACCAGCCGCACCGCGTAACGGTGCGAGCGATACAAAATGCCGGGCACGCCACCATCTATAAACATGACCGCCCAGGCAAACGAATTGTTTTCCTCGTCACTGCTCCAGTAAAGCAGTTTGTCGCGCTCCATATCGGGGAACGCCACGCTGTCGGTTGCCAGTAGTTCAGGCTGATTTTTTTTGGTGCGATCAATCAGGGTCGCCAGTTCGGCGCGGGTCGGCAGGCGCCATTGTTGGTTGCCGCGCGAGAGCGCCTGATCATAGGTGTACTGGCGCACCTTGCCGACACAACCCCGGTTCTGATCCCAGAGCTGCCCCAGACTGCAGCGCGACCAGACCAGATGGGTGATCCGATCCACAATTTCATCCTGTTTTTCCACGAAGCGTGAATTGATCTTGTCCATTTTCAGTTTGGTTGGCATCGGCCTGGCCGAGGCATCAGGCGGTGTTGCGGGAGGTGTCGTGTTGGTCTTTTGCAGCATCTGGTGCATGGTATTGACGCCCTGTTCAACCAGCTGATTCAAATGTTCGGTCATCTTCATGGCGACACCCGAATTGTTTTCCTGCGCACTGGCCAGCGGCGCATAAAAAAATGCCAGGCAGAGCATGGCAAGAGGAAGAATGTTTTTGCTTGCCACCGATCTTGGAAAGATAGCGGGGAGCGAAGTCATAGAAAGCATATTGACAATAGCAGCTGTGGAAAACCCGTACTTTCCCATTGTCGCAACAATAAAGAAATGCGGGATTTCCCCAGTTTTCAAACATTTCTATCATTTTCAATTTGTGAGACCTAGTATGAATTGCTTGCAGGAAAATAATTGGTAACGGTTTGGTGAATTGAAGGGAAATGCTATGAAAACGCTGATTTGGATAGTCCAGACATTGGCAGTCGTCATGCTGTGCTCATGTGGTGGCGGCGGTGGCGGCGGTGGTGGAGGCAATGCGACGCCACCCAGTAACGGCGGACCGATCCCTGATGTGGTCAGCGGTACTGTGCTGTTCAATAACCAGCCGCTGGCAGGTGCCACCATTACGGCCTACAGCAACAATACCAATCCGAGTCAAATTTTTGCCAGCACGACGAGCGATGTCAACGGCAAGTACAGCATTCCTGATTTTCCGACTGGTTGTTTGTGCATCGCCAATTTCAGTCTGGTTGCCAGCAAAACCGGCTATGGTTTCAATCCGATCATGGCCAGTAATCCGAACGGGGACCGCAGCAGTTATGTCTGGAACCCTGCGCCGCATAACTGGCAGACCCCGACCGGCGCCAATGTGACCAGGGCCGACTTCACCGGTATGTATGTCAACGTGAATGGGTCGGGCATGATTTTTAATACCATCGATTTCAATGCCGTTAGCGGCAACTCGGTTACCGGCGCCAATTTCAACGCCTACAACGGCAGCAATCCGCCGGTCAGTCTGGCGAGCACCGGTCAGCAAATCAGTTATGTGGCAGGCGACGACGCCGATGTAAATAAAGGCGTGGCGTGGCCGTCCAGTCGCTTTACCGACAATCTGAACGGCAGCGTCACGGATCATCTGACCGGGCTGATTTGGCTCAAAAATGCCGGCTGCCTGGCGCCGGCAAACTGGACTGCCGCTCTTGCCGAGGTCAGTCAGCTGGCCAGCGGTGCCTGTGGTCTGAGCGACGCATCTGTCGCCGGACAATGGCGCCTGCCCAATATTGTTGAGCTGGAGAGCATGGTCGACGTGTCGGCAAACAATCCGGCACTGCCATCCGGACATCCCTTTGCCAATGTATCGACGGGCATTTATTGGTCCTCCACACCTTATTACGGCGGCGTGGCCGGCAGTATTGAAGCCTGGACAATACAGTTGAGTGATGGGCGATATGTCAATGATTCAGCAAACAATGTGATGGCAACCTCCATCAATGCCGTGTGGGCGGTCAAGGGAGCCGGTGGCGGCACAGTGAGCCTGCAGGCAACGGGTGCCTATGTGCAGGCGGCAAAGGCTGACGATGGCAGCATCGAAGCCGGCCTGCCTTTGCCCGCACCGCGCATGCAGGACAACGGCAACGGCACTGTCACCGATACGCTGACCGGCCTGATCTGGCTGAAACAGGGCGACTGCATCAGCCAGACCTGGTCCGGCGCGGTTGCCGCGGTGAATGCGCTGGCCAATGGTCAATGCGGTTTGAGCGACGGATCGGCCCCCGGCAGCTGGCGCATGCCGAACCGCAAGGAAATGCAAAGCCTGGCTGACCGCTCGCAAGGCAATATGGCGGACTGGCTGGATCAGAACTTTACCAGCACCATACCGGGAGTCATGCCGCGTGCGCCCGTGCTGAGCAATTTCATCCAGTTTCAGTACTACTGGACCTCCAGTACCGATGCGGCGAATACATCGGAAGCCTGGACCGTGTTCAGCTGTGATTACGGGGTGTATGACGTGCCGAAAACGAACGTCGGCTATACGTTGGCGGTGCGCTGAGCGGTGTGTTGAGCTGTGCGTTTAACAGCGTGTTGAACCTGAGCGCCCGGCAACGAAATCAGAGTGCCTGCAATGCGCGGATGCCGTCCGCAATCACATCCGGATCGTAGCTGCGCAGGATCTTTTTGATGATGGACTGGAATTCGGACAAATCGACGTTCATGACTTCCTGTTTCACTTCCAGCAATTGCGCCGGCGGCATCGACAAGGCGCGGAATCCCATGCCCAGCAGCAACCGGGTCAGTTTCAGGTCGCCCGCCATACCACCGCAGATTGACACTGGAATGCCGGCCTTGTTGGCGGCTTTCACGGTCATGTCGAGCAGCTGCAATATGGCCGGATGCACGTCGTCATACAGATGCGCGACCGAGTAATCGGCGCGGTCGATGGCCAGCGTGTACTGAATCAGATCGTTGGTGCCAATCGACAGAAAATCCATTTTTTTGACAAACATCGGCAGGCTCATCGCTGCGGCCGGCACTTCAATCATGGCGCCAACTTTGACGTCATGATCAAATTCGATACCCTGAAACGCCAGCAGATTTTTAGCCTGCTCCAGCATCGCCAGAGTCTGGTCAATTTCAAACGCGTGCGACAGCATCGGAATCAGAATGTTGACTTTGCCAAAGGCCGAGGCGCGCAGAATGGCGCGCAGCTGGGTTAAAAACAGTTGCGGCTCGGCCAGACAGTAGCGTATGGCGCGCAGACCCATGGCCGGATTCAAGGTGGCCGAATCGGCTTCATCGAGCGGTTTGTCGGCGCCCACGTCCAGGGTTCGGATGGTAACCGGGCGGCCTTTCATGGTCTGTACGGTGGTTTTGTAGGCTTCGAATTGCTCTTCTTCGGAAGGCAGTTCGCCGTTGCGGCCCATGAATAAAAATTCGGAGCGGAACAGGCCAACCCCGGCTGCGCCGACATCATTGGCAGCGATGGCGTGTTCAGGTAATTCGATGTTGGCCAGCAGTTCGATGGTGACACCGTCTTTGGTGACCGCCGAGGTCTTTTTGAGTTTGGTGAGTTTTTTGCGCAACCGTAAAATGTGCTGCTGCTTTTCACGGTATTCATCAAGAATGATCTGCTGGGGCGCCACGATGACGACCCCGGCTTCGCTGTCGATGATCAGCCAGTCATCCTGCTGAATCAGGTGGCTGGCATTACCCATCCCGACCACGGCCGGGATGCCCAGACTGCGTGAGACCAGCGCGGTGTGGGAATTGTGGCCGCCTTCATCGGTAACGAACCCGACGAAGGCCGAGTCCTGAAACTGCATCATGTCGGCCGGTGAGATATCACGTGCCACGACAATCATGTGGGTATTCTGTTCATCCACGCCGATCTGTTGCGGCAGCGTTGTGGCAGTGCCGGTCAACAGTTTCAGGATCCGTTCCGCGACCTGGGAAATATCGTCCTTGCGGTCACGCAGGTATTCGTCTTCGATTTCGTCAAATTGTTCGAGCAGCACATCGATCTGCGTGACCAGCGCCCATTCGGCGTTGTAGTGGCGTGTGCGGATGATTTCGAGCGGCGCCTGGGCGATCATCGGATCGGACAGGAACAGGGAGTGAACGTCAAGGAACGCACCGAGTTCGGAAGGTGCATCGGCCGGCAGATCGGACCAGATTTTTTGCAGTTCGCGTTCGGCCGCGGCGATGGCGGTTTGCAGGCGTTGCACTTCGGCTTCGACCTGCTCCTGACCTACCAGGTAATGCCGCACTTCCAGCGCAGCCGGATGCAGCAGATGGGCGCGACCAATTGCAATGCCGCGCGAAACAGGTATGCCTTGCAAGGTAAATGAAGCCATGTCTCTCCGTTCGAATAATTATTGTGTCGGGTGGATTATTCCCCTTCGCCAAACCTTTCTGCAACCAGTGTTGTCAGGGCCTGACTGCATTCCTGCTCGTCAGCACCCGTGATTTCAAGGGTAATGCGGCTGCCTTTGCCGGCGGCCAGCATCATGACACCCATAATCGATTTGCCATTTACTCGTTTGTTGTTGCGCATGATCCAGACGTCAGAGGTATATTTGCTGGCCAGCTGGGTCAGTTTTGCCGATGCGCGTGCGTGCAGTCCCAATTTGTTAATGATTTCCAGTTCCGTTTGTATCATCGTTGCCTCGTACTTATTATTAATTATTAATTTTTGGATTTCAAATTCTCTTGCGGGTATCCACCCGTATTGCCCCATTCTGCGCTCCGGCCTGCGCCATTTCAAACACAACTTCGAGATTGTCATGCCGGTAAGTCAGAGCGCGCAGCAGCATCGGCAGACTGAGTCCGGCCAGCACTGCCACCTGGTCCAACGCATCGAGCTTCTGACTGCAGTTGGCCGGTGTGCCGCCAAACACGTCGGTCAGCACCAGTACGCCATTTCCCAGATTCAGTCTGGCGACGGCTTCCTTGGCCAGTTGAATCACTTCGTCGGTATTCTGGTCAGGCTGTACGTCGATGGCTTCCAAATGTTCCGGCATGCTTTTGAAGACGTGTCGCGCTGCTGTGACAAAGGCGCTAGCCAGCGGTGCATGTGCCAGAATGAGAATACCTACCATCGGTCAAACCTGCTCCAGTGCGTCGAAAAACATGGCTGCCACATCAAAGCCGGTCTGATTTGTGATCTCCTGAAAACAAGTCGGACTGGTGACGTTGACCTCGGTCAGATAATTGCCGATGACATCGCAACCTACCAGTAACAATCCGCGCGCGGCCAGTACCGGCCCCAACGCTTCTGCAATTTCTTTTTCTCTGGCGGTCAGGGGTTGTGCCACGCCGACACCACCGGCGGCCAGATTGCCGCGGATCTCATTGCCCTGCGGGATCCGCGCCAGTGCAAACGGCACGGCTTTGCCGCCGATCAGCAACACGCGTTTGTCCCCGTCCTTGATTTCAGGAATATAGCGCTGTGCCATGATCGTTCGTTTGCCCTGATCGGTCAAGGTTTCAATGATCGAGCCAAGGTTCAGGCCATCCACGCCGACCTTGAACACGCCAGCGCCACCCATGCCATCAAGTGGTTTCAAAATAATGGTGTGATGATCGGCATGAAACTGGCGCAGACGGTTTTCGTCACGGGTGACGATGGTTGGCGCAGTAAATTGCGCAAATTGCGCAATGCTGAGTTTTTCATTGTGGCTGCGGATCGCGCCGGGTTTGTTGAAAATGCGCGCACCGGCGTTTTCTGCCAGTTCCAGCAGGTAGGTGGCGTACACATATTCCATGTCGAACGGCGGATCCTTGCGTTGCAGGATCACATCAAATTCGGCCAGCTTTCTTTCCTTGGCCGGATCAACCCGGTACCAGTCGGCATTGCCGGTCAGATGGACGCGCTGGACCTGCGCGACCACCTGGGTGTTGACGTAGGCCATGTCGCCGGGTCCGAATGCATAGATCTCGTGACCGCGCCGCACGGCTTCGCGCATCATCGCAAACGTGGAATCTTTGACGATATTGAAGTCGGCCAGCGGGTCGGTCAGAAAGGCGATTTTCATGGATTGGACAGGTTAATACACTTCAGGATTCGGATCAGTCTGTTCCAGTTCCAGCGAAGCGGCCAGCAGTGCCAGACGTGCCACCACGCCGTACATGTAGAAGCGGTTCGGTGAAGCGGTGCCCGGTTTGGCGGCCAGGTCGGGCAGGGCGTGTTGCTGGGCAAACGCCAGCGGTACAAAATGCGAACCCGGTGCGTTCAGATTTTCATCCACGCCACGGCCGGAGTGGACGCGGTAGAAACCGCCCACCACGTAACGGTCCATCATGTACACCACCGGCTCGGCGACCGCTTCATTGATCTGCTCAAAGGTATGCACGCCTTCCTGAATGATCACGTCCGAGACTTCCAGACCTTCCTTGATCACGGACATTTTATTGCGCTGTTTGCGGTTCAGGTCTTTGACGTCATTGGCATCACGCACCGTCATGATGCCCATGCCGTAGGTACCGGCGTCGGCCTTGACGATCACAAACGGTTTTTCCTTGATACCGTACTCTTTATACTTTTTGCGGATCTTGCCCAGCACCATATCCACTTGTGCTGCCAGCTGGTCTTCACCGATCCGTTCGTGGAAATTGATTTGCGTAGCCTTGCCAAAATAGGGATTAAGCATCCACGGATCAACATCCACGATTTTGGAAAATTTCTTGACTACTTCATCGTAGGCGGCAAAGTGATTGGTTTTGCGACGTACCGCCCAGCCCGCATGGAGCGGTGGCAGCAGGGTTTGTTCGTTGATGTCTTTGAGTATGTCCGGTATGCCGGCCGACAGATCGTTGTTCAGTAAAATCGTGCACGGATCAAAGCCAGCCAGACCGAGGCGGCGGCCGTTGGCCGAGCGTTCCAGCGGTTCGAGCGTAATCGTGGTGCCGTCCGGCAGTTCGAGTGTGGTCGGTTCCTTGATCTCTTCA
>Ga0209067_10000816_pt1 | contig 19489 bp, 20 predicted proteins | sample ColStrG_CSR_2013_FD_187199 | JGI IMG/M metagenome (GOLD analysis project Ga0209067, IMG submission 187199) | Freshwater sediment microbial communities in response to fracking from Pennsylvania, USA - Cold Stream Run_MetaG_CSR_2013 (SPAdes)... | ecosystem: Environmental > Aquatic > Freshwater >...
AACCCATCTTTCTGCACAATCAACTCCTGCCCAGGACACTGAGAAAGTTCTACGGGTATGACAGTGCCTGGATAGGGAGCAGAGAACCCAACCTTTGCTTTTTTGTTTCCGCGATTGGTAAAGTGAGTCATGAATAAGGACTCTCCTACCAGCAAACGGCTTCCGGCAGAAAGCAACTTATCAAACAACCCTTGATTGGTGTTTGACCCATCACCCATTTTTGTTTCAAACAAAATCCCTTCCTCCATAAAAAGCATGGCACCGGCCTCAGCAATTACAGTTTCCAATGGGTCAAGTTCCACTTCTACGATTTGAATGCTCTCTCCCTTGATTTGGTAATCAATGACGTGCGATGTTGGCATATTATTCTTTCTTTTTAGATTTTTTCATTTTATCGTAATCTTTCCGTTCTGCCAATTTTTTGTCATCAACGTTTTCATTGAGAAATTTATTCAATTTCTCAATTGGCAAATTCGATTTGAGCTCGCCAAACGTATCAATGGAAACTTCAAATCCTTTTAATTCTTGGTGAACACGAGGTTTGACTTGCTTTTTGGATTTGGTTTCTTTTTTGGCCATGGTGTCTATTTACGAAACATTTACTTTGATGTTTTCCAGTGCATAATAAATTCTTCGAAGTGTCTCTTCTTTTCCCATGATTTCAATGCTGAGCATTAAATCTGGCCCAGATACGCCGCCCGTTAAGGTAATGCGTAAAGCCGGCATGATTTTTCCTGACGGAATGCCGGTTGATTTCACCGTGTTTTCCAAAGCCTCCTTTGCCGATAGGGACGTCACAGAGGGCAATAATTTAATTTCCTCTGAATACGAGGGAAGAAACCTCACCACCTCTTCATTCCATCTTTTGGAAATAACTTGGGGGTCAAAATGGGAAGGAGGGATAAAGAAGAATTTTCCTTGTTCCCAAAAGTCGTTGGGGAAAGTCACTCGTTCCTTTAATGCCCCACAAATAATGGCCGCCTTTTCTGTTGTGCATGGAATGCTTTCTTGTTTTAACGAGGCAAGCAGGTAGGTAGCCAATTCTTCGTTAGTCTTTGCTCTAAGATATTGTTGATTATACCATTGTGCCTTATGGATGTCGAACTTGGCCCCCGCTTTCCCGATGCGCTCAATGGTAAAGGCTTCTGTTAATTCCCTCATCGAAAAGATCTCTTGCTCCGTGCCCGGGTTCCATCCGAGGAAGGCTAGAAAATTGAGAAGCGCCTCAGGCAAATACCCGTTTTCTCGAAATCCAGTAGAGAATTCTTTTGTTTTGGGATCTGTCCAATTAATTGGAAATATCGGGAAGCCTGCTTTGTCGGCATCCCGTTTGCTGAGTTTACCGTTTCCGTCGGCTTTGAGCAGTAAAGGCAAATGTGCAAACTGCGGCATTTCATTTTCCCACCCTAAAGATCGATAAAGCAATACATGAAGCGGCGCACTTGGCAACCATTCTTCACCTCGTATCACATGGGAGATTTTCATCAAATAGTCGTCTACTACATTGGCCAAATGATAGGTGGGCATTCCATCGGACTTCATTAGTACTTTGTCATCGACTTGAGATGAGTTTACGCTTACCTCACCCCGGATTAGATCCACTAATTTAATTTCTTCATTGGTCGGAACTTTCAACCGGATGACGTAGGGCTCACCGGAATCAAGTTTCTTCTTTACTTCGCTTTCCGAGAGCGTGAGTGAATTTTTCATTAACAGCCGCGTTGTGCCACTGTATTGTTGATCAGAGGACCCTTGTGTTTTCAGGCGCTCACGCATGCCTTCCAGTTCTTCTGCCGTATCGAATGCATAGTACGCATGGCCTTCTTCAAGCAATTTTATCGCGTAGTGCTGATAGATATCCTTCCGCTCACTTTGTCGATAAGGAGCATACGGTCCGCCTTTGCTGACGCCCTCATCAATTTTAATTCCCGCCCAGGCCAGTGATTCCAAAATGTATTCTTCGGCCCCCGCAACGTAACGATTTTGATCTGTGTCTTCGATTCGCAAGATCATGGTGCCGCCATGTTTGCGAGCTAATAAATAGTTGTATAACGCCGTTCGAACCCCTCCAATATGCAAGGCGCCTGTAGGACTTGGCGCAAAACGAACTCGTACTTCCCTCATAAAGCTAAAAATGAGGTCAAAGTTAAAGAATAGAATGAAATGAATTGGAAAATTGATCCCGTTTACTTCACCGCAATGCAGGAGATTTCGACATTTACATCTTTGGGAAGGCGGCTCACCTCAACGGTTTCGCGAGCTGGAGGCTGATCTTTGAAGTAGGCCCCGTAAACTTCATTTACTTTGGGAAAGCTGTTCATGTCTTTGAGAAATATGGTGCTCTTCACGACGTGTGAAAAATCCATCCCGGCGGCCGTTAATACCACGGATAGGTTTTTCATTACTTGATGAGTTTCGTCTACAATATTGCCCGTAATCAAGTCGCCGGAAGGCTTTTGGATTGCCACTTGGCCGGAGATAAAGAGGAAATTTCCTGCTTTTATCGCCTGACTGTAAGGACCAATCGGCTCTGGAGCAAGCGCCGAATAAACAACTTCTTTTGCCATAATCTTTTTTACTTTTGATCAAATATCAGAAAACTTTTTTGTTTGCGGACTATGGAGATTTTAGTGATCGGAAACGAATATAATTTGCGGGAAAGTCGTCACAAATTTGGCGACCATCACCGCTATCATTTTGTAGAAAGTCATCTGGAAGTGGGGAATTATTTAGAGTCGGAGGCAATCGTTTTGGATTTTAAGATCAGCGCAGACCACCATCAAGTCAGTGTCTATGAAGCCTTTTCAGGAATTGTATTTTTAGATGTGATGAGATACACCCTAGATGAAATGATTCATGAATCGAGAGCGAATTTCTATGGCTTTTGTGGCTTACCTACTTTCTTGAATAGAGAAATTCTTGAAGTGTCGTTAGGAAGTAAATCAGACCAAGACAAGCTCACGGAAGTCTGCCATAGTCTAAATACGAAATTCGCTATTGTCAAAGATCAGGTTGGATTGGTCACGCCTCGAGTTATTTGCCAAATCATCAACGAGGCGTATTTCGCCATTGAGGAGAATATTGCTTCACGCGCTGATATTGATTTGGCCATGAGGCTTGGAACCAATTATCCATATGGCCCATTTGAGTGGGGTGAAAAAATAGGGATTAAAAATATTTATGAATCGCTGTGCGCGATTTATGAGAGCTCGAGGCATGAGCGTTATAAAATTTGTGAAACACTTCAGAAGGAGGCCTTAAGTTAAGCTACCTTCATGGCAGCCAGACCTTTCGTTTTATGGAGTTTTACCCCAAACTGACGAAGCATAAAATTATTCATCCTGTTTTCAACAAGGTCGGCATGCCGATTGTCAGGAAGGAAGACGGTTAAGTCAAGAACGGCCTGTACAAATAATTCCTGTTTGCAGAACTCGTCGATCCATTGAGCAAAAGTAGATGCCCATTCTACCTTGTATTTTTCCTGATGGTCTCGACCATCCCAAACAAACTCCAGTTGATTGTCGCTGTATTTAAAGCGGTATACCGCAGCCATGTTTTGATAGAAGTTGTAAAGCGGTTTAAAATTATAACAGCGGTAGTATCTAATCTTTGAACTGAATCCATCCATCAAGCCAAGTGGATTAGTTCTCTGTTCAAACTCAAATTTCACCCGATCAATTAGTTGAGAGAGTAAGGCATCTTGAAGGGAAAGCTGCACTTCTTCAAGGAGGTAGTTTTTGTCCAACGGAAAAAACTTGCGGATCAAATTGGGTAAAGTTTGACAAAGGTAATTATTTTTTAGACCTCGGCCTTAACCTTACCAGGGGCCTTACTTCTTCGGTTCGGGGCTGATACTACTTGGCCCTTTGCTGATGGACATTAATTCTTGCATGGTCCGCTTCATACTATCCGATGAGCCATCAAGGAAGATGGTATTACCCTGGCCATGCTCCGCGAAATGACGAATCGCTTCGGTCCACATGGAGAACAGGATAAAGGAGGAATCAAGGTTTGCCGTTTGCATTTCCTTAGCGGCTTGCGACATCCCTTTTGCTACCTCTTCACGGAATAAAGCCACACCTTGTCCGCGTAATTGGGACGCAATTTTTTCAGCTTCCGCCGCGATTTTAATGGCGTTTCCTTCAGCCTCGGCTGATTTTGTTTTGGTAATAAGCAACGCCTGGCCTTCGTTTTCGGCAGCCGCTTTCAAATTGTTGGAGGCAACCACTTTGGCCATCGACTTCATGATGGTCTCGTCAAAAGCAATGTCGTTTAATTGTAAATCGATGAGGTGATAACCCCAGCCCTCCAGTGTGTGATCAAGTTGCTGTTTTACTTCATGGACGATTTCGGTGCGAAGGGAAAGAATTTCAGATTGCTTTTTGGTGGCTACGTAGCTGCGGATCGACCCTTCAATAGTGCGGGTAAGGGCGATCATCAAACTCTTTTCGTCAAAAAATTTAAACGCTACATTCTTGATTGTTTCTTCTTCCTGGTTGAGAACGGAGAAAAGTAACATTGCTTTGAAATTCACATTGGCCTGGTCCATGGTGGTGGCCTGGAACTCCAACTCCACTGACCGGTTTTGAATGGACACCCTTGAAAAAATTTTTTCAATCATCGGAATTTTCATATTCAGACCCGGGCGGAGTATCCGTTGGTATTTGCCAAATACAGTAATTACTGCAATGGAGCCTTGTTTAACGGTCACAAATAAATTGAACAGCACAAAAAGGCCGATCAAGAGAATGGGGACCAGTAAAATTTCCATGGAAATTGATGTTTGTGAAGTTGAAGATATGAATTATTGGATAATGCTAATTACCTCAACAGCTCCCTGGATATCACCATCTTTTGTATTTCAGTGGTGCCTTCATAAATCTGGGTGATTTTGGCATCGCGCATGAGGCGCTCCACATGAAATTCTTTTACGTAGCCATAGCCCCCGTGAATTTGTACGGCTTCCGTGGTAACTTCCTGGGCAATCTGCGAAGCAAACAACTTGGCCATCGCCGCCGCTTTCACAAAATCCTTTTTCTGGTCTTTGAGGAGGGCCGCCTGCCACACCAGCAGGCGTGCGGCACTGATTTTAGTGGCCATGTCCGCCAGCTTGAATTGAATAGCCTGGTGCTCGCTTAGGTGTTTGTTAAAAGCTTTTCTTTCTTTCGAATATTTCAAGGCCAATTCATATGCCCCGGTTGCAATACCCAGTGCCTGTGATGCAATTCCAATACGTCCTCCGTTCAGGGTGGTCATCGCAAATGTGAATCCGAACCCCTCATCGCCTATTCGATTAGCTTTTGGCACCTTCACATCGGTAAACATGAGCGAATGGGTGTCACTTCCACGAATGCCCATCTTGTCTTCTTTCTTTCCCACTACAAATCCGGACATGCCGCGCTCTACAATCAAAGCGTTTATGCCCTTGTGTTTTTTTTCAGGATGGGTTTGTGCAATCACAATATAAACACTGGCGCTTTTACCATTGGTGATCCAGTTTTTTGTTCCGTTCAATAAGTAATGATCGCCTCTATCTTCTGCCGTCGTCCGTTGTGAGGTGGCATCACTTCCGGCCTCCGGTTCTGACAGACAAAAAGCCCCGATGTATTCGGCGGTGGTCAGTTTCTTCAGGTATTTTTCTTTTTGTTCGTCTGTACCAAATTTCTCAAGGCCCCAACAGACTAACGAATTATTCACTGACATACATACCGAAGCGGACGCATCAATTTTTGAAATTTCTTCCATCGCCAGTACGTAGGAGATCGTGTCCATTCCACCGCCATTGTATTTTGGATCGGTCATCATCCCCATGAAGCCGAGTTCACCCATTTTTTTAATTTGTTCAGCAGGAAATTTTTGCTCCGTGTCGCGTTCAATGACACCGGGTAACAGCTCGGTTTGTGCAAAATCACGAGCTGCTTTTTGTACGGTGAGATGCTCTTCGGTGAGTTCAAAATTCATAGCGGGATGGATCAGGGATTGGGGATAAAAAATAAAAAAACCTGAGCGGTTAAACTCAGGCTTCAAAGATAGTTGATTGTGAAAAATTAGTCCCTTCGACCGAGAAAAATCATCACATAATAGAGCAGCATGGTAATGGCACCGATGGCAGCTACCACATAAGTCATCGCCGCTGTATTTAGGGCATCTTTCGCCATATCGTGTTCCTGTCGGGTTACAATTCCGCGATCCTCAATCCAAGCCAAGGCACGTTTGCTGGCATCAAATTCGACAGGAAGAGTGATCAGGGCAAATAATGCAAAAACCCCATAACAGGCAATAATGACTAAAAGAGCGGTGTTCATGGAGAATAAGCCCTTCACGGCAAAGGAGCCAAACATCATGGCGATGAATACGAAATTAATCACCTTAGAACTGATGTTTTGAATGGGTACCATCGCCGATCGAAACTCCAAAAAGGCATATGCCTTAGCATGTTGAACAGCGTGTCCGCATTCGTGGGCCGCCACGGCAGTTGCTGCCGCGTTCCGACCATAATAGACTTCAGAACTAAGATTAACCGTTTTCGTTGCCGGATTGTAGTGATCGGTTAATTGACCTTCAACAGAGATAACTTCCACATCGCCAATGCCGTTATCGGTAAGCATCAATCGAGCAATCTCGGCACCGGTCAAATCTCTGGTAAGTTGAATCTCGGAGTATCGCTTGAACTTAGCCTTCAGGCGGGAACTCACAATCCAACCGAACAACATAAAAACCCCTGTTATCAATAATGCACCCATACTTTATTTGCGTTTTAAGACTTTTTTATTTTCTCAACGATTTTGGTGGTGGAATAACCCGGTACAAAGTCAATGGTTTTCACCACCCCTCCATTCTTTTTAACAACATCTGCGCCAACGATATTTTCTGCCAAATAGTCACTTCCTTTAACGAGCACATTGGGCAGCAGTTTCGAAATTATTTCCAAGGGAGTGTCTTGGTCAAAGAGAACCACCAAGTCAACAAATTGCAAGGCGGCCAGCACCCTTGCCCGTGAGTTCTGATCCTGGAGTGGCCGTTCCGGCCCTTTAAAGCGGCTTACAGAACTATCTGAGTTCAAACCGATGACTAACCGGTCACCCAGGTTTTTGGCGTTCTCCAGGTAATCCACATGGCCTAAATGAAGTAAGTCGAAACATCCATTCGTGAACACCACTTTTTGCCCAGCAGCTTGCCAGGACTTAATTTGGAAAGTCGCATCGCTTAGCGATTTTATTTTATCCGAGGTCATTGATAGGCAAATGTACGAGGTCCGAATTACGAATTACGAAGGTCGAGATAAATTCCCAGTTCCGTAGCGATCGGGACTAAAATCGTACCTTGAAATGGCGATGGTCAAGTCAGAAACCACTCAACGTATTAAATCTATTGCCTCCCAATTGGGCTTCAGTTATTGCGGGGTTTCAAAAGCAGATTTTTTGGAAGAGGAAGCCCCCCGGTTGGAAGCGTGGCTCAAGCGCGGCTATGCAGGGCAAATGAACTATCTGGCCAGGAACTTTGATCAACGTCTAGATCCGCGATTGTTAGTGCCTGGCGCAAAATCAGTGATCAGCTTAATTTATAATTATTATCCCCAAAAAGATTTGGCGGAAAATAATTCTGGTGACAACATCAAGATCGCCAAATATGCTTACGGGGAAGATTATCATTTTGTGGTGAAAGACAAATTGAAAGTTTTCCTGCAAAGAATTCAAAAGGAAATTGGAGATGTGAATGGCCGCGTGTTTGTCGATTCGGCACCGGTTCATGAACGAGCATGGGCACAAAAGTCAGGCCTTGGTTGGGTCGGAAAAAATTCTTTGTTGCTGACCAAGAGAATGGGGAGTTTTTTCTTTCTGGCGGAGATGATTGTTGATCTTGATTTGGACTATGACGGTCCAATAAAGGACTATTGCGGCACGTGCACGGCTTGCATGGATGCCTGCCCGACGGAAGCTATTTCTGAGCCTTACGTGGTTGATGCCAGTAAATGCATTTCCTATTTCACCATCGAACTTAAAGGCGAAATCCCAGTGGAACCGGGGGGCAAGTTTGACAATTGGATTTTTGGCTGTGATATCTGCCAGGATGTTTGTCCGTGGAACCGGTTCTCACAGCCACATCAAGAGGCCCGGTTTGAGCCACCTTCAGAATTGGAAAAAATGACAAGGAGTGATTGGCAAGATATTACCGAAGAGGTATTTCAACGGCTTTTTGCAAAATCGGCGGTGAAGCGAACAAAATTTTCGGGATTGAAAAGAAATATTGAATTCTTGAAAAAATAAAAATCCCGCGCTGGGCGGGATTCTTTACTAATTAAATTCAAATGTTAAGCCACTACGAAACAGCGATTCAAAATCGCACCGTATTGAAGCTCATAATTGGCATAGCACCAGTTTTTGAGCTCCTGCACTTCATTCGCTACCAGTATTTTGATAGCTTTCCGCAACTCTTTTTCAAAGAGGCGGGCGTCAAAACTCACGCGAGTGAGAATTTTCTTGACATAATTGAGCATCTTCATTTTAAAAAATTTGGTTTGAATTACAACCGCCTGCCGCAATTCAACGATGAAAGTAGTAAAACAGTTTAACAACAAAAAAGAAGAATCTTATTTTTGTGCCCGCAACTTGTTGCACAACGACTTGCATTGAAAATTATGATAAAAAGGATATTTTTTTTGATTGCTGGTGTATTATTTTTTGGTTATGCCCAGGGGCAGGGCATTCAAATTGAGCTTGGTCCTGACGAAATCGGTCAAAACCAGGCATGGGCTATCACGGTGACGGTGAATAATGACCGGCTAAAAAATTACGATAATTTTCCTGACATTGAAGGGTTTCAGAAGCGAGGCACCTCGTCTTCATCACAAACTAATATCATCAACGGGCAGATGAGCTCCTCGCAAAGCATCATTATGACCTATGTTCCTCTGCGACCGGGAATGGTCACCGTTCCGTCTTTTAAAATGAAAGTAAACGATCAGCTATTTTCGGTAAATGGAAAAAAAGTGAAAGTAGGACCACCGGTGCAAACGCAACAACCCGATCCATTCCGAAGCTTTTTTGACCGGGATCCAACCGATTTTTTTGGTCGTAACTCCCCTGCCGAATTTGTGGATATAAAAGAAGATGCCTTGTTGGCCCTCACCACCACCAAAGATGAAGTTTATGTCGGGGAAGGTTTTACGGCCACGCTTTCATTTTTAATAGCCGATAACAACCGGGCGCCGATGCAATTTCATGATCTGGGTAGACAACTCTCGGAAATTTTGAAGAAACTTCGACCGGGCAACTGCTGGGAAGAAAATTTTAATATTGAAAATATTGAAGGTGAACCCATTCAAGTAGGCAATAAACGATACACACAATATAAAATTTATCAAGCTGCATTTTTTCCATTGAATTCTCAGCCAGTGGCCTTTCCTAGCATTGGTTTAGAGATGATCAAATTTAAGGTCGCAAAAAATCCATCGTTTTTCGGACAGAACCGGCAGGAGGACTTTAAGACATTTTATTCAAAGCCAAAAATCATAAAAGTTAAAGAGCTCCCACCTCATCCGCTGCGTGATGCCGTGGCCGTGGGAAAATATAAATTGGATGAACGCATTAATCGTACCCAATTGCAAACAGGGCAAAGTGTTTCATACGATTTCAACATTTACGGCGAGGGAAATATTTCGTCCATTGCCAAGCCTAATGTTGATAAAAATGCAGCCTTTGATTTTTACGAGCCTAACGTAAAGCAAAATATCAATCGCGAGGCGGGACACGTCAGCGGCACAAAATCATTTAGCTATTTTATGATCCCCAAAGAGCCTGGAGTTTATAACATGGGCGATTACTTTCAGTGGATATTCTTCAATCCGGAATCAAGGAAATATGACACCCTGAAATCCCAGCAGACGGTCAGGGTAGCCGGAGAGAGTTACAAAAATCAATCCATTGGGAGTAATGACCTCGGCTCTTTTTATGACCGAATTGATTCAACGGATAATACGTTACGAAGTATTTCGAACAACCGTTGGATGAAACTCACGATCAATATTTTTATTGCTCTGGTGCTGGGGGCAACGGCATTTTTTCTTTTTAAAAGCAAATGAGGTTTGGCCTTCATTAATCAAGCTGCTATCTTGATACTTTTATGGGCAACAGTTTTGGTACGTTATTTCGAATAACCACGTTTGGTGAGTCGCATGGCGGGGCGATTGGTGTCATTATTGACGGCTGTCCGGCCGGCCTTGATATTGATGAGGCCTTTATTCAATTGGAGCTCGATCGGAGAAAGCCGGGTCAGTCTAAAATAACGACCCAACGAAAAGAAGATGATACCTTCAAAATGCTGTCCGGTTCCTTTGAAGGGAAATCGACCGGCGCCCCTATTGCTATTGTGATAGAAAATCAAGATCAACGAAGTAAGGATTACAGTCATCTTGCAGAAACTTTCCGGCCCTCCCATGCCGATTACACCTACCAGATGAAATACGGCACGCGCGACTACCGGGGTGGAGGAAGGAGTTCTGCACGCGAGACCGCAGCACGTGTCGCAGCAGGGGCGATAGCAAAATTGCTTTTGAAAAAATATGGCGTCCAAATCAACGCTTTTGTTTCACAAGTAGGAGAAATCAAAGCGCCTGATTATAAGCTCCTCGATCTGACAAAAACTGAAGATACGATTGTGCGGTGCCCTGATTCGGCCACGGCGCAAAAGATGATTGCCCTGATTGACAAGGTGCGATTGCAGCGTGACACGATCGGGGGAATTGTAACGGGTGTGATTACGAATTCCCCGGTGGGTCTAGGCGAACCCGTGTTTGACAAACTTCATGCGGCCATTGGTCAGGCGATGTTGGGCATCAATGCGGTGAAGGGTTTCGAATATGGAAGTGGATTTGAGGGCGTAAAACAACTGGGCTCACAGCACAACGATGAGTTTTATAATGACGGTGAAAGAATCCGGACTCGGACGAATTATTCCGGTGGTGTTCAGGGAGGGATCAGTAATGGCGAGGATATCTATTTCAATGTCGCCTTCAAGCCCGTCGCCACAATCATGCAGGATCAACGGAGTGTCGATGCAGCGGGCAATGAAGTTACCGTTTCCGGTAAAGGCCGCCATGATCCATGCGTTGTGCCTCGTGCTGTTCCGATTGTTGAAGCGATGGCCGCCTTGGTAATGGTGGATTTCCTGCTACTGAGTAAATCTTCAAAAGTATAATTTCAATCAACGGCAATAACAGTCTTATTCGATGGAATCAGTTTTCCGAATGGGATCAACTCTAATCCCAACGTTTTAACAAATCCTTCGAACTCATTTTTCATTTCTTTATCTACTGAAACTAAAAGCCCACCGCTCGTTTGTGGGTCTGCCAGAATGGCTTTTTGTTCCCCGGTGATCGAACCGATTTTATGGCCGTAACTTTCCCAGTTGCGCTGTGTTCCGCCCGGCATCGATTTTTGTTGGATATACTCGTTCAAAAAATCGAACGCGGGAACGTCCTTAAAATGTATTTCGGCTGATAGATGGCTGCTTTCGCACATCTCACACAAGTGACCCAGTAAGCCGAATCCGGTTACATCAGTCATGGCGTTAACATAAGGCAATTTACCAAAATGGGCTCCTGGTTTGTTTAGGGTGAGCATCGTGTCAACGGCCTGCTGCAAATGAGTCGGGCTTACAATTCCTTTTTTCTGAGCAGTCGTGACGATCCCGATACCCAGCTTTTTCGTCAAGTAGAGCAGCGACCCTTCTTTGGCGGTATTATTCCGTTTTAGGTTTTCTTTTTGGATTTTTCCGGAAACAGCAAGACCAAAGACTGGTTCAGGGCAATCGATGCTGTGCCCTCCCGCTAACGGTATCCCTGCCTCGGCGCAGCGATGACGACTTCCTTCCAAAACTTCTTTGGCAACTTCAGGGCCTATTGTATTGATTGGCCAACCAAGAATGGCAATGGCCATAAAGGGTTCTCCACCCATGGCATAGACATCGCTGATCGCATTAACGGAAGCAATTGCCCCAAAAGTAAATGGGTCGTCTACAATGGGCATAAAGAAATCCGTGGTGCTGATGATGCATGTTCCATCACCGATATCAAACACGGCCGCATCGTCTTTTGATTCATTACCAACGAGTAAGGATGGAAATTTTTGCTTGGGCAAATTAGAGTGCAAAATGGTATCCAGTATGGCGGGAGAAATTTTGCAACCGCAGCCCGCACCATGGGAATATTGAGTGAGTTTAATGGATTCCATTAGAAAAATAAGTTTACAAACTTTTTTAATTTGTGTTGATTTGCTGAATTACCTGTTTGGCAAAAAGAATCGGCTCCATACCATCCCACGGAAGTGAAAATAGAATTCTTGACTTTCTCTTCTCTATGCTGCTCAGGTACGCCTTGTCATAATAGGTCAGCAAAATTTCAATAGTTGAAGCCATATCGCCTTGCCATAATTTTTCTTTAGCGGCATTAAAATGCTGGCCTCCTAATTTTTTCACCACTTTGCCCATGATTTGCAAAAACTCATCGGGATCGGAGGGGCCATACTCATTCACTAACCGTCGCACACGTATGTCTTTCGCCACATCCATTTTAACCAAGGCGCCCCGGCACATGGTTACCCAGAAATCGGTCGGCAAAAATATTTTGCCGATAGCGATCGATTCGTCCTCGACCCAAATTCGTCTGCTCAAATCTACTTTTAAAATTTCTTCAAACAACTCATTTTGAAATTGCTCGGTAGTAGGTTGGGGTGGCATCAGCAACCCCCCAAAGGCAGAACCCTTGTGATGGGCTAGTTTTTCCAGATCGAGAATTTGTTCGCCTTGCTCTTGTAACGCTCGAAGGATTTCACTTTTCCCGCTGCCCGTGTAACCGGTTAACAAAATAATTGTCAGCGGCTTTTTGAAAGTTTCTAGGGCAAATTGCCGGTAGGCTTTATACCCCCCCCTTAATGCTCTGGATTTTATTCCTGCCATGCTAATGAACTGGCAAAAATTATTTGAACGCATTCCGCCGCGCCAGCATTGCACAAGAAGTTCTTTTCCGCCAGAAACCCTCTCCGCTTCGGAGATGATTTCTTCCAGCCTTGGCCCCACTAAGCGAAATCCCGTCTTGATTGCTTCGGTTTGCCCTTTTCGCTTGTAATCGGTGCCTACGGAAATGCGTTCTTCATTGTTGAGCAGGGGAATATTAATGGCTCCGCGAATATGCCCTTCCTGGAACTCCAGCGGAGATCGGACATCCACCACAGGAAGTTCATTTCGAAGGGATAAAAATTCTGGAAGAGAAATCACGAACCAATTTAGCATATTTAAAGAGTTCGAGCCCATTTCCAATCGAAATGCAGGAATTTGGTTTTATCGGTCTGCACTTTTTTTTTCAATTCTCGTATATTGGATAGCGGTGTTACAATCCCTACTTATGAAAACTCGGAGGATTCACCTTGTGCCTCTCGTTTTACTGACAATTTACGCTTGCACTTCCCCCAGGGAGTTTCTTGAGATGGGTGATTATTATCACGCCACGATTAAGTCAATTGAAAAATTGAATAAAAGGCCATCTCGAAGACAGGAGCAGGTGTTAGCGGAGAGTTATCCCCATCTTATTCGAACCCTGAACGAAGATATTCAGCAGGCATCGGGGTCAGCCACTTTTAATAAATGGTCAGTCCTTGATGAACAGTACAGAAAAATAAATACCTTAAGTGATATCATTAATTCTTCCAGAGTTGATCTAAAAATCGAAAGACAGTTGCTCACGGATCTTCGGAAGAAGTCAATAGAAATCGATTTTGGAATCGATCGAAATGATTCAAAAGAATACCGGTCTTTCCTTCGTACTTTTTTTCCTGCCAAGGAAAAATACCTTGAGTTTTTAAGTCAACCGGAAAGAGAACCCATATGGAATGTGGCCTATGAAGAAATTAATGATTCCGACGCTAGTTACAATTTCTTTCGGCCGGATATTGTCAGCAAACTCCAGGGTCATCGATTAAAGATAGGTGAGAAAGATCAAAATGGTTCGCGGCAATTGGTTCAAGTCATCTTTCAAGGTTTTAAAAAGGATTCCACCGTTATTACTCAAACGGCATTTGGCTCAGCGAATGCTTCAACGACAAATATGGGAATACCCAATAGCGTTAATGATGCACCGCCCGAGGCCACGTTCGGGAGAAAATATCAACCCGGCTCAGATTTTTCGTTTCGATACACCATCACCATTAAATGCACTGCCACGATTACCATTTTCGATGGCAAAACAAAATCCATCCTATTTAGGAAAAATATCCAAGGCAGGGATGCCTGGGTAAGTCAATGGTACAAGTATCGGTCCAACTTCAATAATTCATTGGCATCGATGAGCCCCTACGCAATTCAGTGGCGGTATAAAAGCGGATCGCAGGCGTTGAATGAATATGATTTTCTAGCTCAGCGTTATTATTATGATGAGTTATACGAGGGGTCAAATCAAAATCTAGAAAAAAAAATAATCGCTGAATTGGCTTCGTTTTATGATTATTATTTGAGGGAAAATTAAATCCACCACACCGTCATTTTTTTTCTCTCTGTCTCAACCCTTCGTAGATAGCGATACCAGCGGCAACGGAAACATTGAGAGAGCCAATTTGTCCCTTCATCGGGATTTTGGCAAGATGGTCAGCTGCCTTTAGCATCTCGGGGGAAATGCCATCTTCTTCAGATCCCATGACCATCGCCAAGGGGGTGTTCAATTCCATTTCAAACAGTGTCTTATCGGCCTTTTCGGTGCAGGCGACCACCTGAATTCCGTTGTCCTTTAGCAATCGAAACGTTTTAATCATGTCTTTCACGCGGCATACGGGTAGGTGATTGAGAGCCCCGGCACTGGTTTTCATGGCATCGGCTGAAATTGGGGCGTTGCCTTTTTCACCGATGATGATGCCATCCAATCCAGCGCACTCTACCGTGCGGGCAATGGCGCCAAAGTTGCGCACATCGGTGATGCGATCTAAAATCAAGAAAAAAGGTTCACGGCCTTGTTCATAACACTGGTCAATAATGGTTTCCAGGGGCGCATATTGAACAATGGATAAAAGGCAAATAACGCCTTGGTGATTCTTGGAGGATATGCTGTTGAGTTTTTGCTGGGGAATAAATGAGAAGGGGACTCGGTGCGCTTGTGCCGTATTGATTAGCTCACGAATCAGATCGTTGTTTAGCCCTGCTTGAATATAAATTTTTTCTATCTCGCGCCCTGCTTTGATGGCTTCCATCACGGCGCGAGTACCAAATACCATTTCCTTCTTTTCCATTATTGAAATCTTCCTTTTCGCCAAAGATCGACAATACTAAACCAAGTATCGGTAAATCGTTTGTCGCGCAGCAAAACATAATTTTCCGGATCGTAAACGCTGCCGCTTTTGACGAAAGTAAATTTCGTGTTGTTCAGGTTTTTGTAGGTCCAAATTTCATTTCCCGTATTCTTGCTCACCTCATCGGGTAACCCAAAGATTAGGTACAACATACCCCGGTCCGTTTTCCATCCTTCTTTGTAAGAGGAAAAGTAAATGTTAGCCAGTTCGATATTGTGAAAAAAGTTTTTCATAAACGCGCGGGCGCGATCCTTATCTCCTGTAATGTTGAGAATGGTTTTGTCAAATTTAGCTTTCTCGCCCTTGGCATCGGTGAGTTCAGCAAATTCATCGGGTGTAGTCACAAGAATGAGCGGAGGAACAAGTTCATCGATTTTGGTGAACTTCGGAAAATTCTCTTTCACGACACGATACGAAAATCCTCGAGCTGAGGTCGTGTCTTCCTGAAAAAGATACAGCCCTTCTTTCTTAGGCAAGAATTTACCGCCACTCACCACCGTGAAAATCGAATCATGAAAAAAGAACCGTTCAGTACGGCCTTCTTTTTCGGCGAAGGGAGGAAGGGCCGGAGGAAATACCGTGTTGTAATAAGAAACGATAAGGGGTTTGCCATTGGCGCTACGGGCGATGTATTCTTTATTTTTACTCAAATGGTTTTGCGTGATCACACCTTCCGTTGTTTCAATCCAACCATCCACGGGGTAAATGGCTTCAATTTGTTTGAAGTAAGTCCAGCTGCTGCTGCCATTGGTAACATGACCAAGTAGTAGCCAGGGTTTATCGGGAACATCGAAAGAAATAAACCCCCGTTTGTCTTTTCCATTCACGGCAAGGACGGAATCTTTTTCCCTTACCGGAACGCCTTCACGCTCAACAAAAGAATTTCTCGCCTCCCAAGTAATGGTGTATTTTTCTGGGTTTCCATTGCGGGCGACAAGGGTGTAGCGGACCGTAATTTTATTGGCCGCCCTCACCGGACGAATTTGCAACTCCACCTCATTTAAAGGATTGTACCAGTAATTAAAGTTGGTGGCGGCAATAGATTGGCCAAAAGCCAATTTTGAAAATACCAGTAATAAATAAAGGCTGAATAGGGGTCTCATATTTCTATAGTTCACTCTCATTTCAAACGTTAAATCTAGTGATTTGAGTTATTTTTGCCCTACAAAATTTTTCACATGGCGGTTTATACCACCGAGATTGCCTCGGAAATCATTACTTCGGATAATCCGATTCATCAACGGCTGCTTAAGGCGTATGTATTGGCGGCGGCTAAAGTGCATGGCAATTTATTGGAAGTGGGTTGTGGCGAAGGTCGCGGCATAACCTGGCTCCTGTCCAAAGTAGATCAGTTTTCAGCTATTGATAAGATAGGCCAAGTGGTTGAAGGTTTAAAAAAGAAGTTTCCTCAAGGGAATTTTATAAGTGGAAATATTCCTCCTCTGCCCTATGAAGACAGCACGTTTGATTGCGTGGTAAGTTTTCAGGTAATCGAGCATATTGGCGATGATCATCTTTACTTAAAAGAAGTCAGCAGGGTATTAAAACCGGAGGGTCTGGCCTTGATTACTACCCCTAATCGGCCCATGTCGCTTTCTCGGAATCCATGGCATGAACGGGAGTATACAGCCGATGAGTTAAGCACGTTGGCTAAAAAATATTTCAGTCGGGTGGAGATGAACGGCATTACCGGCAATGATAAGGTGATGCAGTATTATGAACGTAATAAAAAATCCGTTGATAAGATAATGCGCTGGGATATTCTTGATTTGCAGCATAAACTTCCTGCGTCGTTCCTGCGCATTCCATATGAATTACTCAACCGACTCAACCGCAATAAACTGAAACAAGCCTCCGATGACCTGGTGGCCAGCATCCACCATGAAGATTATCTTTTGTCAGAGGAGCCAACCAAATCCCTCGATCTTTTTTTGATCGCCAGAAAATAGAACCAATACAGGTCAGCGATTTAATCTCGTTTCTCACCAAGGGGATGCGGGCTATTCATGAAGCTTAAAATTCTACAGGCTCCGAACTATAAAAATGTCATGGACAATTGCAATCAAAAGCTTAATTTGATTTCCGAATCGATGATCATGAAATGGCCAAATAAATGCGTTGGTGTCGCAATGGGTTTCGGGCCATTGCCTCTGACATTATTCTAAAATTATAAACAGATGAATTTGAACATTAATGCTGAAAAGCAAAATACGTTTGATGCCATAGTAGTAGGTTCCGGCATCAGCGGGGGATGGGCGGCAAAAGAGCTTACCGAAAAAGGGCTGAAGACCTTGGTGCTCGAGCGAGGCCGTGACGTGAAGCACGTAACCGATTATCCCACGATGACGAAAGATCCCTGGCAACTTCCCCACGCCAATAAGCTAACCGATGCTGAATTAAAATTCTTTCCAGTCCAGTCACGCACCAATTGGGTAAATCAGGCCAATAAACACTGGTGGGTGAATGATTTAGAAAATCCGTATACAGAAGTTCAACCATTTGATTGGATTAGGGGCTATCATGTCGGGGGTCGCTCGCTGATGTGGGGCAAGCAAACGTATCGCCTTTCTGATCTCGACTTTGAGGCGAACTTAAAAGACGGAATTGGTGTCGACTGGCCTATCCGCTATAAAGATCTGGCTCCTTGGTATGATTATGTAGAATCGTTTATCGGAGTCAGCGGCCAGGCAGAGGGGTTGGCTCACTTACCGGACGGCAAATTTCTGCCACCCATGGAGTTGAATTGTGTAGAGCAAGTTTTTAAAGAAAAAGTGGCCCAGAAATTTGATGGCAGAAAGATTACCATTGGCCGCGTTGCCCATTTAACGGCACCGCTTCCGCACGATCCAAGTCGTGGGGTGTGTCAAAGCCGGAACCTATGTGACCGCGGCTGTCCATATGGGGCCTACTTCAGTAGCAATGCTTCGACGCTGCCCTTTGCAGCAAAGACCGGGAAGATGACGATGCGACCACACTCCATCGTGCATTCGATCATCTACGATGAAAGGAAAGGCAAAGCCATAGGGGTGAAAATCTTGGATGAAAAGACGAAAGAAGAGATTGAATTTTTTGCTAAAGTCATTTTTCTCAACGCGTCAACGCTCGGTAGTACTTTTATTTTATTGAACTCCATTTCCAAGAGGTTTCCTAACGGACTTGGAAATGGGAGTGATCAACTGGGAAGAAATTTAATGGATCATCAATACCGTGCTGGGGCCAATGCCTCGGTGGAGGGTTTTGAAGATAAGTACTATATCGGACGCAGGCCTAACGGGATTTACATACCTCGTTTTAGAAATGTTGGCAACGATACTCGAAAGGATTATGTCCGGGGATTTGGCTATCAGGGCGGAGCGGCGAGGGCAAGTTGGTCGCGTGGGGTTCGAGAAATGGCTTTTGGAGAGGAATTAAAAAATGAGTTGACAACGCCTGGTCCGTGGGGCATTGGTATTACCGGTTTTGGTGAGTGCCTTCCCTATGCCGATAACAAGGTCACGTTAAACAATGAGAAGAGGGATGTACATGGTTTACCAACCTTATCGATTAATGCCGGATGGAAAGCGAATGAAAAAATAATGCGCAAAGACATCATTGTTGCTGCCGCTGAAATGCTGGAGGCCAGTGGATTCAAAAATGTTTCAACATATGATAATGCGGACAACATCGGTTTGGGAATTCATGAGATGGGCACCGCTCGCATGGGTAGGGATCCCAAAACGTCTGTTCTCAACCAATGGAACCAGGTTCATGAAGCGCCAAATGTTTTTGTTACTGATGGTGCGGCCATGACTTCATCGGGATGTCAGAACCCATCCCTTACCTATATGGCACTGACAGCACGGGCTGCAAACCGTGCTGTAGAGGAGTTGAAAAAAGGAATGCTTTAAAAAGAAATTCAAATTACAGTCGTTATGAACCGAAGAGAAGCAATACAAAAAGCAGCTTTAACGCTAGGCTACGCCATTTCATCGGCGACGGCTTTTGGCGTGCTTCACGGCTGCAAGGCCAAACCCGATCTTGTCTACAAGCCGGATTTTTTCACCGATGAGCAGGCACTCACGGTAAGCGAGTTGTCAGAAATCATCTTACCCAGAACGGCTACGCCTGGAGCCAAAGAGGCAGGGGTGCCGGGCTTCATCGACAGCCTTTTGCAAGAAGTT
>Ga0209067_10000819_pt1 | contig 19461 bp, 17 predicted proteins | sample ColStrG_CSR_2013_FD_187199 | JGI IMG/M metagenome (GOLD analysis project Ga0209067, IMG submission 187199) | Freshwater sediment microbial communities in response to fracking from Pennsylvania, USA - Cold Stream Run_MetaG_CSR_2013 (SPAdes)... | ecosystem: Environmental > Aquatic > Freshwater >...
ATATGGATCCCCACCATCGGCCAGGTAGGTCGCCGTCCATTGCCCGCCCGCCTGGGGCGACAATTCGAAAACCGCGCCGAAGAAATTGAGATCGCCAAACGTCGTTTCGTACAGATTGCCAGCCGTATCAAGGATCAATGAGGCAAACGAGTTGGAGCCCACGATTCGGTCAGACAAGCTGAAAAGCACGAACTCGTTCCATTGCCCGTCTCCCTGAGGCGACACCTCGAACACAGTGCCCGAATGATAGGCGCCACCGTAAGCGGTCGTGCCGTAGAGATTGCCGGAAGCGTCGAGGATGACCCCCGCAAAGGGAGACTTTCCGTCCTGATAATTGAAATCATGCAGTATGGTCTCGGTCCACTGCCCGGTCGCGGTCGGCGTCAGCTCAAACACAGTGCCGTTGGAATAAAGGCCGCCCCCAACCGTCGTTCCATAAAGATTGCCGGCCGAATCGAAGACAACGCCCGCAACCGGAGCCTGGCCGTCCCGCGTGTTGCTGAAGTTGTACAGAATGGTCTCTTTCCAACTCCGGCCTGACTTCGGCGTTAATTTGAATACTGTTCCCACCCCGTACGCACCGCCGCTGTTCGTCGTGCCGTAGAGATTGCCTGCCTTATCGAACACAAGAGAACTGTAAGGTTGGGTCCCATCGATTCCATTGGAGTTGAAGCTGTACAACACTTTCTCGGCCCAGCCTCCCGTTGGTTTCGGTTGCAATTCAAACACGGTTCCTTCTGAATAAAGGCCGCCCATCGTCGTCGTACCGTAAAGATTGCCGGCAGCGTCGAAAATGAGCCCACCATAAGGAAGAGAGCCGTCGCCCGCGTTGAAATTGTGCAGGATCGTTTCCCCGGCGGTCGCACTTGCGGTAACCATCAACAGGAGAACAAAAATTGCCACGAGTTGCTTGCAGGTTGAAAACTTGAAGATCGAAAAGAAGATGGAAAAACTGTTGCTTGGCATAGACCGTACCTCATTTAAGCTTGGGCAGAGTTTTTTCTCGCAAAGCAAATTTCAAAAGGACGTTGAAGGTCCCGACGCCGGCCGCCCGAATCAGTCCTAAAGAATGCTGTGGGCCAGAAGCATTGTCAACGTGCAAGAATCTGCATATTGCCCGAGATGCGAGTTGACGGAATTATCGGACCCGGCCCTGAAGAACTTGTCCTGATCCGCGCGGGGGGAACAACGGGATATGGTGGAACGGGACGTTCTGCGCTGGCAAACGCTTTGAGCGGCAAAGTGCAATTTTGAGTGAAATGGGGATTCTGCAACAGCTGGCTGGGACCCTCATGAACACTGACTTCCGGCATCATCGTGCCAGTCATGCCGACAGGTTCGGCATTGTCGAGCCTTTGGCGTCCGTGCCAGTGCGCCACATTGTGGACAGCAGTTCAATACAATCTGGTCTCTGTGGTCATTCAGAATTCTCTTGCCCGTGCGCAAAACAAATGCCTCAAGCCCATCGCGTACCAATAGGAGCACGGTGGGGTCATCAGACAACATTTCTCGCAAATAGTAAACGCTCCCTTTCGCTTCCTCTTGTGCATCCGCATCACTGCGGCCATGGGTAGCTTTTACCGTCCCGGCCAGATGCCAATACGCCCTTCGTTCGTGCTCGGTCATTAGATGGCCGTAGTATCCGATCACGTACTTGGCCTCGTCTGTTTTCATCGGTTCCGCTGTCACGAGTTCTCCATCGGTCCGATTTTACGCGTTCACGTTCCGGTAGTGCAGGAGTCCATAGGCGATTGTTGTCGTTAACAGCCGATTACACTCATTGAGGTTGGCGGGCTGGCCGACCGGGGTCAATGAGTGTAATGGCGATGTTACGCCAGTTGACTCCATACCTTTGCATTGCGGTTCGTAGCGGTCACCGTCCATCAGTGTGACCGAGCTCACTGACATAATGCACTCATTCGGGTGGAATGAGTGGTGTTTCGCCTCTCCTAAGAGCAGTCCCCATCAGCGCGACGCACACAGGCTGTGGCGAGCTAACCCCACAAATACGAGGTGCGTCGTGGAGGGCCTCTTGAATCCGACGCCGATTGCCCTGCCTGTCCTCATAGTATTGGTTGCTCTTTTCGTCCTCACCCTTTCGATCCGCCGACTTCGGAGGCTCTCGCGTTTGCCACATAGGAAGTGGCGTCGAGTAACCGAGCGCCTCGTGCTGTCGGTGGTCATCTTGGTTTGCGCTGCAGCCACGCTGACGACTGTGTACAACACAATTGCGGTGCGTTACTACGAGTCGACTTATGGAGCCCCCGGAAAACTCTACGACGTCGCAGGTTACAGGATGCATCTCTACTGCACTGGCGAGGGTGCTCCTACGCTTGTCCTGGAAGCGGGGCTGGGGGACAGTGCGCTGGGATGGGGCAAAGTGCAGCGGGAGTTGTCGAAAACAACCAGGGTGTGCTCATACGACCGCGCGGGGATGGGCTGGAGTGAACCACGTCCAGGGCCGCGGGATGCGGACCAGATTGCTATTCAACTCCATGCCTTGCTGCAGGAGGCCGGAGTGACGGGGCCGATTGTTCTGATGGGGTTCTCCGCTGCGGGGTTATACATACGGGACTACGCGAGTCACTATCCTCAAAATCTAGTGGGGCTGATTTTTGTCGACGGTTCCACTCCCTTGCAGTGGGAACACGGTTCCCCCGAACTAAGACGCGAACTTGACATCATCCCGACCTACGAATACTACATTCTGTCGGCGGCGTGGGTGCTCGGTGTTCCGCGGCTGATGGGCTTATGTTCCAAGGTCGAGGCAGGCTTCGAGGAACGTGCCGGGCGGATGGAGGCGGAAGGCAATTGTGACAGGTTGGTGGGTGAAATCTGGAGGGAGTTTAAAGGCGCCCGTCAGTCTGGCGACGAGACGATTCACACCGGGCCCTATGCAGACCTGCCGATTTTGATTTTTTCGCAGGATCCGCAAAAGTATCCGGGCTCTGGCACTCCATCACGGCTGGATGTTGAGGGGAGCGTAGTATGGAATCAAATGCAGGAAGACTTGAAGAAGCTTTCCACACACAGCCGGAGAATTATTGCCCGAGGAAGTGGACACGTAATACCCTTCGAAAGGGCTGATCTGTTAAACAAGGAAGTGCCCGTTTTTGTTCGGCAGATTCGAAACGAGGCGCCACAACCGACGGATTACGGCTCGACGAAAACAGAATAAGGATGGGGGCGAACGATCCCCGGGACTGACGACATTTCCAGCCATCCGTTTCAATCACCGCACTCGGATATTCGTAACTGTTGAAATCAGGCCATTACACTCATTGAGAAATCGGGCCGGGGCGGTCCGGTCAATGAGTGTAATGGGGATATTACGCCAATCTGTTCGTCCTGCTCCTCAAAGGGCCTGCAGCGATAGCCCATAAATACGCCTTTGGAAGACTTCTCTTTTCTGATATGGACGGGGTCCGGACAGCGCGGGGCGGACGAAAGCGTCCGCCCCTACATAACCGCATGACCGTCGCCTACGGCGTGATCTTGTAGATGGTGCCGCCGTCGTTGGCTCCGCCGCCGTCCGTGGTGCCGTAGAGGTTGCCGGCGGAATCCATGATGGGGGCACCGAAGGGATTAGCTCCGTCGGAGGGTGAACCGGTGAACTCGTGCAGAATCCTCTCAGTGCCAGCAGCGGTGATTTCGAAGACGACCCCGGCACCGCTCGTGCCGCCGTACAGTGTGGTGCCGTAGAGATTGCCGGCGGAATCGAGCAGGAGTTCGCCATAAGGGTGCTGGCCGTCGCTCGTATTCGGCGTGAAGCTGTGTAGCACAAACTCGTCGCCGTTGGGGCTGAGTTTGAACACGGTACCGACGCGAAATGCCCCACCCACATTCGTCGTGCCGTAAAGGTCCCCATTCTTTGCCAGAACAACTCCGGCATAGGGAGTTTGCCCGTCACTCTTGAGGCCGAAGCTGTGGAGGGTGGTCTCAGTGCCATCGAGGTTGAGGCGGTAGACCGTTCCGTAGCCATAAGCGCCGCCAAATGAGGTGGTGCCGTAGAGGTTGCCGCGAGTATCGGAGACCAGTGCGCCATTGGGATAACCGCCATCTCCATTCGAATTGGTGAAGCTGTGGAGAATGGATTCGGTGCCGTTGGGGGCGATTTTGTAGACCGCCCCGAACTTGGCGGTGCCACCGTTTCCAGTGACGCCATAGAGGTTGCCTTGGCGGTCGAGAACGAGGGGGCCTTCGGGCGTGCGCGCATCCACGCGGCCAAAGGTGTAGAGAATGGTCTCGGTCAGGCTGGGGCTGAGCTTGAAAACAATACCGCCCTGATAGACGCCACCCCCCGTGGTGGTGCCATATATGTTGCCGTTCTTGTCGCGGGTGATCCCGGCATTGGGGCAAATCCCGTCCGCGCCCGTAGAATCCTCGAACGAATGTAGGACGGTTTCCTCTCCGTCGGCGCTGAGCTTGAAAACTGTACCTTCCTCCAGGGCGCCTCCTATGCAGGTCGTGCCGTAGAGATTGCCGGCGGAATCGCGCACGAGCGTACCCATGGGACTGGCGCCGTCGCCGCAATTCTGTTGGACCGAGCAGAAGTTGTAGAGGATGGATTCGGTTTGAGCGGCGGCGGGCAACGAGGCGATCGAAGCCAGCACGGCGATGCAGGCGAGCACGGCCAGAAAGCGATTTGTGGTTTGACGAATAGTGTGGGGAATTGGGGAAGCGGACGTGCCCATAATTTTTCCTCGTCAGAAAAGTGGAATGAATAGCAGTGGGCGTCGACTAGGGGAGACCCGCCGGAGGCAAGCATCTCAAGGGCGGAGCGCAGGTACGCAAAGTCTGCCGGGAGGATTATCTATGGATTCGGGTTTGGGGTCAAGATCGAAGACTTGAGGGTACTGGGTCAGTTTCCTTTTCCACAGGGGGCGGCTATGATTAGCCGCCTACGCCCGTTCCCTAGGCGACTCCCCCAGAGGAAACGCATGACTGCAATTGTGGGCCTACAGTGTACAGACGGAGTGTTACTCCTAGCAGACACCGAAGAGACCATTTCCCAAGAGAGCAAGGGTGAATGCGATAAGCTCTCGCTACTGCAATTACCGCAGGGCCGCGTGCTCATCGGCGGGGCTGGGCTGTCTCACTTCATCGAATACGCTCAGCAAACCATCGAGCGCGATTTCTTGGTCAGCTCCCGCAGTTGGCCGGAAATCCTGGTTGACGCGAATACACTTTTCAGAAAAATCAACCGTGACACGTTAGGCTTCTATAAGGGGTTCGCGTCGGAATTGGTTCCCGAGGGGATCGCTTTATTGACGGCAGTGAATAGCAACGGCCACACGACTCTCTACCGCTGGCAGAACGATTCCGTCGTAGCAGTAGACCCAAGGAAACACGATTCAGTTGGTTGCGGTATTCACCAGACCTACGCTCTGCTGCGAGAAATCAACATCCGAATGGGTGCGGACGCGATGCTGTTTTATGGCGTTAGGGTGATGAAACAAGCCAAGCGCCGCGTCAATGGGGTAGGCGGTAAGACTGAGGCCGTGGTGCTTCATCACGATGGGACGGCGGGATACTTTTCGACTGGGGTTACAACGCAAATCGAAGAACTAATTGCAGAGGTAGACACATTCTCTAGCGGATCATTCCTCTCTCTGATCGCAGACGTTTACAGCAAAGACGAGGAATTTGAGCATCTGCTTTCGCAAGTGGCGGACAAAATCAGAGACTACCGGAAGCGATACAGGCAGTTACGCTTTCGCTAGGACGAAAGCGCCTTAGCCAGTAATTGTTGCTCGATTGTAGAGGCTCGAACCACAGGCTTTGGAAGCAACGCGCACAGTTCCTCAAGAGTCCATACGTGATCGGTCAAACCAGCTTCCATCGCGGGAGTGCAGCGCAGCGTTTGATGCACGCGGCAGAAGTTATAGTGCATGTAATGCAGCGCAACCGAGTGACGGTGATTGTCCACTTTCTTGCTGTGACCGTTCGTGAGTCTGGTAAAGCGGCGCATCTGCATCCGCATCGTTAAATTCTGCCGCTCCACGTAGCTAGTGCTGACATGCTTGGGGTCAGGATCGCCGCTCACAACCTTCAGATCGCAGCCAATGCACTTCGCCGGGGAGTAGCGCCGCGTTTCTTCATCTGACGGAGCACCGTAGATTTTCTGGAGCATGGCATAATCAATATCCGCTCCGAAGGCTTCTTCCACAGCGTCAAGGTAGGCACGATGGCCGTCCGTCGTGATCTGCACGCGATTGCGAATTCGGCTGGCGCAATCTTCCATGAAGTCATGCGCCCATCCGCCATCACGTCCGCCGACTAGGTACGAAACAACTAGCTTGGTGTCCGCGTCAATCCCGATCCACGTCCAAACGTCGCCCCAGCCCTCTTGCTTCTTCGCAACGCTGACATTCTTCGCCTTCGCCCCGACAAAACTCCAAATTTCATCGCACTGGAGACGGCGAACTTTGAGGTTGCGGACGGTGCGGTTATGGTAGCCAGCGCACGCGCAGCCAATGTCAGAGAGCAGCTTTACAACCGTGTTCTTCGCTACTCCGGTCATGCGGACAGTGGCACGAATCGAGCAGCCTTCGATCAGGCAGCTAATCACTCTGGCTTGGGTCTGAGTGTCTAGGCGATTCATATTGACTCTTATACCATTGCCGCTTTAGCATGTCAAGATGTTTGTGTGAAAGTGCCGACCGATTCCATGAGTGCATGAAGCGCCCGGTCAGATGTACCATTCGCTTCGCGTGCTAGAACCTTAGCGTTAGCGCAAAGCCGAAAGAACAGGTGATAGAAGAACATGGCCTCGTCTTCCGAAGCATTCGAGAAGTTCTGGCAGTGGAACAAAGCCAAAACTTGGCTCAATGTGACTGTAGTCGAACGGGGAAAGGCAGCAGACCATTTATTCGCACGAATCGGCGGGGTGGACGAAGAAACGTCGCTTGTGGGAATTGTCGGTAAACAAATGCATTCATGGACTAACTTGGATGTGGGCGAGGCAGAGTTCTCCGTTGAAGACCGGAGAGTGGTTGCAGCGCGTAATGCAGATGAATGGGTGATATTTGAGGAGTCCGAATCGTGAGTTGACATGGGGCAGTCTCCGGCGCTAATGTGCGCTTTAGAGCAGCCACACAAGATCAGAGGGTCACGGCGGGAACCGTGGCCTTTTCTATTTGTGATTAAATCACAGACGGTCAAGGGAGAGACATGAAAACCTTGAATAGCGTTCTGGAGTGGATGCCATTCCCAGCTATATTCTTGTGTGTCGTTGGCGCAATCTGGTACCACAACGCCTACTTGAGCTTGATGGGGCTTATTATCGTTCTAGGGTTGTACCTCTCCAACGCATTCGAGAGAATCAACAAGTTGGAGAAGCGGATAGAAGTGCTGGAGAGCGAGAAAGAGGCTAGCGTTTCCTCCAACGAGCTTTAGCGGCCTTTGCTGCCATCTTCCGGCGCTGTTCCTTGGTCATGGTCTTGAGACGGCGCTTACCGCCGATCTGACCACCCTTGCGGCCTATTGCAGCCATATACTCGGAGAGATTGACGGGCGGGGCTGCTGGCGCTGGTACTTCTTCGCGCTGAGGTGTCTCGCTGGTAGACTGATCTACGATCCACTTGGCAAGCTGGTTCGGATCACGCGGACGTTTGCCCTTGCCGATCATCACGCAAACATCATGCCACAGGCAGCGATGCTAAAGCGAGACTGTGAATATCGAAACTGACCCAGTACCGACTTGAGGGGTAGGTAGCCGCGCGGACGCATTCGTCCGCGGTTGCGCGCAGCGCAATGGGAGCTTATCCGAGTTAGGAGTGGAATTCTTACGCCGGCCACAGTCAGGAAATCAACATTACGGTTCCAGAAAAGCGTTGAATTCCCCGATGAAGAGGGAGGACACAGTCTAGACTTCACTGGGCATTGCTACAAAATTCCCCCTCGCCGCGAACGATTGCCAAACTGACGTAAACAGGCGATTACACTCATTGACCCCTGGAAGGGGGCAGAATCCCGTCAGTGAGTGAAATCGGGATTTCTCGCCAATCTATTCTTTCCGGTTCTGGTTGCCTGCGCCGTGCTTAGTCCCGTCGAGGGGGCAAAGCGTTGGCGGTTCCTTGTTGTCCACGCGATGGGTGACCGGCTTCAGTGTCTTCAGGTAAACAAAGATTCCCGCCAGATCTTCGTCCGTCAGGTTGCGGAGCACTGACCAGGGCATGGTCTTGTTCAGTTCGCGCGCTTGTACTGTACCAGTGCGCATGGCCTTGATGAACGTGGCCTCATCGTAATATGGAATTCCCGAAGGATCCGACGTGAGATTTGAACTTGCGACCGTGCCCCATGCAGTGTGGAATACCTGCCCTCCTGAGAATTCCATTCCCGCGATGGACAAGTGGTGGCTGTCTACCGGCGTGTGGCAATCTCCACAACCGATCAAATTGACCAGAAATCTACCGCGCTTTACCGGATCAGAAACATCGGGCGAGGGGACCGTAGTGGTAAGAGGCTGCGGGTCGTTCTGGATGATGTACTTTACCGGGAAAATAATCTCCGTCTTTGGAAGGGCGTTTCTGACCGCCGGCAGCGATCTCAAATACACGATGACCGAAGCTAAATCTTCGTCCGGCATGTTGCGATAATGGGCAAAGGGCATGATCCCGAAGAGGGCACGACCGTCATAGCCGATGCCCTCGCGAATCGCGCGTGCCAGCATGTCATCAGTCCAATTGCCCGCACCGCTCTCCTTGTCGGGCGTCAGATTCGGCGCAAAGACCTTGCCAGGAAGGTCGGTGTAAGGAAGTAGCTGCCCGGCGCCAGTCATCCCTGGAAGAATCGGGTCATCACGCTTGCTCCAGTCATGCGGTGAATGACAATAGAGGCATCCGATTGAGTTCGCCAAATACTCCCCGCGTTGCAGCCGTGCTGGCGTGACGTCGAAGGTAAGGGCGGTAAGAGGTCTTGAACGCGGACCAAGAAACGCGCGTGGCCCGAGCACTTTTACACCACCCACTCCGATAACAACAAGCAGAACGATTACAACAACCAGCGCGATTCTCAATCTCAAGTTCACGCGAGCCTCCGAATGAAGGGCATCATAATCGCATCCGCAAGGGCAGTGTCAACATCAGGCCAAGCGTCAGTTGTCGCTATCAGGCGATTTCACTCATGATTCGGTTGCCGAGCGAAAAAGAAAAAGGCGACCTCGAAGCAGGTCGCCTTTGTTGTTGCGCTCTAACTATGCAGCCTTAGCTGTCTCCTGAGGTGGACGATAACCAGATTCTCCTGCCTTTCTCATCGCCTGTAGCGCTTCTTCCTGAGACATCAGTGGCGTGGTATGCACGCTCTTGCAAGCACCTCCTCCAGCAAAGGCGATGGCTAGGGCAGCAGCACTCACATTGTCCGGCATCTCTGTTATCGCGACAACGTCATAGTCGCCGAAAGCGAACCATCCGTGCACGAGTTTGCCACCGAGCTTCTCGATCGCTGAGCGTACAATCGCAAGCCTGTCTTGCGGCTGAGCGACAATTGCACTCCACCCTTCGGTGGAATACGCAACCTGGTGTAGGTATTGTGGCATGGGAGCCTCCTGTTTCTTCTGAGCGCGAATGATCCCACCGGCTGAGGATGAAGTCAAGCCACATGGTATCAATGAGTGATATGGCGATGTTACGTCAACAAGCGCATTTCCCCATCCCTTTCACTTTGGTGAGCTTTCGGTAGACGTGTGTAAGAGAACCTGTTGATCTGGACCGAATTGTCGCGGCAGGACCGTGCATGTTCGATAGAGAAGCTCAATTTTGCGATGTCGTCACGCATCCGCGCGGAGCCGCCATTGATCCTCAAAGAAGTGGATTACGGCCTGCTGAAATGTGGGCTGGTAAGGTGTGGAGCTGTGGTCGCCTTCACATTCGCCAGCGCGCGCGGTTGGGATTGCTTTGAGAAGCCCGGCAATCTGCACATTCGCGGCATCTGCCTTCCCATTAAGTATCAGAACCGGTATGTTGATTCGCTGAAGCGCCTCGGCAGGCAGACTCTCCATGAGTGCACCACGAATGACGGCGGCCATCACCTTCGGATCGGTTCCCGTGATCCGAGCCCCTATGAGGTTCGCCGAGGCGAGGTGTCCGGGAACCATTTCCCCCTTTTCCAGAATTTTTGCTCCCTCCTCCAACCACACGCGAGCAGTGATCGGACGAGGTACGGAGTCTGGAACCGGCCAATTCTTTGGAAACTCCATAACATGGTCTTCGATGGCGTAGTCCCCGAACCCGGCGAGAATGGCGGACTTCAACTGGGGTGGATGCAGGAGAAGCAACCTTGCGGCTGTACCGGCTCCCATTGAGAAACCGATCACATCAACGGTGTCGAGACGGAGGTGGTCAATGAGAGATACCACATCTCGGGCCATCGCTGAATTCTCGTAAGATGCTTTCTCTCGCGGTTTATCAGAGGCTCCGAAACCACGCATGTCCGGCAAGATGGTCCGCGCACCTGCCGCCAGTAGTGCCCGGACTAAGCCGGGCCTTCCCTCGATCGGAGGATTGGGAAGCGGAAGGGCTCCGCCAAACACCTCTCTGAACATCTCTTGCCGCCTCTGCGCTAGCGGAAGAATACGCTCGAAATCTCCGAACTGACCAAGCCCATCGAGATACCCTCCATGCAGGAGAATGACGGCCCGGCCTTTACCTTCGTCATGATAGGCGATCTGGATTCCGTCAAAGGATCTGAAAGTGTTCATCGGCGCGTTTACGGGCTTGTCCCTTAGGGATTTTATGACGGCGTTGCGTATTCATCTCGCCAGTTGGCGAAATCAGGCGATTTCACTCATTGACCCCGGAAGGGCCAAATCCCGGTAATGAGTGCTATGGGGATGTTACGCCAGCAAGGTTTCGAGTAGGCAATTAAGCACCGGCTGGGTCTTATCTTGCGGGACCCAATGTCGAGCCCAGTTCGCCATCGTATTGTCGGATGATCCCGTAGCACTCGCAGGCGAAGGCTTCGAGTTTCTTGCGGTTCACGATCCTCACTGCGACACGGGTGTACTCGATGATCCCCCCTTCTTCTGCAAAACACCGGCAGCCACGCTCACTTGGCGGCCTTTGCTGTCGCTGCCGTAAGTAAGAATGACGATGTAACCGCCGCAAGGTTCTGAGTTTTTCAACCAGAGCATAGGGTTTTAGCCGTCCTCAATCGTCTTGTTAACCATTCGCCTCTCTCCTGTTTGCCTGCCAGTACAACCGCGCGTGAAAGTTTTCACTGTTGCTCACACGAGTTGCATCGCTCGAGGTAATTGTCGTATGAAGAAACTATATATTCTCTATAGTTAACAAAGCAAAAGATTGGCTATTACAAGAAATCAAAGACAACCGCATGGAGGAAACACAAAGTGAGAGTAGCAAGTTTTGTATTGATGTTAGGGGTTCTTGCGAGCGCGTTGCCGGCGACCGCCGGCTCTGGAAAAGACATCGTCGATATTGCCGTATCCGATGGCAACTTTAAGACCCTGGTAGCAGCAATCCAAGCTGCCGGACTGGCGGAAACTCTAAAGGGCAAAGGTCCGTTTACCGTGTTTGCGCCAACCGACGAGGCCTTCAACAAACTGCCAGCCGGTACGGTTGAGACGCTCCTGAAACCGGAAAACAAGGAAAAGCTGAGGTTGATTCTTCTCTATCACGTGGTCGCTGGTGATGTTACTGCGGGGAAGGTTGTGAAGATGTCGTCTGCGAAGACTCTCGACGGCCAAGAGCTGAACGTCATGGTCAACGACGGGACGGTAATGGTCAACGACGCCAAGGTCATCAAGACTGACGTTATGGCGTCCAACGGTGTGATCCACGTGATCGACACTGTGCTGATACCCAAGAACTAAGTAATGGAGGGAAAGATGAAAACCTTAGATGTAATCGCAGCAGTGCTTCTAGTAATTGGCGGTCTGAATTGGGGTCTAGTGAGCGTTGCGCACTTCGACCTTGTAGCCGCCATTTTTGGAATGAAATTCGGCGAAACTTCAACCCTCAGCTCGATCGTCTATGCTCTCGTTGGACTGTCGGCGCTGTATCAGGCGGTATCGTTCAAGGGAATCCAACACCGGTGGGGTCAGGCAGTGGCAGCTCGGGCCCGCTAATGCGGTCCAAAACCAAGGAGGGAGAGAAGTGTTTTCTTCTCTCCCGTCCGATCCAAATGTTTTTGTTCTAACGCGAGGTGATTATGAAGTCTTACGCTTTGATTTGCTTTACCGCGCTAGCCCTGGCCGGGGCCGCCCTGGCGCAGAAAGATATGACCGACAGAAGTTTAGGCGCCGTGGATCAGCCTACCGGGTTGCGAACTGTGGTTGGCTGTCTCTCCAAAACGGACAAAACTTATGTCATCACGGGCGGCGCGCCAGGTCCCAAACAATTTCGCATCGTGTCCGGAGACATCGCGTCGCTCAAGGGCAAGATTGGTCATACCATTGAAGTTGTCGGCATTGTCAGTAAGAACGATGCCTTGGCTAATCAGAATGGAATTCACAACGAAGGGACCACTACTGGCGTAGGTTATCTCACCCTCGAGGTTCAGAAAATTAAGCAACTCTACGGGAACTGCAGTGAAGCGGGGAAAGAGTGGGCCGGCGATCACATTTAGCGCGGGCCGGAAGCTGGAGGAGAGCAAGGAAGAGTCATCTCGAACATTTAATGATCGCAAGTCATATAGGGAGTGTGGAGTTGTGCAGGACAATCCGCTGGTCTTGCTGACCGGAGCCACAGGGTACATCGGAGGGCGTCTTCTCCAGGCGCTCGAAGACTCCAGTGTACGGGTTCGTTGTTTGGCTCGACACCCGGAATTTCTGCAGTCGCGGGTCGCCGCCGGCGTCGAAGTTGTGAAAGGCGATTGTCTGGACCAAGCTTCACTTCTGCCCGCTTTGGCTGGAGTTCACACAGCTTATTATCTGGTTCACTCGATGGGCGCCTCAGGAAAATTTGAAGAGGAGGACCGCAAAGCGGCACTTAATTTCGCCATAGTGTCGCGCCAACAAGGCGTACGCCGCATCATTTATTTGGGCGGGCTCGGTGCCCAGGAGCAGGCGCTGTCCGCCCATCTCCGGAGTCGTCAAGAGGTCGCAGATATTCTGCGGTCTTCTGAAGTTCCCACCATCGAATTTCGCGCTTCGATCGTAATCGGTTCCGGAAGTCTTTCTTTTGAAATGATTCGTGCTTTAGTTCAGCGCCTGCCGGTGATGATATGTCCCCGCTGGGTGAACGTAAAAGCCCAGCCGATTGCAGTCGAAGATGTAATCGCTTACTTAATAGATGGACTCGAGTTGCCGGGGGAGCAGAGCTCGATATTCGAGATCGGCGGCTCCGACCAGGTCAGCTACGGTGAAATCATGCAGGAGTACGCGCGGCAATGCGAGCTTCGTCGCTGGATGATCCCGGTTCCAGTCCTTACTCCGCGCCTTTCGAGTTTGTGGTTGGGCCTCGTTACGCCGATTTATGCCCGTGTGGGGCGTAAGCTCGTCGATAGCATGCGCCATCCAACTTTGGTGAGGGACAAATCGGCGCTAGCCGTGTTCAATGTCAAGCCGAAAGGTTTGAAGGAAGCGATTGAGAGAGGGCTTCGAAACGAGGACCGCGAGTTTGCTCTGACCCGCTGGTCAGACGCACTCTCTTCCAGCGGAAAGTCATCGTCTTGGGGTGGCGTGCAATTCGGGACAAGGCTGGTCGACTCCAGGACTGCAGAAGTACCAGTTTCGCCGCATTTAGCTTTTGCTCCAGTCCAGAAGATCGGCGGCGCGAATGGCTGGTACTTCGCAAACATTCTCTGGCGGCTTCGGGGCGCATTGGATCTTCTGGCAGGCGGGGTCGGACTGCGCCGGGGGCGACGGGATCCACACACGCTTGCGGCGGGTGATGCTCTGGATTTCTGGCGAGTCGAGGGCTTTGAGCCGGACCGTCGTCTGAGGCTAGTCGCGGAAATGAAGGTCCCTGGCCGTGCGTGGCTTCAATTCGAGGTTGAACCAAATATCCGAGGATCAGTGATCAGGCAAACCGCGATTTTCGATCCTGCCGGGTTGGGAGGGCTTCTTTACTGGTACGCACTTTATCCCATTCATCGCTGGATTTTTAGCGGAATGCTCCAATCGATTGCTAGTACCGCTGAGCGCTCGGCAAGAATCGGATCGCTCTGAGTTTAGCCAACCCGCAATGAATGCTATCGGGATCTGTCTCCAATTTGAGAAGATTGCCTGTTAGTTTGGCTTGGCCGATTCCGGGCCAATAGCCGAAATCATCGATTTCAGAGCATCTCGGTCCCGTTGAAGCGTCCCAACTATTGCCATTTCGGCATCCTTTCCTTTAATGATGTCCCGGAGCGTCGGCGTGACAACTACATCCGGGGTAAGGCCTTGGTCGGGTTGAGGCGAAAGCGGAAAGTTCCCGATCAGCGGAAGGTCCATCTCGATCTGGGATTTCGGCAGGCGGAAGAAGAAAAAGGCTCCGCCGTTGATCCCGCGTTGGTTACCACCTGTCGGTTGGCCAACGAGTAATCCGAGTTTGTTTTGTTGTACGATTCGTGCGAACTGGAATGTAGCTGAACTGTTGTTCGCATCGACCAGAACAAAAAGCTTTCCATGAAATGGTTTGCCAGCGGGACGGATGACGTCATTGCCGGAGGCAATGTTGTGCTTGACGAATCCGGCTGTAGGATTCTAGCAAGAGTCAAGTCGCCATGGCCGCACTCTGAGCTTGTGATCGCATTGCATTCGCCCACTACGTCCTCGAAACCGGACTGCGGCTCGGACCTCCGGAGAAAAGGCGGGACATTGACGCGACTCCATCCCGAGCAGTCCGTTCTTCGTTGGGCGAATCCGTCGAGGCGCTGCGGTGCATTAGCCAGGCATGTACGAACCCAAAATCGTTCGGTCACGCCCACCACTCGTACTATCAGATCGCCTGTATTCTTTCCTTGCTCAATCAGTCTGAGGCTGCGTTTGCGTGGCTTGAACGCAGCGTTGATACCGGTTTCGCCTGCTGGCCGTTCTTTCTGAAGGACCCCTGCCTGAAAAACCTTCGCCGCCATGCTCAGTTTGAACTCCTGGTGAGTTCTTTACAGGCCAAATGTCCCGACCACCTGGGGTTGCTGTAGCCCAGGTTATCTGCACTCCCAACCTTCAACGACTGTTGCGGCTGGATGGTCGGCTAACCGGAGGCTATCCAGAAACGGGCTTCGAGACCATAACCCCAACCGAAAGGCCATACTAAGCGTCCGCGGCTAGGGAGCGCACGCTCTGAATTTACACCCCGGTGACAATTTCCGGCCGAACGTAACCATATCGTAGTTTGGTGTGGCGCTTGCGAGAGCGGCCGGATTCTTGTGCACCTGGGAGAAGAGACGATGAAGGTCTATTTCAAATTTCCTTGCGACTTCGCGGCGTTGAGGCAGGTGGCTGGGCACTACTTGTCGTTGATTTCGGCTCGTGGCGCTGCCGCCTTTTTGTTTTGCGGGCTGAGCGCGCACGCGGCATTGGCGCAGACGTTCACCTCGTTGGCGAGCTTTAATGGGACCAACGGGGCTAATCCCTTTTATGCGGTGCTGGTGCAAGGATTGGACGGCAACCTGTACGGAACCACCTCGGCGCGGGGAGCGCATGGCAAGGGTACGGTGTTTAGGATTACTCCCGGCGGGAAGGTGACCACGCTCTATAGCTTCTGCGCCAAGAGCAGGTGCGCGGACGGTTCTACACCTTACGGCGGGCTGGCGCTGGGGAGTGACGGCAACTTCTACGGCATGACCTTTACCGGAGGTTCGCTGAACGCGGGAACGATCTACAAGATCACGCCCGCAGGCAAGCTGACCACGATGCACAGCTTCGCCTTCAGCGATGGTTACAATCCGTATGACGCGCTGGTTCTAGGTTCTGACGGGAATTATTACGGGACCACCACGTTCGGTGGCGCGCACCTGGCGGGAAACGTTTTCAAAATGACGCCGCAGGGTGTGGTGACTAATCTTCATAGCTTCAACACTTCGGACGGCTCTGAGCCTGAGGCGGGGCTGATTCAGGGGACCGACGGGAACTTTTATGGGACCACCTACACTGGGGGTGGACCCGGCGGGTATGGAACTGCATTCAAAATTACGTCGGCGGGGGTGTTCACCTCGCTGCACTCTTTCAACGATAACGTTGACGGCGCAGCGGTCGTCCCAGGTCTTGTTGAAGGGAACGATGGGAACTTTTACGGGGCGGCCAGTGGCGGTCCGACGGGCTACGGAACCATCTACAGCATGACGCCCACAGGTACGGTGACGGTGTTGCACAACTTTGACGTAACTGATGGCGATAATGCGAACACGCTGGTTCTGGGTACGGACGGCAGCTTCTACGGGGCCACAATTGGCGGCGGCGCCAACGGCGACGGTGTTGTTTTCCAAATTACTCCCTCGGGAGCGTACACCGTGTTGCACACCTTTACCGGCACTGACGGCGATTTCATCTTTGCCGGGCCGTTGCAGGCCACCGACGGCAATCTGTACGGGACAACGCAGCTCGGAGGGGCGAAGAATGATGGCACGGTGTTCCGGCTGGGAGTCGGGCTGGGTGCGTTTGTGAAGACCGTGCCCGTAGCCGGGAAGGTGGGAGCTAGCGTGAAAATTCTCGGAAGCAGCCTTAAGGGAGCAACGAGCGTTACTTTGAACGGGACGGGTGCTGCGTTTACGGTGGTGTCGGCTACTGAGATCACTACTACAGTACCGGCTGGCGCTACTAGCGGCACGGTGCAAGTGAACACTCCCGGCGGGACGCTTTTGAGTAATGTGGCGTTTCAGGTGCAGTAGCAGTGGCCAGTGGTCAGTGTCTGGCAAAACCTATCTGTGATGTTGGGTAGTGGTGCCGTTTGAAATCCACGGCCAAGCTGCACAGGAGGAAATTGATTGGCCGCAGTGAACAAGACTACCTATGCACCAAACGCCATGTTCCATCGACATCTGGGAAGAGCACTCGATTCGAACGCCCATGGATTGGAATAGTACCCCGCAACTGACTTCCCAGAAGCCGACTTCTGGCCCGGAATAACGGAATAACTTCCGGTTAGCCCGTAATCCGCCCGGAATCTGTGGCAAGCGTCACTGAGGCTTCCAAAATCCCAAAAAGCGAGTGGGACGCTGCGATGAGATTCTGAACGAATCGTCGCAACAGGGATTGAGCCTCGGAATTACTGCAGCTTCGCGTACTCCGCTTTGGCTTGCTTCAGGATGGGAATGTCGGGGTCCGCATCATTCCAGAGCGTGAGGAAATCCTGATAGGCGGATTTCGCTTTGGTCTTATCGCCCGACAGTACGTAAGCCCTGCCCAATTGCAGGTGCGCCAATGCGCCAATTGGATCGCAGATAACGATACCGCGGTGATCGAGAATTTTCTGGAATTCCGCAGCGGCCTCGGCGCCCTGACGTGTGGCCAAGTAGGCTAGGCCACGGACATAGGCTGGGTAGAGAGTACCCGCTCCCAATAGAAATTCAGAGCCGCCCTCAATCGGAGTTCCGCCTTCATAAGAAATACTGGTTTGCAGCAGCTTGATCGCCTTTGAGGGCTGGCTGTGGTTCAACGCCACGAGTGCGCGGATCGTCGGAACATACGTGAATCGGACTATCGTGTCCTCGGGGAAGCGCCTAGAAAGGTCCTCCATCAGTCCCTGAGATCGAGAAGAATCTCCCGAGAGAGCTAGCGCAAAGTCACTTCCATATTCCACATCCCTGCTCTTTGAAAGCTCTACTGAGCCCCCAGCTCTCTGCCTTGCGGCCAATGCATTTCCGAACAGGGCCTCCCGAATCGCGGCGTCTGCTTCGTAAAGTGCCTCGGTATCCCGCCGCTCCGCCTTCCGAGCCAAATCCGCCGCCCGTTGTGACATCTTCCTAGCTTCTTCCAAGTGACCGGAATAGGCCGATACGAAAGCTTCGGCGTTGGACATCCAGTCATCCACGCCAGGTTTTTCCCGAGGCAGAGCGGATTCCCGCTTCATTCCTGTCCTGTCGTTTTTCAAGAAGGCAATGACGTATCGCTGGACATTGAAATCGGGGATATCAAGTTTGCGTTCGGACGCTCGCTGGAGAGTCTTCTCCGCTTCAGCAGTGCGCTCCAGCGCCAAGTAGCCGTCGACAAGAAGGCTGTATCCTATGGAAAAGTCCGGGTCGATACCGAGAGCTATTTTGGCTTCCTCGACGGACTCTTCACGTTTACCGATCGAAGGATAGATTCCCCCTGCCAACAGCGCGTGGGGGAGCCACGCGCGAGGATAAGTTTCCATCCACAACTCGCAGGTCTGCTGCGCCTTCTCCAGGTTTCCCGTGACCTGCAAATCGTAGGTGAGAGAAATAAAGAACCTCTCCTGGTCACTGGCGCGATCCCGCAGTTGATAGGCTCTGCTGGTATTCACTGCAGAAAGGAGCGATTCCCCAATGTCGCCATACATGCGTCCGAGCGCCGCGTAAGCGCTGGCGAAATTCGGGTCAATCTCAATGGCGCGCTTGAAGAAGGGTAATGCGGCCGCAGAGCCCGAAGAAAATGAAACCTGCCAGCCCTGGCTGTAGGCTTTCAAGGCTTCGAGTGATGGCGTCGTGGCTTCGGCGAGCGGAACGTCGTACTTCTTGACCGTGGTGAGTGATTCGCCGACTCGGCTTCTGAACCTCGTGGCAATTTGGCTTAAGGCATTCAGCACGTCTTCTTTTCTCGCCACCTGGACCTGTTCATCCGCAAGAACATCCCCCGTGCGACATTCTTCTGCGCGTAGCCCCAATACATACTGGCTGCCGAGACTTGCAATCGAGCCGTCGAGAACGGCCGCACTTGCAGTTCGCTCGCAGATTTCCCGGGCGATCTCTGGAGTAAGCCGGGCATCGGCTGGCTTGCCCATTAGCTTCAGTACCTGCTGGATGCGCTCCTCGGAGATGAGACTGAGGAAAGGCGACTGCTCCAGTTGCACTGCCAGGCCTTGCCTCATCGTCCCATCAAATACGGCGTCGCCTGTCGTGTTATTGAAGTCGGCCAGGACAATCGTGTCTTTGTCCGTGAGCTTCGGTGCGCGGCGGAGATAAAAATAACCAGCGACTGACAATGCCAGTACCGCCAAGGTCGCAGGAACAATCACTCTCCAGCGCATTCCAATAGCGACCGCCGCTCCAGCACTTGGTACCGGTTTCTGCTGAACTGCAAGAGTCTCTGCGATCTTGGGTGCGCCAACCTCCGCTACCTCGGCGATGAAACGGTAACCTCTACCGGTAACGGTCTGGACAAATCGAGGTTGTTCGGGATCGTCTTTGAGGGCTTGGCGGATTTTCCGGATTGCAGTATTGATTGCGTTATCCGTATCAAGGAAGACGTCCTTGCCCCAAAGCTTTTCAATGATCTCTTCCCGCGTCACTAACTGGCCCCGCCGCTCTACCAGCAGGAACAAGACTTCCATGGGGATTCGTTCCAGCTTCAGCGTGCGGCCGGAGCGTCGCAACTGGTACCCTCGAAGGTCCACTTCG
>Ga0209067_10000822_pt1 | contig 19454 bp, 21 predicted proteins | sample ColStrG_CSR_2013_FD_187199 | JGI IMG/M metagenome (GOLD analysis project Ga0209067, IMG submission 187199) | Freshwater sediment microbial communities in response to fracking from Pennsylvania, USA - Cold Stream Run_MetaG_CSR_2013 (SPAdes)... | ecosystem: Environmental > Aquatic > Freshwater >...
GCGGTTTTGGAGTGCCACATGGGTTCGGGGTCACGCAGGCGTCCGCCGCCCCAGTTGCGCCAGACCAGGTCGAAGTCGTGTTCATCCACGCGCTTGGTGTGGGTGGCACCGGAAACTTTGTCGATGCGGGCCTGGATGCCGACGGCCTTCAAATCCTCCAGATAAATGACGAGGTGAGGCAGGTCCTCACCGGAATGAAGAATCACGAGTTCAAAGGGTTTCCCGTCTTTTTTGAGAACACCGTCAGTGTCCACTTTCCAGCCGGCCTCCTTGAGGAGTTGGCGGGCCTTTTCCGGATTGTAATCGGTAAGAGGAGTGTTGGGCCGGAGATTGTTCGGATAGAGGTCGGGATAATAAGAATTGAGGAGGAAGTACTGGTTGAACATGAGCTTTTGCAGCATGAGTTCGCGGTTGAGCAGATGGGCGAGTGCTTCCCGGACGCGCACATCCTGGAACTGCGGGCGGCGCAGGTTGATGGCGAAGCCCTGGAAGCCCTTGGGGCTCTGGTTGTAGAGGTTCTGGCGCAGCACCCAGTTTTTCTGGACCTGGGGGAAATTGGTTTGCTGCATCCAGATGCGCACGGTGTAGAGGGGATAGGCATCAAAATCCCCGCGCTTGAGAACCTCCAAGGCTTTGGTGCGGTCCTCCATGGAGCGGTACACCAGGTAATCAAAATTGAATTTGTACTGGTTGATGCGGCGGGCCCGGCCCCACCAGTCGGCCCGTCGTTGCAGAATCACGGAACGTCCGTTTTTGACTTCGTAAATGCGGTAGGGACCGCTGACCACGGGGAAATCGAAGTTGATCTGGTTGAAGTCGAGATCCTTCCAGGCGTGTTGGGGCAGGGCGGTGAAACCGCCGGCGGCCCAGAAATTTTTCCAATGGGCCTCGGTGGCGGTGATGCGGACGGTTTTGGCGTCGATGACTTCCGGGCGCTTGAAACGGCTCAGATCGACCCGGAAAATCGAAGTCAGATTTTTCGGGTTCATGATGACGTCGTAATAAAACTGGATGTCCCCGGCGGTGACGGGCTGGCCATCGCTCCATTGGGCGTTGGGATTGATTTTGAAGGTGTAGGTTTTTTTGTCGGGGGAGATTTCCCAACTGTCGGCCAGAATGCCGACCGGCTCGTTTTTCACCGGGTGCATGCCCAGGAGCGGTTCGAACATCATGCCGCTGATTTGCTCGGAGAAAGAGTTGTCGTCGAGCCAGACGTTGAGCGATTTCGGGAACTCGCCGCCCCAGGTGAAATAAGTGCCGCCGTGCAGCGCGGCGGGATTGGCAATGGGATCGGCTTCGCCGGAATTGTCCAGGGTAACGGGCTGATCCACGACGGGCGGGCCGACCTGACGGGCATCATGGGCATGGTGTTGGCAGGCCACAGGCAGGGTCAAAAGCAGTAGCCAGACGAGGCCGGCTGGTTTGGGGCAGCGCATGGGAAGAGGATAACGAGATGTGCTTTGAAGGCCACCAGAAATTCAGGTGGTGGAGGCGTGGTGCGGGGCACGGGTGAGGGTGACGAGGAGCAGACTCCACGCCCCCTGGGCGGCGAGGCAGACGGGAAATTGCAGGCCGACGGGGAGGCAATAGATGCAGGTGATGAGGGGAATCCAGAAAATCCAGTTGGCCACGACGACGGCGGGTATGCGTTCGGTCAGGAGCGGCAGGTTGATCCGCCGCCAGGTGCGGGCAAAGCTGAGATTTTCCTCCTCCCAAAGAAACCAGAGTACGGCGTAAGGAGCGCACCAAAAGGCGCTGTAGATGAATTGATCGACCAGAACTTTTTTGAGGATGGTGAGCGGCAGGGTGTTGTCGCCGAAAATCCAGGCCTGCAGCAGATAAAAACGGTCCACCAAAAAACCGCCCAGGGCGAAGAAACCGCAGAGTACGAGCAGATGGCGGAAGTAGGCACGGTTGGGGACGGGCCTGGGGCCGGTGAGGCATTTGGCCAGTTCAGGCAAAATCACGGCGGCGAGGATGCAGGAGAGGGAGGCCCAGGCGGGGTTGGATTGTTTCTTCCACTCCGCGATGCTTTGGCAAACGGCGCGGAAGGAGGTGAGGGAATAGTAGGCCAGGACCAGCAGGAGTCCGCCGCCCTGGATAAGGAGAATGGGCCGGATATTGGCAAGTGTGGAGCGCCAGACCGGCCGCACGGCTCGGGCAAGGGAATGATGAAAATCGCCCACAGACCTAGGCTTCGAAGGAAGTGCCGCAGCCGCAGGTTTGTTTGGCATTGGGATTGCGGATGCGGAAGCCGGTGCTGGTGAGGCTGTCCTCGTAGTCGATCACGGAATCGCGGATGAGGGCGAGGCTTTCCGGGTCCACGAAGATTTTGGCTTCTTCGGATTCCACGACGGTGTCTTCCGGTGCCACCTGGTCGATTTTCATGGAATACTGACGACCGGAACAGCCTCCCTTTTCGATGAAAATGCGCAGGCCGCGGGGCGCTCCGCCAGCTTCCGCCACCAAATGGCGGATTTGCGAGGCGGCCTGGGAAGTGATTTCCAGCATCATGGGAATAAGACCTGTCGGGGTCTGTTTGTCAAACGGGCTCAGGCGCGGCTGAGATATTTGCCGGTGCGGGAATCGATGCGTATGGTTTCGCCTTCCTTGATGAAAAGGGGCACCTGGACTTGCAACCCAGTGGCCACGGTGGCGGCTTTCATGACGTTGTTGGCGGAGTCGCCTTTGACGCCCTCGGGGGAATCGGTGATCTTGAGTTCGACGACGGGAGGGAGTTCGACTTCGACAGCCTTGCCTTCCACGAAGGTGATGGTGACCTGAAGGTTTTCGGTGAGATAGTTTTTGGCATCGCCGACGAGATCCGGTTGCAGGGTCAGGTTGTCGTAGGTCTCCGGGTTCATGAAGGTGTAGCCGGTCTGGTCCTTGTAGCTGTAATCCCATTTTTCGGTCGTGACGTTGACGGTTTCGACAGTGGCGGTGGAGCTGAACCGCTCGTCGAAGGAGCGACCGTTGGAGATGGAGCGGAGGGTGGCCTGCACGAAGGCGCGGAGGTTGCCCGGGGTGCGGTGTTGCGTTTCCATGACGATACAAACGTCACTTTTCCATTTGATGGCAATGCCCTTCTTCAAGTCTTTGGCGATCATATTTCTTTCCTTTAGGTGTGGATTACAAAAGTTTCAGCTTAGTGAGATCCTGGACATCGATCAAGCCCACAGGTTTGTGTTTTTTGTCGATCACGACCAGGTCCTCGATGCGGTGGTTTTCGAAAATATTGAGCACTTCGGCAGCCAGTTTGTCCGAACGGACGCAGATGGGGTCGCAGGTCATGACTTCGCCGAGCGGCCGGTGGCCGATGTCGCGGTTTTGTTGGTAGCTGCGCACGAAGTCGCCGTGGGTGTAGATGCCCGCCAACTGGCCGGTGCGGTTGACCACGATGGTGGCGCCGCAGCGTTTGGCGGTCATCTCCGTGAGGCAGGTGTTGACCTTGTCGCTGGTCTTCAGCAGTACGACCCGGTCCAGCGGACGCATGATGTCGGCCACTTCGAGGAGCAGGTTGCGTCCGATGGTACCGCCGGGGTGGAAGCGGGCGAAGTCCTCCTTTTTGAAGCCGCGGGCCTCGAGAATCGCCATGGCCAGGCAGTCGCCCAGCACCAGCATGGTGGTGGTGCTGGAGGTGGGGGCGAGGTTGAGGGGGCAGGCCTCGCGGTCCACTGTGACATCGAGAAAAACATCGGCATTGGCGGCGAGGGTGGACTGGGCGTTGCCGCTGAGGGCGATGAGCGTGATGCCTTCCCGTTTAAGGGCGGGCAGAATACGGATCAGCTCCTCGGTTTCGCCGCTGTAACTGAGGGCCAGGACAACATCGCCCTTGGAAACGAGGCCGAGGTCGCCGTGGACGGCGTTGAGAGCGTTGAGCACGATGGCAGGAGCGCCGGTGCTGGTGAGGGTGGCGGCTATTTTATCGCCGATATGACCGGATTTACCGACGCCGATGACGATGATTTTATTGCGGCGGCGCAGGGCTTCGACGGTGAGAGCCACGGATTTGTTGAAGTCGCCGTTGAGACGTTTCTTCAATTTGCTGAGGGCGGCGATCTCGATTTCGATGACGCGGCGGGCACGTTGCAAGTAGTTCACTGCAATAGAATTAAGCGGACGGGCTGCTGCGTCAATGGTTTTATCCACCAAAGCCGGTTGCCATCGGCACGTACTCCCGCAATAATAAGGGTGGGCACGGCGATGAATTTTCTGAAAATCAGCGAGGGCTTGAACCGTTTTTTGTACCGCAAGGAAGTGGTGCGGCTGACGCGGCAGGACATCGAACTGGCCCGGACTTGGACCAAGCAATTGATCCGGGACTCGCATCCGCGCTGGTCGGAGGAGCAGGTGGAGGATTATTATATGAAGCTGGACCAGATCCGTCCCGTGGCGGTGGACCAGTGGAGCCGCCGCATGGGGGGCGACGGCACAATCTGATCCGGCGACCTGGGTTGGCCGCCGGGTTGTGTCAAAAAATCAACTACCTTGGGCGGCCGGGCTCGTCAATTGCTGCTTGATCATTTGCTCGGCAGGATTGGTGATGTGGATTTCCACCTTGGCTTCCTTGCGGAGTTGTTCGATGACTTTGCGTGCGGCATCGACCCGGCGTTCCACTTGCAGGGAGTTGAGGATTCGATCGCGCACTTCCTCATAGCTGACGGTGCGGGGTTCGCTGCGGTTGACCAACTGGATGATGTGAAAGCCGCTGCTGCTCTGGAAGGCGGGGGTGATGCCGCCGGGTTTGAGACCTTGCAGTGCCTTTTGGAATTCGGGAGTCAACTGATTGGGAGAGAGCGGGGGCAGTTCTCCGCCGCGGTTGCGGCTGGCGGTGTCCTCGCTGGTTTCAGAGGCGACTTTGGCGAAGTCTTCACCGGCGGCGAGGCGTTTGTGGATGGCCTCGGCAGCGGCGGCCTTGGCCTGTTTGTCAGCAGCGGTGGCCGTGGCGGGCAGAGCCAGATAAATGTGGCGGAGATTCAGACGTGTATCGAGGTTCCACATTTGCGCATTCTTTTTATAGAAATCCTGGGCTTCCTGTTCAGTGGCGGGGGCCGGGATGGCTTTTTCCTGCTGCATGAGCAATTCCAGGGTGATCTGGCGGGAGATTTCACCCCGCAGATCATCTTCCGTCAGACTCGCCTGGGTCAGGCTGGCCTTGTAGGCCGCATCGTTGGGGAAGCGCTTTTTAATGACGGCGAGCTGATCGTCAATTTTGCTTTTGATCTGACCGTCCGCGGAGGAGCCGATTTTGCGCAGAATGATTTTTTCATTCACCATTTCATTGAGCACCTGCCAGTCGAGCATCTGGCGTTGCACGTCCTGCAGATCCTCAATTTTTCCGCCGAAGCGGACGGCCGCCTTGCTGGAGGCTGTATTGAGATCGGCGCGGGTGATTTTACCACCATCAAAAGTGGCCACGGCAAAACGCGGGCTTTTGGGATCTTTGGAAGAGCAGGCGGCCAGCAAAAGCAGGCATGTACCAAGGGAGATAAGTCGTTTCATCCGCAACACCATGTGAGGAAGCGGGAACCTTGGCAAGCCAGATTCAGCGGTTTGTGCCAATGAATTATCGGAGGGAGGGGCGGGCGCGGCAGCCCTTCAGGCGTCGGCCAACTCGCGGCTGCGTTGGGCGGCGGCGGCAAGGGTCTGGTGCAGCAGCGCTTCCAGATTTCCGGATTGCAGTATATTCAGGCCCGCTTCGGTGGTGCCGCCTTTGCTGCGCACCTGTGCGATGAGTTGTTGCGGTGTCATGCCGGATTCCTGCAGCAGGCGGGCGGTGCCGAGCATGGTTTGCAGGGCCAGTGGCCCGGCGACGCCGGGTTCGAGACCGAGCGTCACGGCGGACTGGATGAGGTGATCCAGGATCAAGGCCAGGAAAGCCGGCCCGGATCCGCTCAGGGCCGTGACCGCATCGAGCTGTGTTTCGGATACCGCAATGATGAGACCGTTGGAGCCGAACAGGGATTCGACGGTGCGGCGGTGGGCTGTCGTCAGGGCGTTGTTGCCACAATAAGCGGTGGCACCGGCCCCGACCATGAGGGGTGTATTCGGCATGGCACGCACGATGGGGCGGCCCAGGCCGAGTCCGGCTTCAAGCGTTTTCAAGGGAATGCCGGCGGCGACGGAAATAATGAGGGCTTCGTGAGGGGCGCGGGCGATCTCTGGAAGCAGGGCTTGGATTTGGGCGGGTTTCACGGCGATCAATACGACAGAGGCATGGGCGACTGCCTCTGGAATGCTGTCGGACCATTGCAATTTCCCGCCCTGATCCAGGGCCAGAAACGCCTCGCGGGTGGCCTGGCTGCGTCCAGTGCCGGTGATGATCCCGGGGGTGGAGTCCTTGTTTTGCAGAAGGCCTTGGACAATGGCGCGGGCCATTTTTCCGGCCCCGATGACAGCGAGTGGCATGGGGTATGGTAGAATTTCGGCGGCGCGGGTCCAAGATCATTTTTCGGAATCAGTCCTCAGTTTCAAAATCAGTGACGATAGTGCCGGAATGACAGTGCCAGGCCAGGGTGGACCAGCACCCGGCCACGAACACAAAATAACCGGATAGTGCCGGCATGAAGACAAGCAGGGCGGCGGCGGCCAGCAGACAGGACAGGCCCAGTCCGGCGGAGATGTAGGGGAGATGACTCTTATGCATAAACGGGCTTGCTCCGGAGGAAGCGGGCGATTTCGAGTCGTGTTTTCAGGCCCAGCAGCGGGTTGGACCTGCGCTTGGCGAAGGTCCAGTCCTGCTCCTGCGGGCGGTCGCAGTGCAGGCAGCGCTGCTGGTTGGCGTCCCAGTCAGCTCCGTTGGTGTCCTCGTGGCAGTGGCGGCAATGGATCAGATCAGTCATGAGATACTCCTTTTGTTGTTGAACCCATCCTGCCATCCGGGGTAGGACATTTGTTGTCCTATGGCAGAAAAAAGTTCAAAAAAGTTTTCCCGCCCGCCCTTGAGCCGGATGATGCGTCTGCATGAGGAGTTGCGGGAGGGGCGTTTTCCCAACTGCCGCCGTCTGGGGAGGGAGTTGGAAGTGGCACCCAAAACCATCCAGCGCGACATTGATTTCATGCGGGATCAACTGGGTCTGCCGCTGGCCTATGATGCGGAACGGTACGGCTATTATTATACGGAGCCCGTCTCGGCGTTTCCCAGTGTGCAGGTTTCCGAGGGGGAACTGGTGGCCCTGCTGGTGGCGCAAAAAGCACTGGGCCAGTACCGGGGCACGGTCTTTGAGAAGCCGCTGGCCTCGGCCTTCCGCAAGCTGGCAGACAGTTTGCCGGAGGAGGTCTCGCTGGCTTCGGGAAGCTGGGAGGGACTTTTTTCCTTCAAGTCGCTCGGGGCGCCGGTGGCGGATCTGGAGTTGTTTTCCCTGCTCAGTGGTGCGGTGCGGCGTTGCTGCGGGGTGCGGTTTGAGTACCGGAAGCTGCGCGGCGAGGCGTTTGAGGAAAGGCGGGTGCGCCCGTACCATCTGACCTGTGTGGACAATCAGTGGTATCTCTTCGGCTTTGACGAGGAGCGGGCCGGCTTGCGGACTTTTGCCCTGCCGCGCATGAAAAATTTGCGTGCGGACGGACCGCCGTTTGAGCGGCCGAAGGATTTTTCACCGTCTGATTATTTATCGGACAGCTTTGGCATTTTCAGCGGGCGCGGGCGTCAGGAGGTTGGCGTGCGTTTTGATTCCTTTGCCGGTCGCCTGGTGCGGGAGCGGGTCTGGCACCGCTCGCAGAAGCTGAAGGATCTGCGGGGGGGCGGATTGGAACTCAGCATGACCCTGGGCAGCCTGCCGGAAGTGGAGCGTTGGGTGCTGAGCTGGGGTCGACACGCGCAGGTGTTGCGTCCGGCGGCATTGCGCGAGAGTGTGGCGGCGGCGGTGGCGGAGATGGCGGCAACCTATGGCCCGGGTCCACTCAAGGCTGCGCGGCGAAGGAAAGCCCGCGGGAAGGGATGAAAACCGTGGCCATGCCGGCTTTGGCGGCCCCGTCGATGCCGACCTGGCCGTCCTCGAACACAAGGCATTTTTCCGGCGGCACACCCATTTTCAGGGCGGCGAGCAGGAACATGTCGGGGGCGGGCTTGCCGTGCAACACATCGGCCGGTGTGATGATGGTGGGGAAAAGTCCGGCCAGTCCGATCAATTCCAGAGTACGGACGACGACGCGCCGGTAGCCCCCGGAAACCACGGCCACCGGGTGGGTGCTGGCAAAGCGGCGGGCCAGGGCGACCACGGGCCCGATGGGATGGACCTCGTCGAGCAGTTCCAGAAACAGGGCTTCCTTGCGATGGGCGACGGTTTCGGGATCGAGGTTGCTCTGGTAGCGTTCATTGAGCAGGGCGACGATTTTTTCACTGGCCACCCCGCCGAGCTGGTAAAAAAGATCCTCGGGAAATTCGAAGGGGGCGTGCAGGGATTTCAAGGATTCGTTCCAAGCCTTGAAATGCACCGGCATGGTGTCGGCCAGCGTGCCGTCGCAGTCGAAAATATAGCCGGCGAAATCGCCTTGGGGAATTTCCAGATTCATGCGTTCAGAAAATAGCGTGGTCCGGGGCAAAGCCAAGCGCTGATATTACGAGCAGAAGACTTGCTTATGGAGTAAATCTCCATATTTTGAAGCCAGAGGATATTTTCCGGTATTCATGGCTCAGGCTCAAAAACTTCAGGATCTCGTGCCCAACGCCCAGTTGGGTCATTACACCATCTTGGAACACGTGGCGGAAGGCGGGATGGGTCATGTGTTCCGGGGATTCGAGGTCAGCCTGTCGCGCGAGGTGGCGATCAAGATTTTAAAGTTTGAATTTGTCGAGGACCCGGAAAAATTGAAGGCCTTTGATGCGGAGGCGCAGAGCATTGCCGCCCTCCGGCATCCGAATATTGTCCCCATCTATTTTGTCGGGCATCAGGGCGAACTTTATTATTTTGTCATGCCCTTTGTGAGCGGTTCGACGCTGGACGATTGGGTGGAGGGGGCGGTCAAGATGACCACCGAGCAGGCCATCTGGGTGATGAGTCAGGCGATTGATGCGCTGGATTGGGCCTACCAGCACAAGATCATTCATCTGGACATCAAGCCTTCAAACTTTCTCGTGGACGGCAACGGGGCCATCCTGCTGACGGATTTCGGATTGGCGCGCAGTCTGAGCGGGGCGGGGCCTCTGGACGAAAGCGGGGATTGTTTCGGGACGCCGGCCTACATGTGTCCGGAGCAGATCATGCAGCATCCCACCGATCAGCGCAGTGACATCTATTCCTTGGGGGCGACGATGTATCACCTGATGACGGCCGAATTTTTGTATGATAGTGAGTCGGTGAGCGGGCTGGTGCGGGCGCATTTGGAAAGACCGTTTCCGTTTGAGGCGGGTGCGGCGGCGGGATTGACGCCTGGCTGGCTGGCGCTGCTGGATAAAATGACCCGGAAAGATCCGGCGCAGCGTTTTCAGGACTACCATGAATTGAGTCAGGCTCTGCACAATGTCAACCGCCTGGTGCCACAACGACAGGCGCAACCGCATGAAGAGAACGCCGGTAAATTTTTGACGCCGGTGCATGGACCGCAGCCCGCCGAGCATGCCTACGGTCTGCTGGGATCACGGTTTGCGTTGTGGGCTAACAGTACTCTCGACGAGGATTCGCGAAGACCCCGGGAGGACGTGATCAACTCCATTGAAAAGCCCCGCCACCCGTTGCGGGTCACGGGTCTGGTCAAGCCGATGCAGGATATTGGCCGGGGGGCCATGACGGAAATTGAGGATCTGGCCGAAGCCATGGCGATGCTGCCGGAAGCGGAGTCGTTTTTGAAGCAACTGGCGGAGAGTCCATTTTCCATCACCCAGAAGGAAGTCAACAACCGGCGCAAAGTCATTCGAGCGGTCGGCCTGGAATTGTCCTCCGGCATTTTGCTGACCTGTCTCATGTTGCGTCAGGCGCAGGAGCTGTTGAATGTGGAGTTCAACTGGCAGCAGCTCTGGCAGCACAGTGTGGCTACCGGGGTGGCGGCGCGCTATTTGATGGATGTGATTTCCGGCGATTATATACCCGGCAAGGGGTGGGCGGAAGATGCGGGCGGGGGTGGTTTTTCCGGCTTGATGAAGCGCCATTTGTACAAGGCCCGGACCGAGGTTTTTTATTGCGGAGTGATGCATGACGTCGGAAAAATCGTTCTCGGGGAAGTGGCGGCCTATCCTTATTACTGCGCGTTGCGCACGGCGATCGATCAGGCGGTGCCACTCAATGAGCGTGAAAGAGCCTTGATGGGAGTGGACCATCACGAGGCGGCGGAGCGCTGGATGGTGCGAAACGGATTTGACCCCTTGGTAAGACAGGTGGCGCAGGTACACTCGAATACCTCGCGCAAGTTCGGCCTGGTCGTATCGGCGGTTTTATTGGCCAACAAGATGGTGAAGATTTACGGCATCGGTTACAGTGGCAATCCGGTCATCGCAACCCGGGATTTGTGGAAGACGCTGGCGTGGTCGGAACTGCAGTCGGCCTGTAAAAATCCCGCCATCACGCCCGCCCTGATGGAAGAGCATTTTCTGCCCCTGGTGGCCTGCATTCCAGCCTTGGAAGCTCCGCCGTTGGCCTGATCCCGCAGGATTCGCTTTGCAATCGTCCAGTTTTGCGTTCCAATATCGCGATGCAAGTCACCCTCACACGTGAATTCACCTTTGATGCAGCCCAGGCGCTGGAGATTTTCCCGGAAGGCCACAAGTGCCGCCGTTTGCACGGACACACCTTCCGCCTGCAAGTCACGGTCCGGGGCGAAATTGACCCCAAGACCGGACTCTTGTATGACCACGCCATCATCAAGGAAATCATGCAGCCGCTGTTGGAACAGTTGGATCACAGTTATCTGAATGAGATTCCCGGACTGGAAAATCCCACCCTGGAATTGCTTTGTGTCTGGCTCTGGGATCGGTTGAAGGGAAAATTGCCCGGCTTGCATGAGGTGGCCCTGTGGGAGACGCCGGGAGCCTGGTGCCGCTACGCCGGTCAGTAATTTTTTATTTTGCCATGAAAACATTCGCCACACTCACCCTGATTGGCCGCGACAAATCAGGGGTGATCGCCGCCGTGACCCAGTTTCTATTCGACTGCCAAGCCAACATTGAAGCGTTGGAGGAACAGGTGTCACGGGGCCAGTTCAGCATGACCCTGCAGGCCTCCTGGCCGAGCAAGGGTTTTCAGGAAAAACCGGTCCGCGAGGGTCTGGCCCGGCTGGCGGCCCGGTTGAGCATGGAATTGAAGGTGCATTTCGCGCCCCAGCGCACCCTTCAGCGCATGGCGCTTTTTGTCACCCGTGAACCCCATGTGCTGCGCTCAGTTTTGCAGGCGGCCCAAGCCGGGAAGATCAAAGCCCAGCCGGCGTTGATACTGGGCAACCGCCATGATTTGAAACCGGTGGCCGCCGAGCATGGGATTCCCTTCCGTCATGTGGATTTCAATGAACGGGCTGCCGCGGAACGCAAGACGCTGCAAATCCTGGAGGAACAGCAGATTGATTTCATTGTCCTGGCCCGCTTCATGAAAATTCTGTCGCCCAATTTTGTCTGGCGCTGGAAAAACAAGATCATCAACATTCATCCCTCCCTCCTGCCCGCCTTTCCCGGGGCCTCGGCCTACCGCCAGGCTTATGAAAAGGGTGTGAAGATTGTGGGGGTGACCGCCCATTTTGTGACGCCCGACCTTGATCAGGGGCCCATCATCTGGCAGGAGGCTTTCCAGACCAAACCGGAGGAATCACTGGAATCCATTGTGCGGCGCGGTCAGGCCGGGGAAAGCAAATGCCTGGTCAAGGCCATCCGTATCTTTTTGGAAAAGAGATTGGATGTGCACTGGGGCCGGGTTTACGGAGTATAAGTAATCATGAAACGTATTGTTCGAATCCTTTGGATGCTGCTGCTGGCCGCGGTGGCGGGAGCCCTTTTCGGGCGTCATTATCTGCCGGTGGTGGTGGAAGGGCCCGTTCAGTCCGAGTATCTCTCGTTGAAATCCGAGAATGTATTGTTGAAAAAAATGCTCGGTCAGGTGGAGGGCGATGTGGTGGTGCTGGGTCCGGCCGGGGAATCGAAGACTTCCGGCCGGCTGGTCTGGGATAAAATCCTGCAGGGCGGTTTTTTGTATTTGTCCGGACTGCCGGAGGCCGTTCCCGGGAATATCACGCTCTGGGTGGGCGAAGATGCAAAGCAACTGGTTTCCTGCGGTGAATTTGCCATTGAAGACGGCAGGATACAATCGGCCTACCGCGCGGCCCGGCCCGTGTTTCATCCCCATGTTTTTGTACTGACGCAGGGCGGGCAGGACGGACCGGTGCTGGCCCGGGGCTCGTTATAAGGGTTCATGGCCACCTCCGCCCAGGAACACCCCCGCTACCTCCGGCTGGTTGAGGAAATCCGCAATCATGATGTTGCTTATTACGTGCGGGCGATGCCATCCATTTCGGATGCCGCCTACGACCGGCTCTATCGCGAGCTGAGGGATCTGGAGGAAAAGCATCCCGACTGGATAGTGCCGGATTCCCCCACCCGCAAAGTGGGCGGAGCCCCGCTCTTGGAATTCAGTCAGATCCGTCACCGCGTGCCCATGCAGAGCCTGGACAACACCTATTCACGCGGGGAATTGGCCGAATTTCTGGATCGCATCCACCGTCAGTTGGGACGGGTGGATCTGGATTTTGTGGTGGAACCGAAAGTGGATGGTGTGGCGGTCAGCCTGCGCTACGAAAAGGGGGTGTTGGTGCATGGGGCGACACGCGGAGATGGTACGACGGGTGACGACATCACGGTGAATTTGAAAACATTGCGGCAACTGCCCCTGCAACTGGCCGACGCACCGGAGGTTTTGGAACTGCGTGGCGAGGTGTACATGACACATGCCGGGTTCGCGCGTCTGAACAGCGAGCGTGAAAAAACCGGGCAGATGCTCTTCGCCAACGCCCGCAACGCCACGGCTGGAACGCTGAAACTTCTGGACTCGCGCGAAGTGGCCCGGCGTCCGCTCTCGATTGTGTTGTACGGAGCCGGTGAAGTGGTTGGGCTGCCGCTGAAAAGCCAGCAGGATGTGCTGGCCTATTTGAAGGCGAAAGAATTTCCCGGTCCGGAGTGGCACGCCTGCTGCCGCAGCGCGGAGGAGATTCAGGGAGCGGTGGATGAGTTGGACCGGCTGCGGGTTGGATTTTCCTATCCCACCGATGGCGCGGTGGTGAAGCTGGACCGGTTTTCGTGGCGCGAGGAACTGGGTTCGACGGCCAAGGCCCCGCGTTGGGCCATTGCCTACAAATATGCGCCGGAGCAGGCGGAGACCGTGCTCCAGGCCGTGACCTTTCAGGTGGGCCGCACGGGGGTGATCACGCCGGTGGCGGAATTGGAGCCGGTGCAGTTGAGCGGCACCAAAGTGAGCCGGGCCACCCTGCATAATTTTCAGGAAATCAAACGCAAGGACATCCGTCTGGGTGACTGGGTGCGGGTGGAGAAGGCGGGGGAAATCATTCCCGCGGTGGTCGGGGTCAACCTCAGGAAAAGACCCGCCCAGGCGGTGGAGATTGAGGCTCCGGAAGTCTGTCCCTGTCCGCTGCAAAGCCGGGATTTGGGCTGGGAGGGCGTTTTCTACAAATGCAGCAATCCCTCCTGTCCGGAACAGATTCAGCGGCGCCTGCTGCACTTTGCCCATCGCGGCGCCATGGACATTGATGGCTTGGGGGACGCGGTGGTGGAGCAGTTGGTGGTGCGCGGACTGGTGCAGGAGATTGACGGCATTTATCGTTTGGACGAGACCACATTGGCCGGATTGGAGCGTCTGGGCGAAAAATCGGCCCGCAACCTGTTGGAAGGCATTGCCGCCAGCAAAAACAGACCGCTCTGGCGCTTGATTTTCGGGTTGGGCATCACCCATGTCGGCACCGGATTGGCGCGGCAGTTGGAAAAATCCTTTCCCTCCCTGGAGGCTCTGGCGCAGGCCGATCTGGAGCGGCTGCAACATGTGCCGGAGGTGGGGGAGGTGGTGGCCCGCAGCATCGTGGCTTATTTTGCCCTGCCCGAGACAGATCGTCTGCTCAAGGCCCTGCGGGCCCAGGGATTGAATTTCACGGCGGAAAAATTGGCGCCGGTCGGTACGACTCTGCAGGGCAAAAGCTTTGTCATCACCGGCAGACTTTCCAAGTCGCGGGCCGAATTTGAAAACCGCATCCGCGGACTGGGCGGCGAGATTTCAAGCAGTGTGGGAAAAAAGACCTCCTATGTATTGGCGGGCGAGGAAGCCGGTTCCAAGCTGGATAAGGCCCGCAGTCTGGGAGTGGCAGTGTTGACCGAGGAGGACTTTGAAAAACTTGCGCAGGCTGGCGACGGGGGCTAGAACGGATGGGTCATGCGTTTTAATTTGTTGCTTCTACCGGCCTGTGCGGTGATCTGGGTCGCTCCCGGATGGCTTTGTGCCCAGGATCCAGGTGCGGCGCAGGATGCGCTGATTGAGCGGCAGAAAATTCTCAAGGCGGCGGACCAGATTGATCTGCTGGAACAGCAAAACGGCAGCCTGCAACAGGATGTGGCCCAGATGAAGGAGCGCCTCCGCAAGCTGGAGGATGAGAATGTTGCCTTGAAAAAGGCTGTGGCCGACAACGAACAGGCGCGGTTGCACGACCGGGAAGTGTTGCTCAAGGATGTCTCCCGGATTGTAGCCACCAGTTCCAAGGGGGAAAAGCCGCGTCCGGCACCGGAAAAGGAGGCAACGGGCACGACCACAGGCAGGCAGGAAGGCATCGAGCATGTGGTGGAACCGGGGGAGACGGTCTGGGCCATTGCCAAGGCCTGCCGGGACAGCGGGCTCAAGGTCACGTCCGAGGATATTTTGAAAGCAAATAACCTGACCAAGAATGACAGCCTCAAAGTGGGGCAGAAACTTTTTATTCCCAAACTCTGATTTATGAATGAAAAACTGAAAGTACGCCTGCGCAAACCGGGCGATGATGAGATTTACGGGCCGATGGATCTGGAGGAACTCAAACATCTGGCCAACACCGCCTATCTCGCACCCGAGGACAAGATCGCTTTTGGTGACAGTGAGGACTGGAAATTCGCCCACGAATGTGAGGATCTCGGGATGTTCTGGATCATTGAGGGGGAAAACGGTTCCGGTTACGGACCGACCTCGCTGGGCACGGTGCGGGAATTCCTGGTGGGTGGAGAAGTCAAGAAAACCGACCGGCTGAAGCAGATTAAAACCGGTGAAGTGCAGAGTGTGGAGAAGGTGCTGGGAGCGGAGGTGATGGCCCTGGTGGAGGAGGAAATCAAGGAGCAGGAGGAGTCCAGCAGCCATGTGGGCCTGGTGGAGGGGATGGAAATCGCCCGTGACATCCGCATCCGCAATCTGGAGGCGGAACTCGAGCTGCTGCAAAAAGAGCACGACGACCTGAAACAGAAATATCTGCAGGTGGCGGGGGAACTGATCAAGAGCCGGAAAGCCTGAGGCCGTGCCATTTTTTGACATTGACCGGCCTTCCGGTGCTGCCTATTTTTTTCACGATAATCTTCCGGCACTGAGGCGGAGGAAAAGAAGTCACCCATCCTAACCCCAGGGACGGATGGGTTTTTGTTTTTTTGGCAAATATGAGACACACCATATCGGTATTGGTAGAAAACAAGTTTGGCGTACTGACGAGGATCACCAGCCTCTTCAGCGGCCGCGGCTACAACATTGACACCCTCAATGTCGGGCCCACCCAGGACCCCAAAACCTCGCGCATGACCCTGGTGGTGGTGGGGGATGACAAGGTTCTCGACCAGGTGCTCAAGCAGCTCAACCGCCTGGTGGATGTGATTGAAGTGCGCGACTACAAGGATGGCGAGTGTGTGGACCGGGAACTGGTCCTGATCAAGGTCAAGGCCGATGCCAAGACCCGCTCCGAGGTCATGCAGATTTGCGATATTTTCCGTGCCAAGATCGTCGATGTTCAGCCGAAAGGCGTGTCCATAGAGGTGACGGGTGACGAAACCAAGATCAACAAGTTCATTGCCCTGATGGACAACTTCGGGGTGCAGGAATTGACCCGTACCGGCAAAGTCATTTTGCCGCGCAATTGAATTTCAAAACGTAGGAGAAATCAAACCATGCCAGCCAAAGTATATACAGACAAAGATGCCGACCTGAAACCCCTCATGGGCAAGACTGTTGCCGTCATCGGTTTCGGTTCCCAGGGCCATGCCCACGCCCTCAACCTCAAGGACAGCGGCATCAAGGTCATCATCGGCCTTTACCCCGGCAGCAAGTCCATTCCCGTGGCCCAGTCCAAGGGTTTTGAGGTGTACAACACCGCCGAGGCCGTGCAACGTGCCGATGTCATCATGATCGCCGTGCCTGACACCAAGCAGCCGCTGGCCTATCAAAAGGACATCGCCCCGAACCTGAAGCCCGGCAAGACCCTGCTGTTCTCGCACGGTTTTTCCATTCATTTCAAAACCATCATTCCGCCCAAGAATGTCAACGTCATCATGGTGGCTCCGAAAGGCCCCGGACATATCGTCCGCCGCCAATACACCGAGGGCAAGGGGGTGCCGTCCCTGATCGCGGTTTATCAAAACCCGGGCAAGGACGCCAAGAAGATCGCCCTGGCCTGGGCCAAGGGCATCGGTGGCACGCGCGCCGGTGTCATTGAAACCAGCTTCAAGGAAGAAACCGAAACCGACCTGTTCGGCGAACAAACCGTCCTGTGCGGCGGTTGCAGCGCCCTGATCCAGGCGGGATTCGAGACCCTTGTCGAAGCGGGTTACTCTCCGGAGATGGCTTATTTTGAATGTCTGCACGAACTCAAGCTGATCGTCGATCTGATCAACGAGGCGGGCATCAGCGGCATGCGATTCTCCATTTCCGAAACCGCCAAGTGGGGCGATGTTTCGGTGGGTCCGAAGATCATCGATGCCGGGGTGAAAAAGCGCATGAAGGCGGCGTTGAAGGACATTCAGACAGGCAAATTTGCCAAGGCCTGGGTCAAGGAATACCAGGGGGGCTACAAAAAGTACAATGCCCTGCTCAAGAAGGGTGCCGCACATCCGATTGAAAAGACCGGTGCCCGTTTGCGGTCGCTCATGCCGTGGATCGGCAAGAAGAACATCAAGGGCAGCCAGGCTTCCTATTGATCTGATCCGACAGTAAAAATGTAAAACGCCGTCCGGTTTGCGCCGGGCGGCGTTTTTTTTCCGGACACAGCAAGCTGTCCGCGGATGGCAGAGGAGCCTGCACGCTCCGGCTCAGTTTCCCTGGGTTGCGGCCGCAGCTTTTTCAAGGCCTTCATGCAGCTTTTTGAAATCATCGCGTAGCAGGCTTTCGCTGCCCATGGGGATGCGTTTTTCCGCGTATTCGACCGCTTTTTTGGCCCGGGGCAGTTCGCCCGCCTTGCTACAGGCCAGCACATAGGGAAAAACCAGATTCTGCAGCAGGTTGCCACCGTTCTTTTCCGCGAAGCGGCGTACCAGTTTCTGGTATTCCTGATCCGCACCGTCCCAATCTTTTGCCTCCACCTTTTCCGTGACGCCTTCAAAGCCGGCACCGATGCCGAGGTCGGCGCGTTTGAGGCGGTTTTCACTGATCATGCGGCTTTGCAAATCCGCCGCAGCGGGGTCGTTGCTCCGCTTGAGCAGGGCCAGCAGCAATTCCTGTCCCTCTAACTTCATGTCCCGCTGGTTGCTGAATTGTTTGATCCACGCCTCATAAAACTCGCGCGCCACGGAATCGTCGGTGTTGTTTTGTTTCAGCCAGGCGGCCTCGGCCAGCCAGGGCGCGGGCAGATCGGGCATGAGAGTGCGGGCTTCGTCGAGGGATTGCCGTTGCCAGGCGGCGCCGGGATGCGTGAGAGCCCAGGTCAGAGCGGTCATGGCGGGGCGATAGTTCGGATTTTTGTTGTTGCAACGGGCCAGGACGGTCAGCTCCGCATCGTTGATGATCTGCCAGCTTTGGGGATCGCAGGTGTAGCCCACCACAAAATTCTGGTTGGCGTAGCGTCCGGCATCGGTTTCCCAGCGTCCGGAATGGGTCAGATATCCGAACCAGGCATGACCTCCGTCACTGCCTTCACCGGAAAAGTACAGGGTGGGAATGCCCCGTCCTTTGCCGGTGATTGTGGCATGATAGGCCTGATCCACACAGATACCGCCTTTCTTTTCGATATCGGCCAGCAGATAACTGTCGCCGGTCCATCTCAGAAGTCTTTGCGTCAGACGCGGGGTGTCGTATTGAATGTCCAGAAAGGCGTGTTCGAACTGGGAGAGAGGCAGGCGGTTTTTTTGGGCAAAGGCCAGCTCCTCGAGACGCAGGGGGCAGTCCACCAGATGAATCAACTCCGGCACTTCCAGTTCGCGCAGGTCGAATTCAGTTTTTTTGTTGCGGCACGATTGCACATAAAAGGCAAAACGCTGCAGGGGATCCGGGTCGCCCAGCGGCACGGCTGAATGTTCCACCTGGTTGTGCGGCCAGTTTTTGGGGAAGGGTTGGTCGAACACCACGGCATAAGCCACGGCCAGGGCGGGGAATTCCGCCACATCAGCGGGGGCGTTTTGGTACAGGTTGAGCAGGATTTTCAGCGCTTCAGCCGCGTTATCCCGGCTGTTGAGGTGGCGGGCCAGGAGAAGTCCGGCGCTGCCGGGCTGACCCAACGTGACGAAGGCGTTATGATTGGCTTCGTTCTGCAGTTGATCCTGCAGGCGGACGCCCAGTTGCAGCCAGTTGTAAAATTCAAGCCAGTTTTGGAAGGATTCGTCGGTATGGGCGGACGCCCCCTGTTTCTGGTAATAGCTGAGCAATTGGCCGTCGAGATCGGAGGCCCCCTGACTCCAGTCCGCCACGGCGGGATGCTTGTCCCACCAGGCTTTGACCGTGTTATTGTTCCAGGGTGCCAGATCCTGCGCCTTGGCCCAGGGTCCGGACAAAAGCAGCAGGAGCAGAACCAGCCGTTTCATGAAGGGAAAATGACAGGCCGCGGACGGATAACAATGACAAAGCGACACGAACGGTGATGCCGGGTTATTTGGTCTTTTAAAGAGAATTAACCCAGCGCAGAATGGCAGGGATCACTCAGGATCATCTCATCATCCATGCTCCGCCGCATCCATCACGTCGCCATCATTTGTTCGGACTATGCGAAGTCGAAACACTTCTACGTCGAAGTGCTGGGGCTCAAGGTGCTGGCGGAGCAGTATCGAGAGGAGCGGGACTCGTACAAACTGGATTTGCTCCTGCCGGATGGATCGCAAATCGAACTTTTTTCCTTTCCCAATCCGCCGCCGCGGCCCAGTTACCCGGAGGCGTGCGGCCTGCGGCACCTCGCCTTCGGGGTCGGGAATGTCAAAGAATGCAAATTGGCACTTGAGTCGAGGGGGATTGCGGTCGAGCCGATCCGCGTGGATGAAAACACCGGGCGTCGTTTTGTGTTTCTGGCCGATCCGGACGGATTGCCCTTGGAGCTGTACGAGGCCGAGGCAGGCG